>Ga0070729_10004824_pt1 | contig 14377 bp, 12 predicted proteins | sample tdDd472_FD_66725 | JGI IMG/M metagenome (GOLD analysis project Ga0070729, IMG submission 66725) | Marine sediment microbial communities from the Atlantic coast under amendment with organic carbon and nitrate - tdDd47.2 | ecosystem: Environmental > Aquatic > Marine > Coastal > Sediment | place...
CTGTTAATGCTTCACAATGATAAAGATGGTGCAGTAGATTGGAATCAGGGAATCGAATATTACAATACATTAAGACGATTAAGTAAACCTATTGTAATGCTTGAATACAAAGGGGAAAACCATGGACTCCGTAAACCTGAAAATCGAAAAGATTATACAATACGCATGAAGGAATTTTTCGATTATTATCTGAAAGATGGAGAATTGCCAAACTGGTGGGAAAAGGGTGTTCCGTATATTGATTTGGAAGAGCATTTAAAAGATAGAGCAAAACTGCTATTGCCAGTAGAATGTGAATCCGATAGCACCAAAGACACAATTAAAGAATGATATAAAAAAGGCCGGAGATTAAATTTCCGGCCTTTTTTTAAATATTAAATCTAGTATCATCATCCTCATCAAGGTCTGTTTCAGTCTCGGATATATTTTTACATTCGTAAATAATATACTTTTCATTTTCAGCCAAATCTTCTACCTGGTTAAAATATTTTTCCAAATGTGTTCTATAGTTCAGGTGCTGGTTTGCTACCAGTACAAAACGACCTTTTTCTGATAATATTCTAGCCACATGCTTAAATAAATCAATAGATACTTCAATATTATTTTCATGATCAAAATGAAATGGTGGATTTGATATTACAAGACTAAAGTAATTGTTATCAAAAATTTTCAAATTGTCGTTGTAATGAAAGTGAACATTTTTACCAGAAATATTGAGTTTTGCAGATTCTACAGCCAAGAAATAATCATCAAGGAGATGAAGTTCAGCTTTGGAATTATCTTCATGTACGGATCGTCCAAGAATACCATTTCCACAACCTAAATCCAAAACAACTTTGTCTTTCACACGAATTGAAATTGTGTCGAGAAGAAATCTTGTAGCCGGATCAATATGATCTGCAGAGAAAACACCCGGATACTGTTTCAATGTCAAATTCTCATCAACAACAAGGTTCTCAACCAGATCTCTTTCAATGTAAGTTTTAGGCTTTTTAAGAATGAGTAAACGAGATTTTTTCCAGGCGAGACTTTGAGTTATATCTTCAAAATATTCATCTGCAATCTGGAGCATTTGCTTTGAGAAATGTTTTGTCATAAAACTACAGATTACTGTTGAATTCTTTTTTAAATTTTTTGTAAGATGCTGTAAGTAATATCTGAATAAATTCAATGTTTTTGGTATTTTAACCACTACAATATCAGATTTTTTGGAAGGATATTCTATAGGTGTCAGAAACTGAAAATTCTCATAATTTATACTATTATTTTCAAGATTTCTAACTATTGCTCTTTCTTGTGATTTGTGAAAATTAACAATGATAGGATTATAATCATGTAACATAGATGATAAAAACCCAAATCTATCATTATAAATTGCAATTTGTTTTTTGTCCAATTTTTCGTTTTCCAGATGATTTAAAATATACTCATCAGCTGTATTCCAGGCACGCAGAGATTTATTCGTAGTTCTAGGATAACGTAAGAAATTGATTTTTTTGTCTTTATAAAAGTAAATCATAATTCCACTATTTTTTAATTCTAACTAACTTAACCGCGTTAAATTTAGACAAAATATCGAAGAAGACAATAAGTTATTATTGAATAATTAATGTCGGAAAATTTATAAACTTTTATTTGATATGTTCAGATATTAGCTTCAAATTATTTCCTGATTATACAGAATAAAACTATAACAATTTGGAGGTAAATATGGAAACTATAAGAGATATGTTACCAAAAATTATTGATTGGTTAACTTTGTACGGAATGAAAGTTGTCGGAGCATTATTAATATTTATTATTGGTAGAATTGCTGCTAAAATTATTCGCAATGTTCTCAAAAAAGTGATGAAGAAAGCCAATGTGGATGAAACTTTAATATCCTTTGTGGCTAGTGTCAGTTATGTCGCACTTTTATCTTTTATCATTATTGCAGCTCTTGAAACTCTTGGTGTGAAAACAGCATCTTTTGTTGTTGTCTTAGGTGCTGCAGGTTTAGCTATTGGTTTGGCTCTGCAAGGTTCTTTGTCAAACTTTGCTTCAGGAGTTTTGATGATCATTTTTAAGCCTTTTAAAGTAGGTGATTATATTGAAGGTGGCGGAACAGCCGGTGTTGTAGAAGAAATTGGTATTTTTACAACAACAATGACTTCACCTGACAATAAAAAGATCATTGTACCAAATTCAAAAATGACCGGTGACAATATTATCAATTATTCAGCAAAAGAACAACGTCGTGTTGATATTGTTGCAGGTTGTGGATATAATGATAACCTTGATACTGTTCGCAAGGTTCTAGAAGGCATTCTGGCTGCAGACGAAAGAATTCTCAAAGATCCTGCTCCAACAGTTGGTGTTTTGGAATTAGGTGAAAGCAGTGTGAATTTTGCTGTGCGTCCTTGGGTAAAGACTGGTGATTATTGGGATGTTTATTTCGCTCTTCAGGAAACAATCAAGAAACGTTTTGACGAAGAAGGTATTAGTATTCCTTTTCCACAACAGGATTTACATATTCATAAACTTGATTAATTTTAATACATCAAAAATTTTTGGAATACAGGAAGTGTTAGATTATATTGCTTCCTGTATTTTTTTAAGGAGAATTTATGGAAAATAATGATGTTTTACGCAAAGTTCGGTATATATTTGATTTTAGTGATAAACAGATGATTGAAATATTTGGTTTGGCTGATTTGACTGTCAACAGGGAACAAGTTTCCAATTGGCTCAAAAAAGATGATGACGATGATTTTAAAATAATTGATGATGTAGTACTGGCAATATATTTCAATGGATTGATAATAAAAAATCGTGGTAAAAAAGATGGGCCTCAACCTGAACCAGAAATATTTTTAGATAATAATGGTATTCTCAGAAAATTAAAAATTGCACTGAACTTTAAAGATGTTGATATGATTGAGGTTTTTGCTTTAGCTGATCGAAATATTTCAAAACATGAATTAAGTGCTTTTTTTCGCAAATCAGACCATAAAAATTTTCGTCGTTGTAATGATCAGAATCTTCGAAATTTTCTTATGGGGCTACAGTTAAAATTTAGAGGGTAGAAATCTAGTCTATAATTGATTTCAAAGATTGCTACTGAGGCACAGAGGTCACAGAGAAACTAAATATTTTTTATTAGTGTCCTTAGAATCTCTAGGATTTATTAACTAAACATGTTCCTCATTCATGGAAGTCCAATCCCAATCACGGTTTTGATTGTGGTCAATTTTTTTCAGAATTTCCTGTTCAATATCGATATTAAAGACTCCGCAAAGATGAAGCACTCTTTGTAAAATATCTCCCAATTCTTCCTTGAAACCATCTTTCCCGTCAATATTTTGATGACGATATGCTTCATAGGCTTCAGATACTTCGGAATGGATCAATGCTATTTTTTCTGCAACATTGATCTCCTCAGGTTTTGTACCAAAACCTTTTGTTTCTGCTTGTTTCAAAATGATTGTTGTGAGAGATTTTAAATCCATTTTTATTTACTCAATTCTTTCAGTTTTTCCTCTGCAAAAGGATATCCTTGATATTTTTTCAGACAGGTTTTATAATCCGCAATTGCCTTCGGAATGTTATTTATTTTCCTGTAGACTTCACCTCGAAAATAATAAACTTGCCCAAAATTCGGAAACCTTTTAACAGTATAATCCATTATTTCAATTGCCTTTGTGTGTTCCTTTAGTTGTGAGAGACTCTCACTACATTGTGCTAATTGTTGCCAGGTCACTTGAATTTCATCAAGGCTATCAAAAGTCGAGTTACTCTCAAGATATTTGTTAATCCAGGAATTAAAATGTAGTTGTGTTTCAAATTCAGATGATAGTTCAATTTGTTGATTGAATTCCTTTGAGATTTCTTTCTGCCATTTTTCAAAATCGTCATCATCCGGGTATTGTACTTTGTTTTTATCATACCAATCATTGAAAAAGATATTGATAAATAAATTATCTGAAATGTAGAAATTTCCAGAATTATTATGTGAATATTGTGAGGTAAATTTGTTGAAAGAATCTATAGTTTTTGGTTTATCATTTTTTTTCAGCCAATAATCAAATAGAATTTCAATCAAATAGTCAATGGAACAAGGAGCAGGAAACCAATTTTTTGTGGCATTATCAAATTTCCAGGTGCTTACAATTCCTGACAACTTTCCCTTGGAATTTATTACAGGAGAACCACTTGCTCCGGCCAGGTTTTGGCGAACAGAATCTTGGACAAGAATAGCATTCTCATGATATTTTACAAAATTTGATATATAAAGCTGTTGAGGAACATCTTTATCTCTGAATGACCAACCAATAGTGTAAAGTTTTTCATTCTTCTCGAGAGGTTTATTGTTCAACTGCAATGGTTGGATATTGCTGTGATTTTCTTTGATTGTAAAAATTAAATAATCCTTATCGGTATTCCATTCACTTATTGGTTCTGATGTATTCTCGTTGATCAATTTATCGACGATAATATATTGAGTGGAATCATTCTTCAATTGCATTCGCCATTCTTTAACCTGGCTATTTAATGAGATGTTATTCATTTTATCGTTTTTACCAGTCCATAGTGAATGCTTGCAAGTAACAGCCAAGATTTCATCGCCAATATCGATTAGAAATGAACATCCTGGATAATCAGGAGCATAAGTATGATCTATAAATTGGATTTTGTTTATCATTGTGATATTTGGCCAGTTTTTTCTGGATTTTTCTATGAAGTTATTGGAATTACTAAAAAGAATTGAGCCAGTTAGCAACAATAAAATAATCATTTTGAATTTCATATTTCCTCTTGTGTTAAAAATTGCTGAAATGTAGGGAATTATGAATTTATGAGAAATAAATTGGGTACATAATACCAATTGAAATAATGAAACTTAGTTTTCAGGACTTAAAATGTAGAATGTTGGTGATTCAAAAAATCTACTCCACGGTGACAGACTTCGCTAAATTTCTCGGTTTATCGACATTAATCCCTTTCATATCTGCAATATAATATGCGAGGATTTGTAAAGGAATTGTAGTGAGAAACGGGCTGAAAATTTCATTTGTTGTGGGAATCATAAAAATATGGTCAGAAAGTTCGTGTAGTTTTTCATTTTGAGAATCAGTTATGGTTAGGATTTCGCCTTTTCGGGCTTTTACTTCTTCCATATTGCTTATGATCTTTGGCAGGATTTTACATTCCGGTGCAATAAAGACAACAGGCATGTTTTCATCGATCAATGCAATGGGGCCATGTTTCATTTCTGCAGCCGGATAACCTTCTGCGTGTATGTAGGAGATTTCTTTCAGTTTCAAAGCACCTTCAAGAGCAACGGGGAAATTCATTCCACGACCAAGATAAAGGAAATTTGACCTATTCATCAGTCTATATGCGAGGACTCGTAGCTGTTTCTCATTGGCAATGATTTCCTGAATCTTTTCTGGTAAAATTTCAAGTTCATCCAGAAGTTTAACCGGAATTTCACCACCTTTTCCTTGCTGAATAAATAGAGCCAATAACATTAAACCGGTTATTTGACAGAGAAATGCTTTTGTGCTGGCAACACCAATCTCAGGACCAGCATGGAGATAAATGCCGGAGTCGGTTTCGCGGGCAATTGTAGAGCCTACCATGTTCACAAGTCCGAGAGTTTTGCAACCCATTGATTTTGCTTTACGTAAAGCTGCTAATGTATCGGCTGTTTCACCAGATTGTGAAATGACAACAAAAAGATCATCCTTGTTTAATGCTGTATTTCTGTAGCGAAATTCAGAAGCATAATCCACTTCTACAGGAAGTTGTAGAAATTCCTCCATGAAATATTTTCCAATCAATGCTGAATGCCAACTGGTGCCACAGGCTGTTATCACGATTCGTTTTAGATTTTTTACATCAAAATCTACTGATAATTTGATATCTGCACCTTTGATTCTTCCACGTAATGTATTTCTCATTGCTTCAGGTTGTTCATGGATTTCTTTTAGCATGAAATGCTTAAAACCGCGTTTTTCAATTTGGCTAATGTTCCATTTGATTTCTTCCACTTCTCTTTTGACTTTTTTACCATTGATTTTCTTGATCACATAATCATGCTTTGTAAGAACTGCGAGATCATTGTCTTCCAGGTAGATAACCTTTTTTGTATGATCAAGAATCGGAATTGCATCGGAAGCCAACATCATCATATTTTCACCAACGCCAATAATTAATGGAGAGCCTTTCCTGGCTACTACAATCTTTTCTTCATTACAATGTAAGACAGCAATACCGAAAGTCCCTTCAACATTTTCCAGGGCTTTGGCTACTGCATCTTCCAGATTATCTTTGTAAAATTCCTCAATGAGATGTGCCAGAACTTCAGAGTCGGTTTGAGAATTGAAAATATATCCTTTTTCTAATAAGAAACGTTTTAGCGTGCTGTAATTTTCGATGATACCATTGTGGACTATGGCTATTTCCGAGTTATTGCTTAAATGAGGATGTGCATTAATATCATCAGGAGCACCATGAGTAGCCCAGCGTGTGTGTGCAATTCCAATATCGCTTGTGACTTTTGTATTTTCAAGTGCCTTTTCTAACTCATAAATTCCACCTTTTTGTTTGATTACATCAAGGGAACCATCTTTTATACAGATGCCAGAACTATCATAGCCACGATATTCAAGTTTTTTTAATCCTTCAACAAGGTATTTTTCAACATTATCAATTCCAATATAGCCAACGATTCCACACATTTTATTATCTCCGGATTTTTTTAATATTTTTCTTAAGAGTGATGTTTTAAAATTCAGTTTATAATACGAATATTTTTATTAACAATTTTTTGCTTCTTCATTCTTTTAATATTATGTAATATAGCCTGTTATAAACATAAATCAACAGATCTATTCTTTGCAAGTATATTTTAAAATTTATAAAAAAATATATAATTTTATGTGCAAGATATTGTTTTTACATAGGATTATTGAATTGATTGAGAAATATTTAGTTTGCTATCCTTTTTGAATATTATAAATTATATTTCAGAAAAATTTTTACGTTAGAAAATAAATTTTTAAATCACAGGGAATTAGAAAATTATTGGAAAATAATAATAGGGAATCAATTATGAAAATGAAGTTTATATTTTTCACTTTACTGGCAATATCATTTGCCTGGACAATGGAAAGAAACCTACTTGAACCAATACCGATCCAGAATTTGGAATATAAATATGTAGATTCAGAGTTCAACAGCCTGATCACTTATGAAGTTATGGTAGAATCATTCCAGGATGGTGATCCTGATAGAAATTATGAACAAGGTTATGGAACCAGTCATCATAGTGGAGATATTCGAGGTATTATCAACGCATTACCTTATATAAAATCACTGAATGTCAATTCTATTTGGCTCACACCAATTTTTGATTCTGACAAAGGAACTTCAAGAGTTAACCCAGATATTCCAGCAGATGTGAAACTTGATGCTACAGGATATTATCCACGAGATTATTTCAAAATTGATCCCAATTTCGGCACCTTGGACGACGCAAAAGAGTTGGTGGACAAAGCTCATGAACTTGGATTATATGTTATCTTTGATGGTGTCTTCGGACATAGCAAAGGAAATGTTGCGGTTTCCCCAAAAGGAAATAAAATAATTGGAAAGAATACTCATCACAATTTCCCTGAAAGTTTGGACTTTGTCAAAGAAGTAGTGACCTATTGGATTGATGAACTCAATATTGATGGATGGCGTCTTGACCAAGCTTACCAAATTCCGGTTGAAAATTTATATGAAATCCGACAAACTATTTCTGATCATTGTGCAAATCGAAAAGCAGAAGGTGAGGAGTGGGGAACATTGGGATATGTTGTAGGTGAAATTTTTGATGTTTATCAAAAGATTCAGGAAAAGGGATATGGGACAGATGAAAATCCAGGTTTGCATTCAAATTTTAACTTTCCATTAAGATATAGAATCGTTCAATGTCTTGCTGGAGAAGAGAAGAAATTAAGGATTCCAGATACTAAGGTATTGAGAGAAGGTATAGAAACTCACAGAGTTTATCCTGAATTTAGTGTCCCAAACCTCTTTCTCACTAATCATGATGTTGTCCGTTTTGGTGATTTGATCCAACGCAATGGACTGGAAAATCCTGATCATTCAAATTACTGGAAACGTCATAAATGTGCTTTTGCTTTCATGACTGCATACACTGGACCTATTACACTATACTATGGAGATGAAATCGGTGACGAACTGGATGGATTTGTTGATATAGTTGATGATCCTGCTGAGGAATGCTGGAATAAAGGATTATGTGATGATCATGTTTCCAGAACCAGTGGTCAGATTGATAATTTTACAAAAGAAGAACTAGACCTGAAAAACTATGTTGCAAAGATGATGAAATTTCGCTCTGAGCATGAAGCACTATATAATGGAAAAACTATCAATCTGGTTTCAGGTGGGAATCTCTATGCAGATTTGAAAATATCAAAGAATGAGAAAATTCTTTTCCTACTAAATATCGAAACAAAAAAGGATATGTTTGTGATTCCTCAAAAATATTTAGACTGTGATGAACTCGTTGATTGTTTTTCTGATGAAATTATCATACCTAAAAAAGGCAATTTTCAATTATCTATTGATGTATTAGATACAAGGTTCTACCTTTGTAAGTAGTTGAAATATTTAATCAGAATACAGTTAATAATTTTATGACTGTGAAGAGCAGTATAAGAAGACGATGATAAATAATGAATGATAAACGAGAAATATTCAATTTAATTTTTGGTTCACCCGATAAATATAAATTAAGTAATATTGCCACAAGAACATTGATCGTAACCAGTTTTTTAATATCAGGTTTGATGTTAATTACATTTTCTATTTTGGATAGTGGGATTCAATATACATTGGCTTCTGGCACTGCAACTATTTTATATGCATTTTTTTATTTTTTATCGAGAAAACATGATAGAGAAAAGGTTTTAATTTTACCGTTAATCATTTTAGAGAATCTCTTAATCCTTTATATTTGGTATAATTTTGGTGGGATTACTGGTCCATCTCTGATAATCGCAATCTCATTTATGATAGTACTGCAAATAATTCTAAAAGGAATGATGCGTTTTTTTTCCCTTTCACTTCAATTTCTGGTTATTACTGTTTTATTTATAATTGAGTTGATGAATCCTGATGTTGTTCATCTTTATGAAAATCGAATAATATTTATGACAGATATCTATGTCACATCAATAGTCATGTGTTTTGGTATGCTTATTTTTGTTTCTATTTTTCTTCGAAGTTATAACTATAAGAATTCACAAGTAGAAATACTGAATAAGACATTAAAAAATGCCAATGACATATTAGAAGAAAAGAATAATGAATTAGAAATTGCCCTGGAAGAAATCAAAACCCTGCAAGGCATCTTGCCTATCTGCTCAAAATGTAAAAAAATCCGAGATGATAAAGGATACTGGAACCAGATAGAATCCTATATTTCACATCATACGGAAGCACAGTTTAGTCATGGAATGTGTCCTCATTGTACAGAAGAAATGTATGGTCAGGAAGAGTGGTATAAAAAAATGAAAGAAGATGAAAAAAATGAGTAAAGACCTCAAATATTTTACTGGTGAAAAGATCATAAAAAAAGATGAGTATTTCAAAATTCCAATAGATGAAAAAGGGCAAGGATTCCATTTCTGCAAATGATTTTCAGGCCAGAAGAAAACTCTGGTTTTTATTATATAAGTTTTGTTGTAATTGATTTATTTCCAATAATATCAGACCTTTATTTTTAACAGTTTATAAAAACATATTAATCTGGAGAATGAATGTCTGAAAATATAAAGACGATAGCATCTAATACTATTTCTTCAAAATATAAAAGTATACTAATCAGACGGTTCTCTGAAAGTATTGTTATTATTCTCGCTGTAATGGCTCTTGTAGCGTTACCTAGTTCTTTATATAGAATTCCAACAACGGGTATGTTACCAATTTACATTTTTCATTCAATGTTGGCATTATTAGCTTTTAGCATGTTTTTTTTACGAAAAATAATTAATGAAACAATCTTATTGTCATATAATACATGTTTCTTTTTTACACTAGGTATTGCAGGAATGTTACAATACGGATTAATGTCTGGATCAATTCAATACTTTGTCATAGGAATTCTTATTGTTACAATTTCTTATGGTAGAAAAGGTGGAATTATTGCTTTATTATTCTCAATTGCTGTTTATATAATTGGAGCATTTTTATTTATAAAAGGTTTTATAAAATTTCCAGTTGATGCAAACAATTATATGGTTTTACCCTCAGTTTGGATCGTTATACTGATCGGATTGATAATAAGTTCAGCTGTTGCATATATTTCAGCAATTACATTTTTCAATGGAATGACTCATCTTGTTGATGAAATTGAAGAACAAAAAGAGAATATTGAAGAAGCAAATCGTTCAAAATCAGAGTTTCTTGCAAATATGAGTCATGAGATTCGTACTCCTCTCAATGCAATTATTGGTTTTAGTGAATTATTATCTGCAAAAGTTCAGGATTCACAGCACTTAAATTATTTGCAAGCAATCAATAAAGCAGGCAGTAATTTGCTTGTAATAATTAATGATATTCTTGATTTATCCAAGATTGAAGCAGATAGAATGGAGATAAAAGCAAAACCAGTTCATCTCGAAAATCTCCTTAATGAAATTGAATTAATTTTTTCTGCAAAAATCAAACAGAAAGGTCTAAAATTTATTTTGAATATTGATGAAACTCTTCCTTCTTCTATGAATTTGGATGAAGTGCGGCTTCGTCAGATATTGATTAATCTCATTGGGAATGCATTGAAATTCACTGAAACAGGAGGGATCACAATTGATATTCATTACTCAAGATCAGCTGAGGATAATGATCGGATTACATTGGAAATTTCGGTTATTGATACTGGGATTGGAATCGATAAGGAAAATTTAACATCAATTTTTGAATCCTTCCGGCAGAAATATGATCAAAGTGTTAGAAGTCTTGGGGGCACTGGACTCGGTTTGGCTATTAGTAAAAAAATGGTAGAATTAATGGGAGGTCAAATAAGTGTAGAGAGTGAATTTGGAATAGGTTCAGCTTTTATAATTACTATTCCCGATATATTAGTCTCGGATATTGAATTAACCTTATTCCCTCAAGAAAAGATATCAATAAATTCAATTAGTTTTAATAGTCCAAAAATTCTTGTTGTTGATGATATTGAATCAAACCGGTCATTTCTGAAAGAGACTTTAAGTAATGTCAATATTGATGTGCTTACTGCAGAGAATGGTCAAGTTGCACTTGAAATGGCTTCCGATCTTTTGCCTGATTTGATTATTATGGATATTGTAATGCCTATTATGAATGGTCTTGATGCTACACGTGAATTAAAGTCCAATGAAAAAACAAAGCACATTCCGGTTATATCATTGACTGCGTCAGCCCTATCGGAAATTGAGAAAAATCCTGTAAGGGGATTATTTGATGATAATTTATTTAAACCAATTCAATTAAATAATCTTCTGAGATGTCTAAAAGAATTTCTACCACATAATATCAAAGAAGAAGAGGACAATACAATAAATGATAATCATAAATGTTCTAGTTTTGACCTTATTGATGAAACTTTGAAGAGAAGACTATGTGACGAAGTGTATCCATCTATACAAAAAATTAGAAAAGTTTTTAATGCAAATGAAGCAAAAGAATTATCTGAGATAATGACTAAAATCGGAGTTGAAAATAATAATGAGTTTCTTGTAGAATTAGCAAATGAGATTAAAAATTGTGCAGTAAGTTTTGATATTGAAGGTGTATATCAACAGCTAGATTATATAACACCTTGTATGCAGAAATATATAAATCAGGAAGGGAATCTATAATGAGAAGTGTAAAGCCCTTGATATTAGTAGTGGATGATAATCCACAAAATCTTCAGGTTGTCGCAAGTACTCTATCGGAAAAAGGTTATGAACTAGCAATTACAATGAGTGGATTTCAAGCATTGGAATATCTAAATGAGAATTGTCCGGAACTAGTCTTGTTAGATGTTTCTATGCCTGAAATGGATGGATTTGAAGTTTGTAGAAAAATAAAAACTATTGAAAAACATAAAAACCTACCTATAATATTTCTCTCTGCTCGAACAGAAATTAATGATATTTTACAAGGATTTGAGATTGGTGCTGTTGATTATGTTAGTAAACCCTTTAACTCATTAGAATTATTAGCTCGAATAAAGCTTCACTTGGAGTTGAAATGGGCCAAAGAGGAAATTAAAACACTTCAAGGAATTTTCCCTATTTGTTCATTTTGTAAAAATATTCGTAATGATCAGGGATATTGGGACAAAGTTGATCATTATATTTCTAAAAAAACAGGAGCAATGTTTAGTCATTCAATCTGCCCAGAATGTATGAAAGAGCATTATTCATTTGTCGATGATGGCGAAATTAAATAATTTTCAAAACTAAATGAGTATAGAAATTTCAAAGAGAGAATATTGAAAAATTCCTTAGTAGAAATATATAATAGCTTTGCTGAGACCTATGATGAAAATCGTGGGCTTTTTGATATGACTGAAGTATTTCAATCTTTTTATAGTCAATTGGATACAGAAAAAGGAAATCTATTAGATCTTGGATGTGGTGCGGGAGAATCATTTACAAAATTTTTCACTGATCTTGGTTGGAATGCTACAGGTGTTGATTTTTCACAGAAAATGCTTGAAATGGCAAAAAAATATATTCCCGGAATGGAGGCAATTTGTGCTGATATGCGGGAAGTAGAATTTTCAGAAAATCACTTTGATGCCATTACATCAATATACAGCCTTTTTCATGTGCCATCAGTTGATCATGAAGGAATATTTCGAAATTGGTATCGATGGCTTAAACCTGATGGAAAAGCCTTGTTTACATACGCAACAAAAGAATACACTGGCTTAGAAGAGTTCGATGGTTACAAAGAATTTTTAGAAGAAAAACTCTTTTATAGCCATATTACACCTATTAAATTATATACTAATCTAGAGAAAGTCGGCTTTGAAATATTGGCGACAGACTACAGGACAATTGGCGATGAAATTTTTCTCTGGATAACAATCAATAAACCATCAAATATAAAATAAAAAATTAGGGGAAGTTATGCTGAAAAAAATTTTGATCTTATGTGTTGTCATATATCTTACAGGATGCAATACTGGAAGTCAAACTGTAGTGTCAAACTTTGGTGAATTGGAACAGGCTATTGAAACTGCACAACCGGGTGATGCTATTGTAATGAAAAATGGCATCTGGAAGGATATGGAAATAAAATTTACTGGTAAAGGAGCAGAAAATAAACCTATTACACTCAAGGCAGAAACTTCCGGACAGGTTTTCATTGAAGGATTATCTTATCTAAAACTTGGTGGTGAATATCTAGTTGTTAAGGGACTATATTTTCGAAATGGCCGCACTCCTGTTCGAACTGTTATTGATTTTAAAATAGATAATAAGAATATTGCGAACCACAGTCGTGTCACCAATTGTGTGGTAGAAGAATTCAACCAGATGAACCGTTATGACCATGATCATTGGGTAGAATTTTGGGGAAGACATAATCAATTAGATAATTGTTACATTGCTGGTAAATCCAATCAGGGACCAACTATCCGTGTTTACCTGGGGGGAAATGAACATATCAGAAATTATCACAAAATCACAAATAATCATTTTGGACCACGTCCACGTAAAGGTGGACCAAAAGCAGAAACAATGCAAATTGGAGACAGCTACACTTCAATGACTCCATCCTATATTCAAGTAACTGACAACTTTTTTGAAAAATGTAATGGTGAAGTAGAGATTATTTCAAGTAAATCAAATTTTAATGAGTTTCGAAATAACATATTCCTGGAATCTGAAGGTTCATTGGTGATGCGCCATGGAAACTATTGTATTGTTGATGGGAATGTTTTTATTGGTAGTGAAGCATCAAAGTTTGTTGGTGGTATTCGTGTGATCAATACAGGTCATTGGATAACAAATAACTATTTCTACAAATTGAAAGCTGATGAATTCCGTAGTCCACTTGCTGTGATGAATGGTATTCCAAAATCACCACTTAACCGTTACAATCAAGTGACAGATGCTGTGATTGCTCACAATACCTGGATTGACTGTAAATCTCCCTGGCAATTTAGTGTAGGTTGCAATAACGGAAAAATAGATGTGTTACCAAAAAGTGAAATCCGTTCGGCACGACCTATCAGAACAGTTGTAGCAAACAATTTGATTTTCAACCATGAAAAAGATACTCTACCAATAAAATCATATGATGAAGTTGACGGAGTACAATTTGAGAATAATATTATTCA
>Ga0070729_10004826_pt1 | contig 14374 bp, 14 predicted proteins | sample tdDd472_FD_66725 | JGI IMG/M metagenome (GOLD analysis project Ga0070729, IMG submission 66725) | Marine sediment microbial communities from the Atlantic coast under amendment with organic carbon and nitrate - tdDd47.2 | ecosystem: Environmental > Aquatic > Marine > Coastal > Sediment | place...
TCCCTGCTCATGGGCCTGGTGATGATCGGCTTCGTGTTGAATCAACCGCTGACCCTGGCATTCCTCAACCGCCTGCTGCTCGGTTTCTGGCCCGCCTGGCAGGAACAGTTGTACTGGTATCTCCTCGTTGGCGGACTGCTGCTGTTCATGCTCATCGATGACCGCAATGTCTACTGCGACAGCATCTGTCCCTTCGGCGCGGCCCAGGAATGTGTCGGCAAGATCGGCGGTGCTCGCCGGGAGACCGATGCCCGGGTGGCGACCAGGTTGAAATGGGCGCACCGGGTGTTGGTGTGGCTGGCGGTGGTGACGGCCCTGGTGCTGAGGCATCCTTCGATCAGCAGCTACGAGGTGTTCGGGGCGCTGTTCGATTTCACGGGGAGCCGGGTGCTGTTCGTCTTGCTCGGGCTGGTCTTGCTGACGTCGCTGGTCTATCGACGGCCTTGGTGCCGGTATCTCTGCCCGATCACGGCGTTCGCCGACCTGATCCGATTTCTACGTTCGTGGGGGAGGGACCAATGGCGTCGGGCGAGGTGAAGAAGTGGGGCGTGCGGGCGCTGATCCCGGTGGTCTTCCTGGTGGTGGGAGGCGGGTTGGTGCTGGTGGAGATTGGGAGTAATGTGCGTGAGCAACTTGGTGCTGATGGCGAAGATCTGGATGCGGTGCTGGTGAAACCGCCGGCGGTGAGTCTGCCGGATTCGTTGGTGGAATCGACGGTGGTGGATCCGGAGCTTGGGGAGTTCGGGGTGCGGGGGAAGTAATGCCTGTTTGGTTGAAGATTGGAAAAAACGATCAAATATCCAGGTAGCGGAGGGCCCCCCGGGGGGCCCTCCTGAAAACTCAAGCCACCAGCACACCGGCCACACAAGCCGTCATCCAGGACGCAAACGCCCCGGCGAACATCGCCTTCAACCCCAGCCGGGCCAGATCCGGTCGCCGCTCTGGCGCCATGGCTCCGATGCCGCCGATCTGGATGGCCAAGCTCGCGAAATTGGCGAATCCACACAGGGCGTAGGTCCCGATGGTCACTGACCGGGGCGACAGCGCCCCCGACTCAGCCGCCTTCATCAGCTCGATATATCCCACGAATTCGTTGATGGCGATCTTGGTGCCCAGCAGGTTGCCGAAGGTGCGGGCCTCTTCCCAGGGAACGCCCATTGTCCAGGCCAGGGGTGAGAAGATCAGGCCGAAGATCTCCTGTAGCGAAGTGCCCACCCAGCCCAGGGCGTGGTTGACCATGGCCACCAATGCGATGAAGGCGATGATCATGCCGCCCACGTTGAGGGCCAACTTCACGCCGTCGGTGGCTCCGGCAGCGGCGGCCTCGAGCACGTTGGTGTGGGTCTTCTCGAAGTTGATGCCGACGGACTCGGCCGTTTCCGACTGCTCGGTCTCGGGCAACATGATCTTGGCCATCACCAGGGCGGCGGGGGCCGACAGCACGCTGGCGGTGAGCAGATGCCCGGCGTCGATGCCGAATCGCACGTAGGCGGCCATCACGCTACCGGCCACGGTGGCGAAGCCACCCACCATCACGGCCATCAGTTCGGACTGGGTCATGCCGGCCAGGTACGGTCGAATGACCACCGGCGCCTCGGTCTGCCCCACGAAGATGTTGGCCGACACCGACAGGGTCTCCGCGCCGCTGGTCTTCATGGTCTTGCGCATGACCCAGGCCACGCCCTGGATGAGCCGCTGCATGACACCCAGGTGGTAGAGGATGGCCATGAGGCTGCAGAAGAAGATGATGATGGGCAGCACGTGGAAGGCGAAGATGATGCCCAGGTTCACGGCGCCGCCGGTGACGGGGTCCACGGCCTGCCACCAGCTGGTGCCGGGGGCGAGGTGCTCGACGTACTGGGGGCCCGTGCGGAACAGGGGGCCGAAGATGAACTCCGCGCCAGGGTCGGTGAAGGCAAGGAGCTGGACCACGACACCTCGCAGGCCACGGAAGGCCGCCTGGCCCCACTCGGTGCGTAATAAAACCACGGCGAGAAACAGCTGCAGGCCGAGGCCCCAGAAGACCGTGCGACGGGGAAAGGCTCGGCGGTTGCTGCTCATGGTCCAGGCCAGGGCCAGGAGCACAACGATACCGAGGAGGGAGACGAGGTTGGCGGACAAGATGAGGGCCTCCGAAATCAAGGGTACGAGAAGGATCGGGACATCCTATGACAGGGCGGGGGCGCAGCGCCAGCAATTCCAGCACTATTTCCCGGGCGCACAGCGCCTCGAATGGCCAATTTCTGGCCTCCCGTTGACAGTTGAGGGGAGCCCGGATACTTTTCGTCCATGCAAGACCAACCAACACATCCGCTGCCTCCGGTCATCATCGGGGTGGCCGGAGGCTCAGGCTCCGGCAAGACGACCGTGGCCGTGAAGGTCCGGGAATCGGCTCCGGGCCGCACGGTGGCCGTGCTGCACCACGATTCCTACTATCGCGACAGCTCCCACCTCCCTCCCGAAGACCGTGCACGCATCAACTACGACCATCCCGAGGCCTTCGAGACTGAACTCCTGGTGCGCCACCTGACCGATCTGCGGAACAACCACGCCGTGGATGTGCCGGTCTACGACTATGCCACCCATAGCCGCACCTCCGTGACCAAGCGGATCGAACCGGCGGACATCGTCTTCGTCGAGGGAATCCTGGTGCTGGAACACCAGGCCCTCCGCGACCACATGGACATGCGTCTCTATGTCGATGTGGATGCCGACGAGCGCCTGATCCGCCGCATCATGCGGGACACTACCCAGCGCGGTCGCACTCTCGATTCGGTGGTGGCCCAGTACCGCGACGTGGTGCGGCCCATGCACCTGCAATTTGTCGAGCCCAGCAAGCGCCACGCCCACGTCATCATTCCCGAGGGTGGGCACAACAAGGTCGCCATCGACCTGATCACCAGCAAGATCAACGAAATCATCCGGTCCCGACGGCAGTGGCGCGAAGAGCACGCGGTCGTCGAGGGGACGAATGGAGACAAATCGTGACCTACGACGATCAGGATTATCTGCGCCGCAATTCCAACCTCGACCGTGTCCTCATCAGCAGTGAGGAACTGTTCAAGCGGATCCAGGAAATGGGCAACGAGATCACCCGGGACTACCAGGACTCCACGCCCATCTTCGTGTGCATCCTCAAGGGGGCCTACGTCTTCCTGGCCGATCTCACCCGCTGCCTGGGCGTCGACCACGAGGTCGATTTCATGGCGGTCTCCAGCTACGAGGGCGGCACCCAGAGTACCGGCGTGGTGAAGATCGAGAAGGATCTGCGCTGCAATATTACCGACCGCGACATCATCATCGTCGAGGACATCGTGGACAGCGGTCTGACCCTGAACCACCTGGTGGAGCTGCTGAGCACCCGGTCGCCCCGCAGCATCCGCATCGCGGCGCTGCTGGACAAGGCCGCGGCCCGCACCAAGCCCATTCATGTGGACTACAAGGGCTTCGAGATTCCCAAGGAGTTCGTGGTGGGCTACGGCCTGGACTACGACGAGAAGCTGCGCAATCTGCCCTTCATCGGGGTGCTGAAACCTTAGTCGGATTTTCGGGAGGCCTGGCGGATGGACAAGATCACCGACTCGATAGATGCTGGCGGCCAGTTTCGCGAAGGCCTCACCTTCGACGACGTTCTGCTGGTGCCGGCCTACAGTGCGATCGTGCCCTCGGGCATCGATACCACCACCCAGCTCACCCGGACCATCACCCTGAGGATCCCCTTCCTATCGGCGGCCATGGACACGGTCACCGAGTCGGCCATGGCCATCGCCATGGCCCGGGCCGGCGGCATCGGCGTGGTCCACAAGAACATGGAACCGCGCCTGCAGGCTGCTCAGATCGAACAGGTCAAGCGCAGCGAGTCGGGCATGATCACCGCGCCCATCACCATGGGCCCCGACGAACCCATCGCCGACGCCCTGGGCCTCATGGCCCACTACAAGATCTCGGGCGTCCCCATCACCATTGGCGAGAAGCTGGTGGGCATCCTGACCAACCGCGATCTGCGCTTCGTGCGCGACACCAGCCGACCGGTCCACGAGGTCATGACCAGCAAGAGCCTGGTGACCGTGCCCGTGGGCACCACCCTCGAGGAAGCGGCCCACAAGCTCCACGAGCACCGCATCGAGAAGCTGCTGGTGGTCAACGAGGCCGGCGAACTGCGCGGTCTGATCACCGTGAAGGATATCCAGAAGAAGCTCGACTACCCGCTGGCCAGCAAGGATGAGCTGGGCCGCCTGCGGGTGGCCGCCGCCGTGGGTGTGGGGCAGGACACCGCCCTGCGTGCCGAGCTGCTGGTGGAGGCCGGGGCCGACATCCTCTGTGTGGACACCGCCCACGGTCATTCCCAGAACGTTCTCGACACCGTGGCGAGCATCAAGAAGGCCTATCCCGAGCAGCAGATCATGGCTGGCAACATCGCCACCGCCGATGCGGCTCGGGCGCTCATCGACGCTGGCGCCGACTGCCTCAAGGTGGGCATCGGGCCGGGTTCCATCTGCACCACGCGGATCGTGGCCGGAGTGGGCGTGCCCCAGATCACGGCCATCATCGACGTGGCCGGGGTGGCTCGTAAGGCCGGCATCCCCTTGATCGCCGACGGCGGCGTGCGCTACAGCGGCGACGCGGTCAAGGCCCTCGCCGTGGGCGCCGACTGCGTCATGATGGGCGGCCTCCTGGCCGGCACCGACGAGTCGCCCGGCGAGAAGGTCCTGTTCGAGGGTCGGGTCTACAAGACCTATCGCGGCATGGGGTCGCTGGGCGCCATGCAGAAGGGCAGCAAGGACCGCTACTTCCAGGCCGACGTCGACGACACCGACAAGCTGGTGCCCGAGGGCATCGAGGGTCAGGTGCCGTACAAGGGCCGGGCCCGCGAGGTGCTGTACCAGATGGTGGGAGGCGTGCGGTCGGGCATGGGCTACTGTGGCTGCGAGACCATCACCGACTTCCATGAGCGGGCCCAGATGGTGCGTACGACGGCGGCGGGCATGCTGGAGTCGCATCCCCATGACGTGCACATCACGAAGGAAGCGCCGAATTACGGCAAGGGGCGGTAACGCCTGATCCTGACGGAAAAGAACGGCCCACGATCCCGGTGATCGTGGGCCGTTGTCATGCGGGGTTACTGCGCGGCGAAGACGCGTTGAAGCAGATCGGTGGTCCGGGCCACGGGGTCCTCCCGAATGCGCTGCTCCTCCTGGGCCAGCACCGTGAACAGTCCCTCCAGAGCGTGGTCGGTCACATAGCCGACCATGTCCAGGTCAGGCGCTTCGACGAAGGGCAGGGCCCTGGCGCTGGCCGCCAGTTCCTCGTAGGTCTCGTAACCACCCACGCTGCGCAGTTTGGCCTCCACGATGGGCCGGTAGCGGGCTTCCAGGGTGGTGGCGGTCTTCTGGTGGAAGTAGTCGGTGGCTGCGGTGTCGGTGCCTTGGAGGATGCCCCAGGCGTCTTGCAGTGTCATGCCGGTTATGGCGTCCACGAACAGGTCGGTGGCCTCGCCGGCAGCCTCCTCGGCGGCGCGGTTCATGGCCACCTCGAGTTCGTCGACCTTGGAACCCAGACCGATCTGACGCAGCTTGCCCGCGATGTCCTGGACATCGTCGGGCAGGGCGATGCGCAACAGCGCGTCACCGAGGTAACCGTCCACGGTGTTGGTCCGGACCACGGTGCGGTCGGTTCCCACGCGGAGGGCTTCCTTGAGGCCGGCGGCGACGGTGGCTTCATCCAGGGTGTCGGAGGAGCCGAGGACATCGCCCACATCGATCTGCTGGAGGGTGGAGCAGGCCGAGACCAGGAGCAAGGGGATCAGGAGAATGGTGGTCAGGAGTCGCTTCATCGTTGGTTCCTCGGGGAGTGACGCCAGCGGGCCGGGTCGAGCTCGAGATATTCCTTGAGCAGAAGATAGACGGTGGGGAAGGCCAGCTCAAGATCGTTGGGGACCTCGAAGAACAGCTCGACCGCGGTGGCGAAGAACTCGCTGGGACTGTCGGCGGCATTGTCGTCGAAAAGGACTTCGCGGTGATGCTTCAGCGCCTGCTCATGCTGTTCGAAAGCACCCTGGAATCCCCGGGCCCAGCGGTCGGCCTGGTCACTCGAGTGCAGGAGGGGAGATCCGTCGCCGGTGCCGGTCTGGTCGTCGAGCTGATGGGCGAACTCGTGGAGGACCACGTTGTAGCCGTTCTGCTGGGTGGACTCGAGGTCGACGTCCGCCCAGCTCAGGACCACCGCGCCCTTCTGCCATGATTCCCCGGCGCGGGCCTCGGGGTCGGCATGCAGGAGCCCGTCCTCGTCATATTCTTCGAGGGGGGCCACGAAGGCTTCGGGGTAGACGAGGATGGTGTCGAGGCCCGGGTAGAAATCAGCATCTCGCCGCAGCTGGAGCATGGCCGCCTGGCCGGCGATGGCCAGGCGCATGGCCTCGGTGAGTTCGAGGCCGGCGGCGCCCTCGAAGGTCTTCTCGTGGAGGAGCAACTGGGTGATACCTTCATGGCCGGGGCGAAGATCCTGGGGCAAGACGGCGCACAGAGGCGCCACCGCGTGGAGGAGGGCTCGTTGCGTTGGGTCGAGAGGTGTCGACAGGAGTTTCCGGCGGCGGCGACGGTGGAAGAACATGGGTTCCTTTCTGTGGCCGGTAGGGGCCACATGCCGTTACCATAGCATTGGTCGTCCATGGGGCCCAACCTTTGCTCCTGCCGATGGATGACCCTGGACATGACCGCCGCCAGCGATCATCGTGCCAGGACACCAAAGTCAATCCCTGCTCCCGGGACCGGAACGATTCCATGGCCAAGACCACCCAGGAAGTCCACTACATCGACAATCGTCCCCTGCGTCTCCAACTCCGTCGCAGTGGTCGTGCCCGGCACTTGAAGCTGGCGGCCTCGGCCAATGTCGGTATCGAGGTGGTGATGCCGCGCTGGGCCACGCGCCGGGATGTGACCGAGCTCCTGGGCAAGGCCGAGGATTGGGTGGCCAAGCAGGCCTCGCATTACGGGGTCTGGAATGGCCCGCGCCGCCGTTCCTGGGCCACGGGAAGTGAATTGATGGTGCTGGGGGTGCCGGTGACCCTGGAGCTCCGTGTCCTGCCGCCGGATCGTCGCCGGCCCACGGCCGAGTTGACCGGAGGTTCGCTGATCATGGCGCTGCCGACCAGCGAGGTCCTGGATCCTCGACCCGCCATCGACCGCTGGCTGCGACGTTTCGCGGGGCAGCACCTGCGATCGCGTACAGAAGTTTTGGGCGAGGCCACGGGTCTGTATCCCAAGCGGGTGATGGTAGGAGAACGTCGGAGCCGGTGGGGGAGCTGCTCGAGTAGTGGTACGGTCTCTTACTGTTACCGCCTGGTCATGGCGCCGTCATCGGTGGTTGACGCGGTGGTGGTGCACGAGCTCTGTCACCTCGTCCACCCCAACCACGGTCCGCGCTTCAAGAATCTCGTGCGCCGTCATCATCCCAGCCATGATCAGGACATGACCTGGCTCCGTGACAACGGCAGCGATCTCGAGCTGTAGATCAGGCCTTCGCTTCTTCCTCGGTATGAATATTCTCCAGCAATGGCGCGGCGTGGATGAGGTCCTCCGGCTCATTGAGGGTTGTCAGGACCGGCAGCATGCCCACACGCAGATCACGCTGGTGAGCGGTGGCCATGGTCCGGGCGAGGACCGCTCCCGTACCCCAGGGAATTCCCGCGAAGAGGGCCGGTGTGGGAGTCACCAGACCAACCAGGTAGTACCCGCCGGCTTCACTGGGTCCCATGACGCAATCAGCCCCTTCGAGACCGAAGAAAGCCCGGGAAATCTGAATCTCATCCAGATCGGGGCAATCGCAGCCCATGAGAACGACGCGGTCGGCACCGTGGGAAAAGGCCCGCACCGATGCCACGGCCATGCGGGCGCCGAGGCTGCCGCCGGACTGGATTTCGAGGGGGAGGTCCTTGCCCAGCCACTCACGATATTCGTCGATGGTGGCGTCTTCACAGGAAATGGTGACGCGGCGATCGGGGCCCAGGGACTGCCACTGCTTGGCCATCTCGATGGCATGCTCGACGAGCCGCCGTTGAAGATTGGCAGCGCCTTTGGCTCCCAAGGTGGGAATGAAGCGCGGCTGACTCTGGCCGTTGCGTGGGTAACGAGCCATGAGGATTAGATGGTCAGGCATGGCAACCTCCTTGTCTGTCGGTCGCCCGGAGAACCGGTGTTGATCCGGAACCAGCGAGCGAGCGGCCTGCCTGTCCCGATGCGATACCGGAGGTGGAAACTCTAGCATTGATTTACTTAAACAAAGGCTGGCCCGCAAGAGGTTGGTTGGCGATTGATTCGCGACGTGGCAGTATATCGTTTCAGTAATCAACCGCCGGAGGAACCATCATGTCCGACCTGTATCGCCGCGATGTCGTGCTCGCCCTGCTGCATGAATACACCGAGAATGAAGCCCTGCGCCGCCATGCCTATGCCGTTGAAGCGGCCATGCGGGCGTCGGCCGAGCGCACTGGAAACGACCCCGAATACTGGGGTGCCGTGGGACTGGTTCACGACTTCGACTACGAGCGGTATCCCACCATGGAGGAGCATCCGTTCAAGGGTGCCGAGATTCTGCGTGAGCGTGGCTATGATGAGGAGTTCGTGCGCACGGTGATGTCCCATGCCAGCCACACCGGGATCTCCCGGGAGAATGATTGCGGGCGGTGGCTGTTCGCGGTGGACGAGTTGTGTGGGTTCTGCATGGCTTGCGCCATGGTGCAACCGGATAAGAAGATCGCCCAGGTGAAGGTGAAGTCGGTGCGGAAGAAGCTGAAGAAAAAGGACTTCGCGGCCAAGGTGAATCGGGAGGAGATCGCCGAGGGGGCGGCCGATCTGGGGCTCGAGGTGGATGAGGTGATCGAGCATGTGCTGGGGGCGTTGGTGCCCGTGGCAGGGGATATCGGACTCTAGGTTACATTCGCAGATGAAATGAAAGGGAGGGCCCCCGGGGGGCCCTCCCTCTTTCATGCATGCAGCCGGTTCTTACAGGCCAGGCACGCTCTCGAGGGGACGGACGGTCTCGTTGCCGGTCCACTTGTGAGCGGTCAGGTTGCTGTGGAACAGGTTGTTGGAGCCGAAGGCCAGGCTGTAGGCCTCGTAGCCCAGCATGTTCAGGTACGCGGTGACCTGGCTGGAGTGCTGGCCGGTCCAGCAGTACACGATGATGGGCATGTCGGTGGGCAGATTGGCAAGCATCTGACCCAGGCCCAGGCTCGAGTACGGGGTGAACTGGAAAGCGCCGGGGATGTGACCGGGGACGCCGGATTCGCCGTTGCCCAGGTAGTCGGCCTCGCCGAAGTAGTTCACGATGAAGTAGTTGTCGATGTTGTCCATGATGCTGCTGTAGCTCTTGGCCTTGAAGCCGTTGGCCAGCATGGCATTGACGACACTTTCCACGGTGGCGCTATCATCCATGTCAGGATAAGCGTAGCCCACGAGGGCGCCGTTCTGGTTCTCGGTCTCGGCGGTGCCGAGGTTATCGGCGACGTTGTTGTCCCAGGAGGCGGTGAGGCTGGCGGTCCAACCACACATACCGAACTTCAGGCTCTTGACGTCGTCGTAGCCCAGCAGCTCCATGGCGATCTTGACGTGACCGGCGCTCTGGCCGCTGTAGCACACCACGATGTACGGCTTGTCATCGGGAATGGTGGTCTGCAGGTCGTTGACGATGCTGTCGAAGCTACTGTTGTAGGCACCCGTGATGTGACCGAGGTCGTAATCATCCTGGGCCCGGATATCGATGATGGTGTAGTTCTCGATGTTGTCCTCGATGTCCGAAGCCGCGATGACGCCAGGACAGTCACTGGAATCGTTCAGGTAGTCGGCGAGAGCCGTGGCAATGGCCTCGAAGTTCGCACTCGGCATGGCGCCGGTCTCGAGAGCAAAGTCATTGCTCGTAACATCGGCGTCCCACTTGTGAGCGGTCAGGTCACTGTAGAACAGGTTGTTGGAGCCGTTCTTGAGGCTGTAGGCCTCGTAGCCCAGCATGTTCAGGTAGGCCGTGATCTGCGAGCTGTGCTGACCGGTCCAGCAGTAGACGATCACGGGCATGTCGGTGGGCACGTTCTCGAGCATCTGGTCGATGGCGAGGCTGGCCTTGGGGGTGAACTGGAAGGCGCCGGGGATGTGACCGGGGACGCCGGAGTCGCCGGTGCCCTCGTAGTCGGCCTCGCCGAAGTAGTTCATGATGAAGTAGTTTTCCAGGTTGTCCTCGATGTCGGCGTAGCTCTTGCCCTGGAACCCGGTCTGCAGCATCTGGGCCACGCGGGCTTCCACGACGTCGCTGCTGTTCTCGGGCAGCACGGGGAAGTCATGCACGGTCAGGTTGGCGTTCTGGTTCTCGGTCTCGGCGGTGCCGAGGTTGTCGGCGCACTTGCTGGTCCAGACATCCAGGCTGTTGTTCCAGGAGGACATGCCGTAGAGGAGGCTGTACACGTCATCGTAGCCCACGAGCTCCATGGCGATCTTGGCATGGCCGGCGCTCTGGCCGCTATAGCATGCGATCACGTAGGGCAGGTCGCTGGGAATGGTGTTGGCCAGGTCGTCCAGCAGGGTGGACAGGGAGCTAGGGTAGGCGCCCGGGATGTGGCCGGCCAGGTAGGCGCTCTCGGCGCGGATGTCGATCACGGTGTAGTTTTCGAGGTTGTCGTTCAGGTCCAAGGCGTTAAGGACGCCAGGGCAGTCAGCACCGTTGATGTAAGCGGCGCCGGCGGCGGCCATGACCTCGAAGGCGGTGTCGTCGGACGGGGTCACAGGGTTGTCATCGTCGTCATCGGAACAGCCCCAGAGAGCCATCAAGGCAATCATGAGAAGGATCAGCAGAGACTTGCGGTAATTCATTTGTCGCTCCTTGTCGGCCCGAAGGCCTTGGGTGGCGGGGTGCGATCACCCCGTTCTAAGGTCGGCCGGACTCCGATGAGTCCGGCCTTATCGGGTCTTACTTCTTCAATTCTTTGGTCGCGGGAAAATCATCTCGGATCACATAGGGGAAGTTCGCGTCATAATCCTCCAGCTTCGTGGTCCCATCGGCCTCGTAGAGGTCGGACTCACGCAACAGGTAGCCATTGACGCCATCGGGGGAGCCATGGCACGAAGCCGTGCAGCTCTGGCCGGACTCCACCGTGGTCTGGGGGGTGTTCGTCAGGATGTTGTGGGGAGAGGTGTACTGCCAGGTGCTCTTGCTCGTGTACTCGGGCAGGTCCAGATTCCAGTCGTCGTATGTCCCCTCGGAGATGGGCGTGTGACGCACCAGCGAGAAGTCGTACTCCTCACGATGAGGGCTGGGGTTCTGGGCGATCTTCAGCTGCAAGGTACTGGGCTCGATTTCATACTTGCCGCCGGAGACCAGGTTGTGGCAGTTGGTGCAGTTCTTGTAGGGCTGCGAGTGGCAGACCTGGCACTGCATGGTGGGCAGCGGGTAGGTGAAGGCGAAGGCGCCGCCACCGTCATGACAGGCATCACAGCTGGTGCCGCCGTTATGGTGGCAGTTGCCGCAATCAGGATCCTGGCCGGTGTGATGGATATGCCCGAAGCCACTGTCCAGATCATCCTGGTGACAGTTTTCACAGCGCGGCATGGTGGCCACTTCATATCGGTGCTCGTAGTGATCGCCGGTGTACTGGCCGTCGCCGTGGATCTCTTCAGCGCTATGGCAGGCCTGGCACTTCATGGCATTCGGTGACCGGTGCACGTCCGCCACGTTGCCCTCGGCCTCGCCCTTGAAATCGTGGCCAATGCGGCTGCCGTGACAGGCGGTGCACTGCTCGTTCATGTCGGGCGTGGCCTTGAAACTATGCGAGTAGTAGGAGCCGATCTTCGGGAACCCGCCACCCACACTGTTGGGCCGGCTGATGTGGCACTGCCCACACGTGGTGTGGCAGGACGCACATTTGGCATCGAAGAACTCATCGACGCCCAGGGAGTCGAAGTCGCGGCCGCAACGGTCCTCGATGGACTTCTTCTCGCCCCAGAGGTTGGTGTGCAGGCTATTGATCGTGGAGTCGACCGTTTCAACATGATGGCATGCATCACACGCGGAACGAAAAGCATTCTCACCATTATGACATTTCGTGCAACCAGTCACGCCGATCTCGCTGGGATCGCGGATCATGTCCGTGTGGGCTTCTTCCATGGTGTTGAACGTGTTGTCGTCACCACCGCCATGGCAGTGCTGGCAGGACAGGGCATGGGGCGTGGGATTGTCGGCGCCCTCGTAGTTGGGACCATGAATGCTGTTCAGGAACCCGTTGCCATTGGAGTTGTCGTCGATGAAGACCTTTTCCCAAGCATCCAGCTCGGGCACGGTGCCGCCTCAGCCGTCGTCCTTGTTGGCGACCCTGATGGTGACCTTTTCATCACCGAGGGCGGCCTTCAATTCGGTCTCACTGCCGTGGCAGCCGAGGCAAGTCTTGTCGGTGGGTTCCGGGCCGCCCGGTCCTGAGACGTTATTCGAGGTGTCGTTATCACAACCCCAGAGAACGACGAGGCACAGGAGTGGGAGCAGACCGAGAACGGTGAGCTGCTTCATGAGATTCTCCCTGGTTTGGAATCGGTCGCCCAGGCGGGCAACGTGTCCCTCTGCTTGAGAAGTCCAAGTGCGAAGATGGTGGCGGTGTTGGTGTAGATGTCGGCCGGTTGGTTCTGACTCGGGACCAGGGTCTCCCAGATCCCGAGATTGAGGGCGCAGTCCATGACCATGCCCACGAAACAACGCGCGGTGAGGAAGGGCTCGATCTGGTTGATCTCGCCGGCCTCCATGCGCTTGATGAATTCCTGATTCAGGAAATTGATGTAGGGCAGCCGGATCTCCTGGAAAAGGACCGTGGGGATGTCGCCGCTCTCGAGGCTGTTGTTGAACATCAGCCGGACGAGGGCGGGGTCCTCACGGGTCAGTTTCATGATGTGACTGGAGACGGAGATCAGGGCATCGAGGATGGAACCCTGATCAACCTGCTTGGCCAGGTAGCCGGCGATGTCGTGCTCGGCGGCCTTGCGGCGGATGATCTCCTCGTAGAGATCCAGCTTGCTCTGGAAGTGTCGGTAGATGGCGGCCTCGGTGATGCTGCAGGACCGCGCGATCTGCCGGATAGAGGTACCCGCATACCCGTTCTTGGCGAAGAGGTCGCTGGACCGTGTGAGGAGTTGCTCACGGCGGTTGGGTTTTGTTCCGGCAGTGGCCAAGTCGTCCGTATCCTTTGGGCGAGGTTAGCGAACGTTTACCAACGGGGAAGATACGGCCTGCTAAATTTCTGTCAACATTGAATTTTTAAATAACAACCGAAGTACTCTGGTATGAGTTTTCATTGGGTCAAAAAAAGGGGCCCCGTGTTAACGGGGCCCCGGTATTCTAAAGGTATTAGAATACGCCAGATACGGAGAACGCGTAGAGGTCTTGGATATAATCATCCCAGCGATTCTCGTCGAACTCGTTCCGGCGGTAGGTGAAGGTGACGGCGGCCTTGGGGTGGGCCTGCCAGCGCGCCCGGACCATGGCCCGATCGTGGTCGGCCTTGACCGGGTTGAGGAATTCGGATTCGTCACCCTTGTTCTCGAAGAAGATGCCCTCGTACATGGCCTCCATCCAGATGGTCCGCGTCACCTGCAGGGTGGCGCCGGGAGTGATCCGGGTGGTGGTGCCGTCGTAGTTGTACGAGTTGAGACCGGGGGCGGGCTCGTCGCTGTCGGTGAGTTCGTATTTCTCGGTCCCGTAGCTGCCCATGGTGTAGATGGACAGGCGCGGGCTCGCGATCCAGTTGACGTTCAGGAACAGGCGGTTGGCCTTCCAGGTGGTCTCGGTCTTCTGGTCGAGGCGATCCAGGGACTGATCCACGCCGCGGTAGCCCAGGTCAATGGGCAGGTTGCGCGAGGGGCGGGTCTGCAGGACGGCTTCCCAGCCCAGGCGGTTGCGCTCGTGGTCGCCCATGGCGCCGTACCAGTCGGTGCTCGAGGCGGTATGGTCCACGTTGCGGGTGTCGCTGCGCACGCCCAGCTTCAGCTTGACCGTCTTGCTCAACCGGCTGCGGATGCGTAGAGCGATCTCCTGGCGCTTCTTCTTCTGGTCGAGGGAGCGGGCGGCGTCGGCGTCGGCCGAACCCACGGCGGCGCCGTTGGAGGTCTGCTCTTCCAGTTCGGTCTGCTGGTACTTGTAGTGCAGGTGGAACCGGGTGTTGCGCAGGCTGGTGTTGTCCAGGGCGGCCAGGAAGTCGACCCGGTCACGCTGACGGTCGGCGGCGTTGAGGATGCCGTCGGCATCGGCGATCTTGGCGTCGATGTCCTGCTTGGCCACACCACCGGCCAGGCGCAGGTTGGTGAACTTGCCGAAGCGGGAGAGGAGCGCCAGGCGGCCGGCGGTCGACTTG
>Ga0070729_10004828_pt1 | contig 14366 bp, 11 predicted proteins | sample tdDd472_FD_66725 | JGI IMG/M metagenome (GOLD analysis project Ga0070729, IMG submission 66725) | Marine sediment microbial communities from the Atlantic coast under amendment with organic carbon and nitrate - tdDd47.2 | ecosystem: Environmental > Aquatic > Marine > Coastal > Sediment | place...
AAGTATATCATTTGGGGCGGATTACATGGACTAGGCTTAATCGTTAACAGATTAATAAAACATATTTTTAAAGGTTCATCTCAAGTTAGTAGAGTAGTAGGCTGGGTTTTAACTTTTCATTTTGTGGTAATAACCTGGGTAGTCTTCAGAGTTGAATCGTTACAGAATGCGCAAATAATGATTGATCGTGTCATACGAACCTTTATGCCAATTAATATCATTAATATTATTAGTTCGCAACCCTACTTATTTGCCTTACTAATTATTGGCTTCACTATACATTGGGTACCCGATACCTTTCGAAGAAATATTAAACTTAGATTTGTTAAATCACCTGTATGGCTTAAAATCCTTATTTCTGCCTTATTTCTTTACTGTATTTATCTACTAAATCAAAATACCATAATTCCTTTCATATATTTTAGATTTTAATCCACTCGTAATCAATTATCAGCTAATAAGAAACAATTATAAGTCGATTGTCAAAAGTCATTTGTAAGGCAAGTGTTAATAAGTTATATTTAAGGTGTAATAATCAACCCATGAGACATTCATTACTTTTAGCCACACTCACACTATGGCTGATTTTTCAATTGAGTGAAGCACAGCATTATCACTTTAAGCAATACTCTTTAGAAGAGGGTTTACCTCAGTCTGAGGTAGCCTCAATGGCCGAAGATCAATTTGGATACTTATGGGTTGGCACAAACGGTGGGGGTTTATGTCGTTTTAATGGCAAAAATTTTGAGGTATTCACCAAAAAGGATGGTCTTTTTGATAATATCATTCTAGGTCTTGTTCATGACAAAAATTACAATCTTTGGATAGCCACACAAAAAGGCATTCAATACTATAATGGCATTGACTACCACACGGTACTACAATCAGACACAACGATCTTTTCTGATAATGTTGATTTTTGCGAGACTTCTGATGGTAGCATATGGTGTTTGACTCGTATGATTTCAGGAGAACGTAGATTATACCAATATCGTAATAATACCTTAACCAATATTTCGGAAAAATATAAAACGGAACTGAGCAATAAAGGAACAATTTATAAGATTCTACCCGACTCTAAATTTGGCTTACTAATTTCAACCTCTCGACAATTATTAGTTTTTAACGACAACAAAATTGAGCCTTACGAATCATTCTCCAGCGAACAAAAAAAAGTTAGACTTCCTTTATTACGTGATCGTAACAAGAACTTATGGATCATGAATTTTGGTGACAACCAATTTCGAGAATTATCTGTCCACATTGACGGCAAGGGGGTTAAGAAAATTAAATTACCTAAAGAGCTTGAAGGTGCAACAATATTTAAAGGCTTTCAAGATAGAGAAGGAACGTATTGGTTCATTATAGAGAATGGAGGCCTATTGCAATACAGTAAAAACGGATGGCAAGTATTTAATAAAGACAACGGCCTTCCAATTAATACTGTTTTTAATATTCTGCAAGATGCTGAAGGTAACATATGGCTTGGTACACTGGGTGCTGGTTTGGTACGTTATAGCGGAAACCTTTTTGTTTCTTTAAACCGAAACAATGGCTTAACGGATGATATAATAAGGGCAATATATCAGGATTCTGAGGGAACATTTTACTTTGCAGATGGCGAAGGGGGCTTTAGTACCCTAAAAGACGATAAGGTATTTGCATATAATAAAACCGACCTGCCGGATTTAAAAGCAATAAAAGAGTTTTATGAATTACCTTCGGGTAATATCTTACTCGCAACCGTGAATGGACTTTGGGAATTTGATGGTAAACAAACCAGGCCAGCAAATGAAAAATATGGTTGGAAAAAGTATCTGCCTATCAGTGATATTGTTGTTCAGAAGGACACCTTTTTCTTCTCAACCTATGGTTTTGGTCTGATAAAAAGCTATAAAGGTAATGCCATTTTTTACAACACTTACAACTCCAACATGCAGGATAACACAATATTCCACATCCTGCAGGATAGTAAACAACGTCTCTGGTTATCAACTAGCAGAGGCATTACGTCATATGAAAAAGGAAAATTCTCTCAATTTTTAGAAGGACAGCAGATCTCGTCGTCATATATATTACAAGGGGCAGAAGACAAAATAGGTAATATCTGGTTCGCAACTTTTACCGATGGTTTAATCCGATACGACAATAAAAATTGGTCGGTATTTAATAGTGAAAAAGGCTTGTCGGGTGATAACATCTATTCCATAATTGCTGATGAAGATGGGAATATCTTTGCCGGTGCTCAGAATGGTGTTGATAAGCTCTCTATTTCATCCAGCGGTAGTGTAATTGGCATAACTAATTTTGATAAGTATGATGGTTTTGTTGGAATCGAAAATAATGGAGTTGCCAACTTTCTTGATAAAGAAGGGCATATCTGGTTTGGTACAATAAAAGGTGTTATGCGTTACAATCCTATGGAGAAACGCACCAATTTTTTATCTCCGAATATCTACATCCGTAACATCGAATTATCATACAGTAAACCCAACTGGCAATCGGAGCAATACGCTTCAAGCTATGATTCCATTGTGCCTTGGTTTGGCATTCCAAATATGCTTAAGCTGTCAAGTGATGATAATAACATCTCATTTACCTTTGATGCATTATGCTATTCTGTTCCTGAGAAGGTTAAATTCCGGTGGAGGCTCGAACCCCTGGAGTCAGAGTGGATTGAAGGCACAACTAACAGTGTAGCTTATCCATCGTTACCTGCAGGTGATTATACCTTTAGAGTAAGCGCAGCAAACAATAGCAATATTTGGAACGATGAAGGAGTCATATATCACTTCAGCATCCATCCTAAATGGTATCGAACATCATCGTTCAGAGCATTTATAATCCTCTTAATATTAGCACTATTAATTACTCTTGTATTCTCATGGCAGCAACGCACAAAAGTGTTGAAGTTTGAAATGGAAACCTTAATAACTTCTAAAACAAGAGAGATAAATAATCAGAAAAAAGAAATTGAAAAGCAAAATGAAAAGTTACGTCACCAAAAGGCTAAAATAGAACTCCAGGCTGAATCTATTAGTGGCTCGTTGGCCGATTTAGAGAAGCTAACTGATATTGGGAAAGTATTAACTGCCAATTTGTCTACCGACAGCATTTTTAATTTAGTGTACAAAGCTGCTAGTGAGGTTATGGACACTTACTTATTTGGTGTTGGGCTTTTTAATCAGGAAACCAACTCGCTCGACTTTAATAATGTTATTCTTAATGGCGAACGAATGCCATTTTTAACTTTTCCTTTAGACGATGTTGAGCGCTTATCAATTCACAGTTTAATTAAGGATAAAGAAATATTTATAAGCGATTTTGATAAGGAATATAAAAAATACGTACAAGAGATCAGACCCGTGCCTGGTGACATTAACAGTCAGTCGATTATATACATACCTTTAAAAGTTAGTGCTGCCCCATTTGGTGTAATAACAGTTCAAAGTGCTGGTAAAAAAACATATAGTGGCTACCACTTAAGCTTTATGCGTAACATTAGTATTTACACCAGTATAGCACTTGAAAATGCTAAAGCATTCAACCAACTGGAAGAACAACACCTCTCTCTTGAATTAGCTAATAAAACCGCACTTGAGCAAAATGAACTAATGCATAAGCAAAAAGCAGATGTAGCACGCTTGAATCAAGAAAACAATCACCTTATTTCATTATTCACTCAAGAAATAGAACGACCTATTACATCATCGGTTGCCCTGATAAACAGTATCAAAACTGAAGGTGATATTGATGAAAGGGAGAAAGATGAAGCGCTTCAATATGTATTTGATGCGCTATGGCAAATTAAAGAAATGGTTAATCAGGTTAGTGAAATCAAAAGACTTGAAACAAGTACTTTTGCCATTAGCAACTCAAAAGTTCCGGTACTATCATTGATGCGCGAAGTAGTAGCGCAATACAATGAATTCCTTATTGATAAGGACATTGAAATAAAATGGGATATTGAGGAAGCAATTATACAAACAGATTACACTGTGTTAGAGAAAATTATATCTAATTTATTATCTAATGCCATTAAATTTACCTTACCCGAAACATATATAACCATTTCGGCAAAAGCCATTAACGAGCATCTTGAAATAAGCATAAGAGATGAAGGACCTGGCATTGAGCAAGACCTTATCCCTGACTTATTTACGAAGTATAAAAAACTAAAAACAAATAATGGCCACAGCCAACCTTCCTCGGGCTTAGGCTTATACATTGTTAAACGATATTTAGACAATATCGGCGGAACTATTGCCTGCCATAGCACAATTGGCGAAGGCACAACTTTTAAAATTAGCCTGCCAAAATAGTATTTGGCAACATTTTTGATGAGTGAATCATCTAAAAATTAATGACTATGTTTTCACCTGTTTTATTAATTATTTTTATCGCCTTTGCGGTTCTAAGTTGGGTAGTAAGCTCCAGACTAAAAAGTAAATTCAAAGCATACTCCCAAGTGCCTATTAACCATGGAATGAGCGGAAGAGACGTTGCCGAAAAAATGCTCCGCCAGAACGGCTTAATGAACGTACAGATCAATTGTGTACAAGGTCAACTAAGCGACCATTACAATCCATCAAACAGAACAGTAAATCTTAGTACAGAAGTATACAACGGACGAAGTGTTGCTTCAGCAGCGGTTGCCGCCCATGAAACGGGGCATGCCATTCAACATGCCAATAGTTATGCATTTCTTGAATTCAGATCTGCCTTGGTTCCCATACAAAATGTGAGTGCAAAAGTACTTAACATCATGTTTTATGCCTTGCTATTTGGAGCATTTGCTTTACCTGGCTTAGTTAGCTATAATTTAGCCCTACAAATAATAATAGCCTGTTATTCCATATTCACCTTATTTGCATTTATTACCCTACCAGTGGAGATTGATGCAAGTCGCCGTGCTTTAGCATGGTTAAACACCGCAGGTATAACAACTCATGACACCCACTCAAAAGCAAAAGATGCCTTAAAATGGGCTGCATATACATACGTTGTTGCGGCATTATCAGCCTTGGCAACACTATTGTATTACATCATGCTATTTGTGGGCAACAGAGACTAAAAGGAAAATATACAACCAGGGTACTTCATAGGTACCCTTTTTTTTTACCAACCCTACCTATTATGTTAAAACTCCCCGTTTGGCTATACAAAAACAATATCTCAAAAGATAAGAACGCTTATTACGGACGTATTATACCAAACAAAAAACTCAGCAATAGCGACATAGCACAACGCATTATTGATGACGGTAGTGAATTCAAATTCGAAACCCTTCTTAATATCATCAACCAATCGGATAAAATGAAAGCCAGATATTTGGCAGAAGGACACCCGATTAGCTCACCTTTTGTTGATGCACAAATAAGCCTGCAAGGTAATTTTGAGAGCAAGCATAATGATTTTGATCCATCGCAACATAAAGTTATCTGTCAATTTAAACCAGGAAAGCCGTTAAAAGACACGCTAAATCAATTGAGCTTCGACATACTGGGTGTAGCCAATTTTTCACCACATATCGACGCTATTAGTGACATTAACGGCGAAAATAATATCAATAACGTATTACCTAATTCGGTTATGCATATTAAAGGTCGTTTATTGAAAATATCAGGTGATGAACCGGGTCTTGGTGTATGGTTTACCAATATTAAAACCCAGGAACGCATTAAAGTAAATCAGATTATAAGCAACTACCCTAAGAAACTAACTATAATGGTTCCAAACCTCCACGCTGGTCAATGGCAAATCGAGTTAATATCACAGGAATCAAGAGGTAGCCGTAAACTCAAGTTACCAAGACTCATACGCTTCAAACAAACCTTAAGGGTCATTTAAAAATCCACAAAGCGCCATTGCTTATTCGTCTAGCACTAAACGATACTCTCGTTAAATATAAGACAGAAATATCGCCTAATATTAAACGATATGCGCGACTCTCTCGTACAATACAAGGACACAACAGTAAACTTACTGATGGTAGTAGTTATAATCCTTTAAGATCGAATTCAGAAAGTCTTTAGAAGGCTGCTTAGTTTCTATACCCATCTTTTTAACAACCACTTCTTTTGTTTTTAATACTAAAGGATGAGGAGCACCATTACTATAAGCCCTATCTCGGGCCGCAACCAAAAGAACCTCCTTAATGGTTTGCAAATCAACATCCGATAACTTACTGACTTCCGGATATAATGGCTGATAGTCTTCTTCGAGCGCTACATAAGCTGTTGCGGCAAGACTACCTTGGGGATTAATTTTTAAAACAGTGGTTTTGGCTACCAAATCACCTATCCGTTGTCCTTTGCCACCAATAATAATGGTTAATAAACCAACAAAAGGCCCAACCCCAGGAATACTAAAATCAATTAAGCGAAAGATCCAGCGTAAAAAACAATCTATAAAGCGTAATTCACCACCATCAATTTTAATCGCACGAATTTTTAACATCATTTTACCAAAACTTTGTCCATTAAGAAATGCTTCGCAAAGCAAATGATAAAACACAACTGGCAAAAACAATAGACTCATCCACCATTCTAGGCCATTTTCAAAAACAGCAAAAGAGAGCATGATAATTAGCATATAGCTAAATTGAATAAATCCATCAATAAAATAGGCAAAAATACGATCACCAACACTGGCGAGTTGATAATCGATATCAACATTTTGAGTGGTAGATATACTTAAGTTTTCCATAAATACGAATACGAAATGTGGATATTGGTAAAATAGATGCTCAAAAGTAGCAAAATAAGTTTTTTATGTGTGAAAAAATTCATTTATTCGCATTGCTCATGCACCTACCCTCATGAAGGAAATAACGTTTATTAACCGAAATAAAGCCCGCTGGGAATTATTTGAACAGCAATTAAAAAAGCCATCAAAGGTTAATCCTGATGATCTGGCTGATCAGTTTATTCAGTTAACGGACGACCTTGCCTTCGCACGTACATTCTATCCAAGAACACATACGCTGGCTTATTTAAATAGCCTTTCGCAGAAAACACACCAAGAAATTTATCGGAATAAAAGAGAACGAGGCAGTCGAATTCCTGCGTTTTTTAAAACAGAGTTGCCTTTAATCTTACGTTCTGCAAGACCATATTTTATTATTTCATTAATTGTTTTTCTTGGTGCTTGGGCGTTAGGTGTAGTATCGGCCCTTACAAATGATGATTTTGTCCGATTAATTATGGGAGATCAGTATGTAAACATGACCTTGGATAACATTGAAAAAGGTGATCCGATGGCTGTTTACGGTCAAATGGGTGAGATCCCCATGTCTATATACATCATCTTTAACAATGTAACTGTTGCATGGAAAGTGTTCCTCTTTGGTTTCTTAACACCAATTGGCACTATCGTTGAACTTTTCAGGAACGGTATTATGGTAGGCGCCTTTCAAACCTTTTTCTACCAAAAGAACTTATTAGGCATTTCATTCTATGCCATTATGATACATGGAACATTAGAGCTTTCAGCTATTGTATTAGCAGGTGGTGCGGGTATTCTGTTTGGTAAATATTTGTTGTTTCCAGGCACCTATCCAAGAAAAGATTCATTTATATATGGTGCGCTTAAAGGCACTAAAGTAATGATTGCAATTACACCAGTGTTTTTAGTTGCAGGTTTACTCGAAGGTTTCGTAACACGACATTATAGTTCTATAGATCATTGGCTGAATATTTTCATCATTGTATCATCTTTAGCTTTTATTGTTTGGTATTTCTTTATCTATCCAAGCATCGTCTATGCCAAATTTAAATCACATGACAGAAATTAATCTCGCACAACGAAGGGACTTTGGAGGCGTACTAAATGCAACTTTTGTATTCCTTAAACAAGAAAGTGCTTTGTTCTTTAAAACACTATTAACCTACACAGCTATTCCTATTGTAGCCAGTATAGCTCTGTTTGCTTATGTTATGACCCAAGCCATAAATGGTCAGATCGAGAGTATTATTAACTCACCAGATCCTTCAACAGTACTAATGTTTATCATTCCTGTTGTTATATTATGGTTTCTGTTGATCATTACCCAAATACTTGTCGTAGCGTTAACCAACGGGTACTTAAAACTGTATAAAGAAAAAGGAAAAGGTAATTTTAGTGTATCTGAAGTTGGACAAATTGCAGCTAGAAATTTCTTTCCGATAATTGGCTATGGTATTGTAGTTTCCATACCCATTATTGTCGGTTTTCTATTGTTTATTTTACCAGGTATCTATTTGGCTGTTACATTAAATTTCATCCTCATCATCATGTTTATTGAAGACAAAGGCTTATCAAAAAACTTCAGCCGCTGTTTCGAGGTTATTAGAAATAATTGGTGGGTTACCTTCGGATTATTATTTGTTGCGTCTATCATTATTAATGTGGTTATACAAGTATTCTACATCCCAATGCAAGTATATCTGCAAATGAAGATGCTTACAATAGCAGAAACAGGCGACTTAAGTCAGCTCAATATACCGCTTGTTATAATTACATTTGTTTTATTGATGGTAGGTGGTACATACTTACAATCATTTATGTATCTGGTTACTGGTCTACAGTATTTTAGTTTAAATGAGGCTGATGGCTCAACAACTATTCTTGATCGAATCAATAAAATTGGTGAAACACCAAGCAGTACAGAAAATCAATTTTAAAGAGGTGAATACATTAAAGTATCTTTTAATCGTAATTATTTCGTGCATTAGCTTATTGGCTAATGCAGAAGAAAATTCGTATGCTGAAAAAGATACTGTTGAAGCATGGGACAATAGTAAAGTAGATTATAGACATCCATCACGCGAAACAATAGATCACTATAGTCAACAATCGGAATACCAGTATCACATCAACACAGATGCTTTATCGTGGTGGAGAAAATTTTGGGCATGGGTATTATCACATATCAGAATTAGTGACGGTACGTTTTCAATATTAGGTTGGACTATACTTACCTTGGCCATCTTAGCATTACTTTTTCTGATAATTAAATTAATGGGCATTCCTATCAAGGGCCTTTTTGTTTTTTCAAAATCAACTAAGGTTACACAACTTAAATTTGGACAAAGTCTTGTTGATCTCGAAAAAGAGAAACTAGACGAAATGCTTACTCTGTACATCAACAATCAAGCATTCAGAGAAGCTACCCGAGTATTATTTCTGCTCACACTGCGCCTATTAAACAGAAAGAATCTCATCAAATGGAATGCCTATAAAACGGATCGTGAGTACTATTACGAAATAAAAGAATCATCATTAAAAGACCTCTTCTTAAACATTATTCGTCAGTATGAATTTATTTGGTTTGGGAAATTTGATATCACCGAACCTGAGTTCACATTGGTTAAGTCAGAATTTGACCAGTTTATGAATAAGCTACAGAATAGAAAAACAAATTAATGAGTAATACAGGATCAAATAAAATATTATTGTTTGGGGTGGCATTTATAGTAATAATCGCAGCCATCACTCTTGCATACTCACCAAAACCTATCGACTGGTCGTTAAGCTTCTCTAAGACAGAAACCAAGCCTTTTGGATCTAAATTGTTGTTTGAACTATTGCCCGAGTTATTTGATAAAAACCAAATCAAAACATCACATAGTGCTATTCATCAATTCTTCGAAGATTCAACAACAAGAAACAACAATCTCATCATCCTTAACAATACATTCAAACCAGAACCTGCTGATATTGAAAAGGTGGAAGAACTTTTGTTCAATGGTAATCATGTATTTATAGCGGCGCATGACTTTTCAGATAACGTAAAAGAATGGTTTGGCATTGACAATTATGTGCGATATGGTACGAACATTGGCATTACAGATTCGCTTAGTTTTAATTTAGCCAATCGTCAATTAAGAACACAATTAGGCTATTGGTATAAGAACGGCATTACCAATAATTATTTTACCAGTTACGATACCTTACAAACAACGGTTCTTGGAATTAACAACAGTGGTAAAACGAATTTTATTCGAATTAAACAAGGCAAGGGTTGGTTGTATCTTAACTTAAACCCACAAGCTTTTACAAATTACAACTTACTTGTTAATGACAATTATGAATATGCCTTTAAGTGTTTATCATATCTGCCTAATCAAACCTCTGTTTGGGATGAGCATTATAAAGTAAAATACTTAAATAGTAATGGAACAGGATATAGCCAAAAATCGAAACTAAGCTTTATTCTCGATCGCCTTCCGCTACGTTTGGCGTGGTATGTATTATTAATCGGAATTCTAATATTCTTCTTGTTTGAATCTGCTCGTCGTCAACGTACAGTACCCATATTAAAACCACCAGGTAACAGTACTGTCAATTTCATCGAAACCATAGGTCGCTTATATTTTAGCAGAAAAAACCATTTAGATATCGCTCGCAAGCGCTTTAGTTACCTACAAGAATTTATAAGGTCAAGGTATTATATTAATACCTCAGACATGACAGACGAATTATACCAGCAACTAGCTGATAAGTCGGCAATACCGGTACGAGCAATTAAACAATTATTTGAATTAGGTAATAACCTGACCAATATGCAACGCATTAGCGAAGAGGATTTGGAGCAATTCAACCGACGAATAGAATACTTTTATGAACAGTGCAAATAAATACTAAAGATATGGACCAACAAACACAAGCAACTTTTGAGAACCGAATACCTCTTGAAGAGCTCAATCATTCTGCATTTCGTATCCGAAACGAAATCAACAAGGTGATCGTTGGACAAGAGCAAATACTTAATTTGCTAATGACAGCAGTAATAGCAAACGGTCATGTCCTTATCGAAGGAGTTCCGGGAGTAGCCAAAACCATGATGGCCAAACTAGTATCAAAATCAATCTCCTCCGATTTCTCGCGTATTCAATTCACACCTGATCTTATGCCATCAGATGTACTTGGTACAATGGTTTTTAATACCGGCAAATCGGAATTTGAATTTAATAAAGGTCCTATTTTCTCTAATCTTGTTCTTATTGATGAGGTCAACCGTGCCCCTGCAAAAACACAAGCTGCATTATTTGAGGTGATGGAAGAGCGACAAGTCACTATTGACGGAACAACACGCCTAATGAATCCTCCATTTCTCGTAATGGCCACGCAAAATCCTGTTGAACATGAAGGAACATATCGCTTGCCAGAAGCCCAACTCGACCGTTTTCTTTTCAAGATTAAGATTGATTACCCTAACCTTGATCAGGAAGTATCTATTCTTGCCAATGCTCAAAATCGCGAAGATAAAGATGAGTTGAGTGACATCAATGCTGTAGTTACGGGTGATGAAATTGTAAAATACCAGAGTATGGCTACAAAGGTTATTGTTGAAGATGATCTCTTACGCTACATTGCTCAAATCGTTGATAAAACACGTACGCACAGCGCACTTTTCCTTGGAGGTAGTCCCCGTGCTTCATTAGCTATCCTTAAATCAGCAAAGGCATATGCTGCTTTAGAAGGAAGAGATTTTGTGACTCCAGATGATATTAAATTTGTTCTTATTCCCGTGTTGAACCATCGTATTATTCTTACACCAGAAAAGGAGATGGAAGGCGTAAAACCTGAGATTATTATTCAACAGATTATTGACTCGGTAGAAGTACCTCGATAAAACATATTAATGAGAGTAAAGATTCGAAATCACGTTTATTTCAGTCGCATGTTTTACTACGCCATGGGCACTGTTGTTTTCCTGTTGGCATTAGGACAGTTTGGTTCACTATTCTTTCAATTTGGACTGATTGCTCTCGGTCTCTTTATCGTACTTGTATTAATCGAATCATTGCTTTTATTTTCATCAGCACAAAACAGATTTAAAGCTTCACGTACGCTAGATGAGCGCCTTTCAAATGGCGATGACAATATCATTAAACTGTCGTTTACCAACAATTACCCATTTCCCATCTCAATAAGTATCATTGATGAAGTCCCGGTTCAGTTTCAAGAACGTGATTTTCAAATTAAAAAACACCTCAAACCTGAAGAGACAATAGCTGAAAGCTATACACTTCATCCGGTTGAAAGAGGTGAATACCAGTTTGGTTCACTCAATGTATATATAAAATCACCATTAAAATTAATTGAACGACGCTACCGTTTAGTCCAAAATCAAGTCACAAAAGTATATCCGGCCTTTAAAGAGATGAGGCAATTTGAGATGATGGCCATTTCAAACCGCTTAACCGAATTTGGTATCAAGAAAATCCGACGCATTGGTCATCAAATGGAATTTGACCAAATTAGGGAATACACCAAAGGTGACGATTACCGAACTATTAACTGGAAAGCAACAGCGCGTAAGAGTAGCCTGATGGTCAACCAATATCAGGATGAAAAATCACAACAAGTCATTTCAATTATTGATTTAGGACGAACCATGAAAATGCCCTTTGAAGGTATGACTCTACTTGATTATGCCATTAATTCATCCTTGGTATTATCTAAAATTGCCATGCTTAAGCAAGATAAGGCAGGTTTGGTAACCTTCAATAATAAAGTAAGAACCATGGTGCCTCCGCAACGCAATAATAAGCAGATGCAGGTCATCATGGAAGCATTATACAATCAAAAGACACAGTTTCAAGAACAAAGCATGCAAACGCTGTATGCTTCCTTACGAAGAAAAATTCACCAACGCAGCTTATTGGTTCTCTATACGAACTACGAGAGCCTTAGCGCAGCCAAGCGCCAACTCCCCATGTTACAAAAACTGGCAAATGATCATATGGTCGTCGTTGTCTTTTTTGAAAACACCGAGCTTAAACAATTAACCGACTCTAAAGCATCCGATATGGAAGGCATCTACATCAAAACTATAGCTGAGAAATTTGCCTACGATAAGAAACAAATTGTTTTAGAATTAGAACGATATGGTATACATTCTGTGCTAACTGAGCCTGGAAACCTTACTATTGAAACAATAAATAAATACCTCGAACTAAAAGCCAGAGGCTATATATAATTCGTCAAGAATATGCACATACAGTATATAAACTGACGTATCATTTTTACATCATTAGCAAATAATTTCTTCATTTTGACGAATAGCTCATTTCTTATGGTCATTAGTCTGTTTTTATTGAGCTAGATAATCACTCTCCTTACCGCCCTTTTGAAAAAGGCTATAACTTTATACGTGTGATAATCATATCGTTTGTCTTATTAACGAAAGATTAACGATTCGCTAATTTCGACTTAACCAATCAATATTACAAGAATCTATCTTTGTACCTGATACTAACTTATTGAAGAAACTATGATGATGCGCGTTATTAATTCAACACAGAATGTACTCCCCGAGAAAATAGAGCTCGATGATGTTGTTGACCGAGAATTAATCTCATTAATGACAAAAGCTCCAATTAGCCCTGAAAACTTCTACCTCACAGGCTACGAAACCATTAGCTTTAAACGAACACGAGAGTTTGCTCTTGAGACAGTTATTTCATCGGTTGTTCCATTAGATAAAGACATATTAATTGTATCAAATAATTCTGATGATCTGCATATTCAGAAACTTTGCAATATGTATGGTGTAAGCAATTCAATATTACATTTACCTGAAACAAAAGAAAAGTTGGAAGGAGTTGTTTCTGCATTAGCAAAGAAACAAAACTACTCACATATACTTATATCATCAGATGTTAATGCACCTGAAAATAGGGAGTTAATACGCCAATTGGCTAATGAATTAAAGAAAACATCAATTAAGCTAATTGTACATTGCCGACGAAGTGCTATGGAGCTCAATGAAGTAAGTAAATTAAATATTGCTTACATGATTTGCAATGGAATGAGCAGTTATATCAGTTCCGTTGTATTAGCTTGCCGAAGTCAATTAGTCCAATCCGAAGGTATCTCAAGAAGTTTCCAATTTGATTTGTATAACTACTGGCAAAGAACCTTATACAGCCGAAAATCAGGCATTAAACCAATGGCCATATAAAGAATCTATTTTCGAATTAGGTTCTGATAAGAATAATTTAACTGGGTCTTTTCATCACGAAAAGGCCCTTCTTCGTTAGCGATAGTCCATTCTTTCATGTTTATATCTGGAAAGAAAACTGTTGCTTCAGAGAAGGTATGATTGATTTGAGTTAAATATAATTTATCTGTTTGCGGCAGGAATGTTTTATAAATCTCTCCTCCCCCAATAACAAATACTTTTTCATCTCCGACACAAATATCAAGCGCTTGATCCAGTGAAGTAACAACATCAGCCCCTTGAGCTACATAATCAATTTGACGCGTAATCACAACGTTTCTTCGGTTTGGAAGTGCGCCTTTGGGTAATGCCTCAAAAGTCTTTCGCCCCATTAAAATAGTGTAACCTGTTGTTAAGGCCTTAAAACGTTTTAGAT
>Ga0070729_10004829_pt1 | contig 14365 bp, 13 predicted proteins | sample tdDd472_FD_66725 | JGI IMG/M metagenome (GOLD analysis project Ga0070729, IMG submission 66725) | Marine sediment microbial communities from the Atlantic coast under amendment with organic carbon and nitrate - tdDd47.2 | ecosystem: Environmental > Aquatic > Marine > Coastal > Sediment | place...
GGCTGCGCCGGCCGCCCTTCGACACCGTCAACGTCGAACCCGGCGGAACGGCCCGGATATCGGCATAGAGAGTATGCGGTTCCGGCACCGAGCCGAATAGAAAGAACCCGGCGTGGCCCGCGGGATCGGGCCCCGCCCTGCCCGCATGGCCGCCGGCCAAAAGCGCCTTCACCTGCGAGGCGATGCGTACCGTGCGGCCGTCGTCGGCGATGTACATGGGCTTGATGCCGAACGGGTCGCGCGCCGCGAACAAACACTCCGCCACCGCGTCCCAGATGACGAAGGTAAACATGCCCCGCAGCTTGCCGGCCATCGCCGGCCCGTCGCGCTCGTAGAGGCGGACCAGCACTTCGGTGTCCGATTGCGTGGTGAAGGCGTATCCCTGGGCCGTGAGTTCATTGCGAAGTTCACGGAAATTGTAGATCTCGCCGTTGTAGGTGATGCGATAGCGCGCCGCCTCGCCGGCCATGGAATCGCGCGCCATGGGTTGGGCTGCGTCGGCCGAAAGGTCGATGATGGCAAGGCGCCGGTGCGCCAGGCCGACGCGGCTGGCGTCGTCGATCCAGTGTCCGCCGCCGTCGGGACCGCGCCTGATCATCGCCTGGTTGACCGCCAACAGCTCCGAGACGGCAACCGGCGGCGCGTCCGTATGGTAGGCGAAAAGGGCGGCGATCCCACACATGCAAGCTTCATAGCGCGCCCTCGCCGGCGAACAAAGTTTTTTCAATGGAATCAGGTCTTTGCATCAACCGGCAAAATGGGGTTAAAAAGCCTCATGAAACAGGTCATCCAGAGCCGGAAGACCGGCAAGCTGGCCCTCAAGGAGGTGCCGGCGCCGGGCGTCAAGCCCGGCCACCTGCTGGTCGAGACCCGGGCATCGTTGATTTCCGCCGGCACCGAACGCATGGTCATCGACTTCGCCAAAAAGAGCCTGGCCGGCAAGGCGCGCGCGCGCCCCGACCTGGTGAAGAAAGTCGTCGAGAAGGCCCGGCGCGACGGCCTCAAGTCGACCTTCGAAACCGTCATGGCGCGGCTGGACGAGCCGCTGCCGCTGGGATACTCCGCCGCTGGCGTGGTCCGGGCCGTGGGCGCCGGGCTGGAAGGCGATTTCCGCGTCGGCCAGCGGGTCGCCATGGCCGGCGCCGGGCTCGCCAATCATGCGGAGCTAAACGTCGTGCCGAGGAACCTGGCCGCCGCCATCCCCGACGGAGTCAGCGACGAGGAAGCCGCCTTCGGGACGCTCGGCGCCATCGCGATGCACGCGGTCCGCAATGCCGGAACGGGGCTCGGTGATGTGGTGGCGGTGGTCGGCTGCGGGCTGGTCGGGCAACTGGCGGCGCGTTTCCTGACCCTGGCCGGCGCGCGCGTCGTGGCCCTCGATTACGACGATGGGCGGCGCGCCCTGGCCGAAACCCTGGGCGCGGAGGCCGCGCCCGAGTTCAGCCACGCCGAGGGAACGGTGCGTGAGATGACCGGCGGCATTGGCTGTGACGCCGTGATCATCGCCGCCGCCACCTCGTCTTCCGAGCCGTTCGATACCGCCGCCGCAATTGCCCGCGACCGGGCACGGGTGGTGCTGGTCGGCCTTACGGGCACCACTTTCCCCTATGCGGACTTCATGAAGAAGGAGCTGAATATCGTCGTCTCGCGTTCCTACGGGCCCGGCCGCTACGACGAGGCCTTCGAGACCAGGGGTGTGCGGTACCCGGAAGGATGGGTGCGCTGGACCGAGACCGCCAACCTGGAAGAGACCATGCGCCTGATACGGCCGGGCGCCGGCCCGCGCCTGGACGTGACACCGTTGATCTCGCACCGCTTCCCCTTCGCCGACGCAGAGGCCGCCTACGACCTGGTCACCGGCGGTGAAAAACACCTGGGTGTCGTTCTGGAATATGTCGGTGCGGCGGAGACGCCGGCGCGCCCCGCCATCAAGGCCGGCACGGGTCCGGCCGGGGGCTGCGCCATCGGTGCCATCGGCGGCGGCAACTACGCGAGAACGGTGCTGTTGCCGAAGCTCAAGGCGCTCGCGGGCGTGACCTTGGCGACCCTGGTGACCGAACGCGGCGCCAGCGCCGAACATGGCCAGCAGACCTTCGGATTCGCCAACGCCGATACCGACCCGGCGGCGGTAATGGAAGACGGCGCCATCAACGCCGTCGTCGTCGCCACCCGCCACGACAGCCACGCGGACCTGGCGGCGCGCGCCCTCGCCGCCGGCAAGTCGGTCTGGGTGGAAAAACCCCTGGCGCTCAGTTTCGATCAACTGAACGCCGTCATCGAGGCGCGCAACGGCCTGGCGGAAGACAGCGGCGCGTTCTTCATGATCGGGTTCAACCGCCGCTTCGCGCCGGCGACGGAACGGCTGAAACAGGCACTGGCACGCCACGCCGGGCCGAAAGTGATTTCCATGCGCATCAACGCCGGTGCCATCCCCGCCGAACATTGGGTGCACGATCCGCAAGCCGGCGGCGGGCGCCTCTTGGGCGAGGCCTGCCATTTCATCGATCTCGCCCGCGCGCTCACGGGCGCCGCGATCACCCGGGTCGATGCTCAAGCCGCCGCCAACACGGACGGCGCCGCGGACGACGCCTCGATTTCGCTTTCCTTCGCCGACGGCTCGCTTGCCAATATCGTCTATACGGCGCGCGGCGATGCCTCTTCCGGCAAGGAACGGATCGAGGCTCATGCCGGCGGTGCCAGCTACGCGATCGACGACTTCCGCGCGCTCACGGTTTCCGGCGACAGCACGACCAAACCGTGGAAAGGGGCCCAGGACAAGGGTTTCGACGCGGCCCTCAAGGCCTTCGCCGAGGCCGTCGCCAAGGGCGGGCCGGCGCCGGTGGACGAGGCGGAACTGGTCGAAACCTCGGCCGCGACGCTCGCCGTCGTGGAAAGTTTGCGCACGGGATCCGCGGTGGAATTGCAATAAGGCTGAGAAACTGAAAAGGTTCAAGACCATGGATCTGGGGGCATTCTTCGATAACGAGTTCGACGAGCAGGCTGGCGTCGCCGCCGCGACCAAAGCCGGCCTGAAGGCGCCGTTCGAGCGCCTGATCGCAGCCGCTGTCCAGTGCATCCAGGGCGGCGGCAAAATCCTGTTCTTCGGCAATGGCGGCAGCGCCGCCGATGCCCAGCACCTGGCGACCGAACTGACCATCCGTTTCATCAAGGACCGCCCGGCCATCGCTGCCCTGGCGCTGACCACCGATTCCTCGACTCTGACGGCGGCCGGCAACGACATCGGTTTCGAGAATATCTTCGCCCGCCAGATCGAGGCGCTTGCCAAGCCCGGCGACCTGGCCATCGGCATCTCAACCTCCGGCAATTCGGAGAACGTCATCCGGGCCCTGAAACAGGCCAAGGCGATGGGTGTCACGCCGGCCGGCTTCGGCGGCAAGGGCGGCGGCCCCATGGCCGAGATCGCCGATCCCTACCTAGTGGTGCCGTCCGACACCACGGCGCGAATCCAGGAAATGCACATCACGCTGGGCCACATGCTCTGCGGCGCGCTGGAACGGGAATTGGGCCTGGCATGAGCGTACACCCGACCCTGATCCCGCTGCTCAACGACGTGGCCGAGGCCCGCGTGCTCTGCGTCGGCGACATCATGCTCGACCGCTTCATCTCCGGTGACGTGGCGCGCATCTCACCGGAAGCGCCGGTGCCGGTGCTGCGAATCCGCGAGGAGACCGAGATGCTGGGCGGGGTCGGCAACGTGGCGCGCAACCTGGCCGGGCTTGGAGTCAAGCCGGCGCTGATTGCAACCGTCGGCGCCGACGTGGCCGGCGCCACCGTACTGGAACAACTGGAAGCCCTTGGCGTCGAGACCTCGGGCCTGGTCGGCGATTCCGGGCGCCCGACGGCCATCAAGACGCGTTACCTGGCAGGCAATCAGCAGATGCTGCGCGCCGACAAGGAAGAGACCGGCCCACTCGGGCCCGCCACCGCCGACGCGCTCGTGGCGGCCGTCACGTCGGCACTTGGCGATTGTGCGGTGTTGGTGCTCTCCGATTACGGCAAGGGTGTCCTGGGCGACGGCCGTGCCAAGGCGCTGATCGATGCCGCCAAGAATGCCGGTAAGACCGTCATCGTCGACCCCAAGGGCAACGACTACGGCATTTATGCCGGCGCGGACCTGGTGACGCCCAACCGGAAGGAACTGTCGGAAGCGTCCGGCATGGCCGTCGGCGGCGTCGAGGAAGCCGTCGCGGCGGCCCAGGGCTTGATCGGGCGGCACGGCTTCGGCGCCATCCTGGTGACGCTGAGCCAGCAAGGCATGGCCCTGGTGACGGCGGATACCAGCCTGCACGTCCCGGCGGAAGCGCGCGAGGTGTTCGACGTCTCCGGTGCCGGAGATACCGTCGTGGCGACATTGGCCGGCGCCTTGGCCGCCGGTGCCGAAATGGCCGACGCGGTCAGGCTCGCCAACGCGGCCGCGGGCATCGTGGTCGGCAAGGTCGGCACCGCCGCCGTCTATGCCGCCGAACTGGTGAGCGCGCTGCATCACGAGGATATCTCGCGTGCTGAGGCCAAGGTTCTGACCCTGACGGAAGCCATGGACCGCACGCAGGTCTGGCGCCGCCAAGGCATGAAGATCGGCTTCACCAACGGCTGCTTCGACTTACTCCATCCGGGACATATATCGCTGCTGGATCAAGCGCGCGCCACCTGCGACCGACTAATCGTCGGGCTCAACAGCGACGAATCGGTGGCCCGCCTCAAGGGCCCCGAACGCCCGGTGCAGGGAGAGGCCGGCCGCGCCACGGTACTGGCGTCGCTGGCCGGCGTCGACATGGTGGTGGTGTTCGAACAGGACACGCCGCTCCAGTTGATTGCCCAACTCCGTCCCGACGTGCTGGTGAAGGGCGCAGACTACGCCAAGGACCAGGTGGTCGGCGCCAAGGAAGTGGAAAGCTGGGGCGGGCGCGTGCACCTAGCCGAACTGCAACCGGGTCATTCCACCACCGCCACCATCGAACGCCTGTCGAATGGAAAGGCTAGTGGCAAGGCTGGCGGCGCCGATCCGAAATGAACCTTGAAGCGGCGCACGCGCTTTATGCGCTGCTGTGGCTGAGCTTCGGGTTCGTCCATAGCTGGCTCGCGGGCGCCGGCGTGAAAGGCCGTATGCAGCCCTTTTTCGGCGCCTATTACCGGCTCGTCTACAACCTGATCGCCGCCGCTCACCTTGGCGCCATCGGCACGATCGGTGCCTGGATGTACGAGGGCGGCCACGAAACGGTACCGTTTACCGAATGGCGGGGCTTCCTGAGCGTGCTCGCGGTGGCGGGCTGGACGCTGATGATTCTGGCGCTGCGCACCTACGACGTCGGGCGCCTGCTGGGGACGGCGCAGATCAGGGACCATCGGACCGGCCGACCGGTGGACGACGACGAGCCGCTGATTACCACCGGCTTTCACGCCTACATGCGCCATCCGCTCTATACGGCGGGCTATTTGATCCTGTGGGGCGCCGCCTGGACCGATCTCGGGCTGATGACGGCGGTCTGGGGAACGCTGTACCTGTTTATCGGCTCGCGCTTCGAGGAACGCCGGCTCCGGCGGCTCTATGGCGAGGCCTACCGGGATTATGCCCTCCGGGTGCCCGCCTTCTTCCCCTGGCGCGGCAAGGCGATTTAGAAATTTGCATTGCCGCGGAGACCCGGGAGGGATACTGACGGCGGACCAAACCTCTGGAGATCGAGCGCCATGGATACGCTGCCCAACTGTCCCAACTGCCAATCGGAATTCACCTACGAAGACGGCGCCATGTTGGTCTGCCCGGCGTGCGGCCACGAATGGGCCAGACTTGCCGCGGACTCAGATGATGCGGAGCCGGCCGTGCGCGATGCCAATGGCAATGTCCTCGCCGACGGTGACACGGTGGTGGTCATCAAGGACCTGAAGGTGAAAGGTTCGGCCTCGGTGGTGAAGATGGGGACCCAGGTGAAGAACATTCGCCTCGTCGACGGCGACCACGACATCGACTGCCGCATCCCCGGCATCGGCGCCATGGGCCTGAAATCCGAGTTCGTGAAAAAAGCCTGAGCCGTTTCCCGGCCTCAGTTGCCGCTACCGAAGAACGACAGGATACGGTCGAACAGGCCGGGATCGCTCTTGCCATTTTTCGATGTGGCTTGGGCGACGGGTGCGGCGGAGGGCGCCGGCTTTGGCGGCGCAGCCCCGTCGACGCCGGCAAGCGCGTGTGTCTTCAGGCCCTTATGGGCGTCGGTCATGAACCGTTGCCAAATCCGCGCAGGCAGGCCGCCACCGGTAACCCGTTTCATGGGCGAGCTGTTGTCGTTGCCGACCCACACGCCAGTGACCAGATCGGCGGTATACCCGACGAACCAGGCGTCGCGGTAGTTCTGGCTGGTTCCGGTTTTGCCCGCCGCTGGGCGGCCGATGCGTGCCGCGCGGCCAGTGCCATGAGTCATGACACCGGCCAGCATGGCGTTCATTTCCGCCACTTCCTTTTCGTCGACCACGCGGCCCGGCCCGGATCCGCCGCGCCGGTAGAGCACCGCGCCGTCACCGTCACGGATTTCGGTAATGCCGTAAGGCCAGGCGGCGAACCCGCCGTTGGCAAAGGGCGCGTAGGCCGACGTCAGGTCGATCAGGCGCATGTCATGGGTGCCGAGCGCCAGGCTCGGGCGCGCCTTGATCTCGCCGGGCACGCCCAGGCGCGATGCGGTATCGGCGACCGCCTGAAATCCGACCGACTGGCCGACGCGCACTGCCGCGGTGTTGACCGAGTCTGCCAACGCTGTGCCCAAGGAGATGACGCCTCCGAACTTGCCGTCGAAGTTGCGGGGCTTCCATCCGGCCAACTCGATGGGGCCGCCGTCGACGGGACTTGCCGGCGTCATGCCGGCTTCCAGCGCCGCCAGGAAAACGAACGGCTTGAACGCCGAACCGGGCTGACGGAAAGCCTGGGTAGCCCGGTTGAAAGGGCTCTCGGCATGGCTGCGTCCGCCCACCAACGCGCGCACGGCGCCGTCGCCGGCCATCGCCACCAGCGCGCCCTGGGTGGCGTGAACCTTTTCGCCAGTGGTCGCGATCGCCGCCCCGACGTGCCGTTCGGCGGATCGCTGCAGGCCCGGATTGAGGGTCGTGGAAACGGTGAGATCGCGTCCCGAAAGCGACACATAGTCGCCCAACTGCGAAAGCACCCAATCGGCGTAGTAACGCCCATCGGTCTCCGGCGGACGGTAGCGCCGGCCGCGACGCTCGGCGGCGGCCTTCGCCTGTTTCTCGGTCAGGTAACCGGCGGCGACCATGTTGGCCAGTACCTGGCGTGTGCGCCCGGCGGCGGCGCCGGGGCTGGCTTCCGGATTGTAGCGGCTGGGCGCCTTCAAAAGGCCGGCAATCATCGCCGCTTCGTAGAGCGACAATTCGCCGGCGCCGCGCCCGAAATACTTCCGGGCCGCCGCGTCGACGCCATAGGTGCCGGCGCCCAGGTAGACGCGGTTGAGATAGATGGTGAGGATCTGGTCCTTGGTGAACTTGTGCTCCAACCAGAGCGCCAGCAAGACCTCCTGCACCTTGCGCTTGAACGAGCGTTCGGGCGTGAGAAACAGGTTCTTCGCCGCCTGCTGGGTGATGGTGGACCCGCCCTGGACGATGCGCCCCGCCTTGATGTTGGCCCAGGCTGCGCGCGCGATACCGATGGGGTCGAGACCGAAATGGCCATAGAAACGCCGGTCCTCGGTAGCGATCACGGCCTGGGGCAGGGATTTCGGCAATTCCGCCAGATGGATCGGCACGCCATAAAGGTCGCCGCGGGTGGCGAACACCGACCCGTCAGCGGCGAGCAGCGTTACCGTCGGCCGGCGGGTGGCGTTGAGCGCGTCGTCGACATCCGGCAGGTCAAGAGCGTACCAGCCGAGCACGCCGATGACGGCGATGCCCGTCCATACCGCCACGGTGGCGACGAACTTGAACACCGGCCACAACCAACGGCTGGCGGAAACGGAACCTTTCGCGCTCATGGCCCCTTATGGCAGGCCGCCGGTTAGCAAGCGGTTAAGGAAGGCACCCGGCTTATCCATGTTTCGGCGAGATCATCACCATGAACGGAATTTGGCCGTGTGACAGACAAAGACACCCAAGACCCGTGACCACCTGCTTGCCTGAGTTCTTGAGGCTGGCGTAGAGCTCGTAGCCGACGTTCTCGGCCGGCAACTCCACGTGGTCGACATGCTCCATGAAGGTCCTGATGACGGTGATGGGACTATGGTCCATCAGATCGTCGGGGCCGTCGAACTCATAGCGGGCATCTTCGCCATGGCCGCCGCCGTTGCCGGCATCCATCATCGTGGCTTCGTATCTGGCCATGGTTCGCAATCCTCCAACCGTTCCGATACCGCGCCGGCATAATAAATCCGGCGCGCGGGCGCATCACCCGTCGTGGCCGCAGTCTACGCTGGAAACGATGACGGTTTTGTGTTGGCCGGCACGGCCGGACCTGATGCTTCTGGAAAATTGCTATTTCGATCAATGCGGTGAGCGACTATAACAACACGAAACACTGGTTATCGTTGTCCAAACAGGGAAGCGCCGATGTCCGCTTCAAGGCCGAGAGAGTTCGACGAGTTCGCGGCCCTGCCCTACGATGTCAGGCTCATTGAACAGGGCGGTGAGTATCGCTTTGTGATCTCCGAACTGGGCATCGTCGGGCGTGGTGCCAACGTCGCCGATGCTCATCGCGACATGGTGGAGCGCCGCGACGAACACCTGACGCGGCTCATCGATGCGGGCCAAGCCGGGCGCATTCCGCTGCCGGCCTCGACCGTCGAACGCAAGGCGCTGATCAGCAGCCTGGTGCCGTTTTCGATCAAGCTATCGCTCTCGGTACTGGCGCTGGTGATCGTCGTGCTGGCGTTGGTTCCCGTCATGCAGACGCAAATGAAGGATCTCGGCCGCGCCGCCCGCAAGGCCGGGCAGGAGTTCCCCAAAGGCCTGCAGCAGGGATTTTCCGGCATGGCCGAGATCGAACCGCTGGACACCGACAAGCAGGATGCCATCCGCAAGGCGGTGCGCGCCTATCTTCGCTCCGCCAAACCGATCATCGATGAAATCCAGGACGTTTTCTCGCCGAATGAACAGCCGGTCGAACCGCAGGCCCAGTAACATGCAACAAGACAGCGCCCGCAACCGCCGTAAGCAGGCGATCCGCGCGCATGCGGATGCTTTTGCCGAGCGTCGGCGCGATTGGAAACGCCGTACCCGCTACTTCCACGACCTGGATGCCAAGTACATGCGCTTCCTCGTACCCGAGGGGCAGAAAGTGCTCGATCTCGGCTGCGGGCCGGGCGACCTGCTGGCGGCGCTGGAACCTTCCGCCGGCGTCGGCATCGATTTCAGCCCAAAGATGATCGAGATCGCCAGGGACGCTCATCCGCACCTCCAATTCCACCTGGCGGATGTGGAAAACCCGGATGAAATGGACGCCGTCGATGGCGGCCCGTTCGACGCGATCATCCTGTCGGATGCCATCGGTACATTCGAGGACTGCCAGGCGACGCTGGAGAACCTGCACCGGTTCTGCCACCGTGACACTCGCATCATCATCAGTTATTACGCCTACGGCTGGGAGCCTCTGCTGCGAGCCGCGGAGCGGTTGGGATTGAAGATGCCGCAAGTGGAGCAGAACAGCATCTCACCCGCCGATCTACAGCATTTCCTCCATTTGGCCGATTTCACCACGGTCAAGCAGGAGCGCCGCATCCTGAGCCCGATCGGATTTTTCGGCTTCGGCCGGCTTCTCAATCGCTGGATCAGCTTCCTGCCGCTGGTCCGGCGCATGACCATCCGCAGCTACACCGTCGCCAGTTCGGCACGCCTGGCACCGCTGCCCGAACAGAGCGTCAGCGTCAGCATCATCATCCCGTGCCGCAACGAACGCGGCAACGTGGAAGCGGCCATCCGACGCCTGCCGTCATTCGGATCGTCTCAGGAGATCATTTTCATCGAAGGCCACAGCCAGGATGGCACCTTCGAGGAAATCGAGCGAGTGGCCAAGGCCTACGAAGAAACCCATACAATCCGCTACGCCCGTCAGGATGGCATCGGCAAGGGCGATGCCATGCGAAAGGGATACGCAATGGCCAAGGGCGACATCCTGATGATCCTGGACGGCGATCTGACCGTGCCGCCTGAAGAATTGCCGAAATTCTACGATGCCATCGTTGGCGGCAAAGGCGACTTCATCAACGGCAGCCGGCTCGTCTACCCCATGGAGGACGACGCCATGCGGTTCCTCAACCGCATCGCCAACTCGGTCTTTGCCTGGGTCTTCAGTTGGCTGCTCAACCAGCGGATCACCGACACACTTTGCGGCACCAAAGTCCTATCCCGCGGTCACTATCAGCGCATCGCCGACAATCGCGGCTATTTTGGTGAATTCGATCCCTTCGGCGATTTCGACCTGATCTTCGGCGCCAGCAAACAAAACCTCCGGATCATCGATATGCCGGTGCGCTACGCCAGCCGCACCTATGGCGAAACCCAGATCTCGCGCTTTCGCCACGGCTGGCTTTTGCTGCGCATGGTGCTGTTCGCCTACAAAAAGCTTGCAGCCATCTGATGCAGGCGGAACGATCCATTGATCGTCACCGCGTGATCTGGCAGCAAAAACCCGCCTTGCGCGCCGTCTATAGCGACTACCATGCCCGCATCGCCGCCCACTGCCGACCCGGGCGCACCCTGGAAGTCGGCGGCGGCGGCGGCCACATGCGTGAGTTCGTTCCGGACGTCGTCGCCATGGATATCCAACAGGCGCCGTGGCTCGACGTGATAGCGGACGCCCACGGCTTACCGTTCGCGGACGGTTGTTTCGAAAACATCACCATGCTCGATGTGCTGCACCATTTGGCGGAGCCCGCGAAGTTCCTGCGCGAGGCGGAGCGGGTGTTGGCGCCTGGCGGCCGGTTGGTGATGATCGAACCGGCCATGACCCTGGTCAGTTGGCCGGCTCTGTCGCTATTCCACGAAGAACCAGTTGTTCTCGGCAACGATCCCCTGCAAGGCAGAGCCATCGAAGGCGACCGGCCGGAGGACGCCAATCAGGCGATCCCGCACCTGATTTTCCGCCGTCACAACGCGTCCTTCGCCGCGAAATTCCCGCGTTTACATCTGGTCGAGCTTCGTCACCTCAGTCTCTTGGCTTACCCGCTATCCGGCGGCTTTAAGCGTTGGAGCCTGATTCCCGCGTCATGGGTTCGGCCGTTGCTCCGCATCGAAGACCTGCTCATGCCGGTTCTCGGCCGGCTGGCGGCGTTTCGGTTGCTTATCGTGTTGGAGCGCGCGGCATGACCCTCGCTACCAACACCAAGATCGGCATCGCCCGGAAGTTGGGCCGTTTGGCGCGCGGCTGGCAAACCCTCTGCGGCCACGACCCGTCCCGCATTGAGGCGCGGCGGCGCGGCATCGAATGGGTGCTCGATCTCAACGAAGGCATCGATCTCGCCATCTATGTCATGGGCGCCTTCGAGCCGGAAACGATCCGTGCCTATCGCCGGCTGCTGCGGCCCGGCGGCGTGGCCGTCGACATCGGCGCCAACATGGGCGCGCACACCCTGCACCTAGCACGGTCGGTCTCCGAAGGCGGCCGGGTCATCGCCTTCGAACCGGCCGCCGCCGCCTATGTCCGACTATGCCGTAATCTTGACGCCAATCCGGCCTTGCGTTCACCGGTCACGGCCCTCCAGGTCATGCTGTCGAAAGACGACCGAAGCACGCCGCAACCCGAGATTTATGCCAGTTGGCCACTTGGCCAAAGCGCCAATGCCCACCCGGATCATTCCGGCGTCGCCGTCTCCACGGAAGGCGCGGTTGCCATGTCCCTGGATACGGCCTTGCACGATAACGTGGTCGCACGGGTCGACCTGATCAAGATCGACGTCGATGGTTTCGAAATGGAAGTGCTCGATGGCGCCACCAACACCCTGGAAGCGGCGCGGCCGGCGATTGTCATGGAGCTGGCGCCCTACACCCTCGAGGAACGGGGCGAAGCGCCGGACGCCCCCGCGGACATGCTGGCGCGGCTGGGGTATGAGTTTAGCGACCTGTCGGGACGGCCCATCGCCGATATTCGCGCACGCATCGCGGGCCTGCCGAAAGGGCACAGCGTCAACGTTGTCGCCAAGTCGCGTTCGGCGACCTGATTAGGCTAGAAAGAACCCGGGCGCCAACAGGTTCCGATGCGTTTGGAACCGGGCGGAAAAAATGGATCGGCATAGGTCTGCCACTTGCACGATTCTGGATCGGATGAATTCGCCGTCGCATAAGGGACTTCCAGAAACGCTTTGTAATTTCCGTAGCCATGCAGCGCGACAATGGCGACAATCAACGCTGCGGCAAACCCGGTTCGTTCGATTGCCGCCACGCCGGCCAAGGCCCGATAGCCGATAGCCCAGGCGAACAGCGGCATGAAGCAGAAATAGACACCGTATTCCGGGCGAAAACCGCGAAGCGAAAATGCGAACGCCGTGGCCGCCGCCGTCAGTGTCAGGACGGCCATGGCGAGAGCCGCCTGGCGCCGCCCCCTCACCCCCAGATACGCGGCAACGACAAGACTGCCGCCGTAGATTACGACCCGCGCGATTCCCGATGTGGGATTGGACAACAACAAGTCATCGATGACGTCTCGCGAGCGCAAAATGACGGTATCGATCATCGCCAAGCCCTGGCTCGGCGCATCGGCGAGACGAACGAACGCTTGCATGGCTTCGACGAAGGCTGTCACCTTGCCTGGGTTCTCGAGCGAGAAGAAGATGTAGTTGACGGTGCTGCCGGCGCTCAAACCGATACCGAGCATGGCCAGGGAAAAGGCCGCGAACCAGCCCCCCCGGCGGTTGATCAAGGCGAATGCTGCGACCGAAAACACGGCCCACGCGACGACCGCCCAGACATAGAGCGGGATTTGCCCACGGTTGAGAAAATACTTGGCGCCGTAGAAATGCGTCGTTGCGAATGGCAAAAACGCGACGAGTGAAAGCAGCATGATCGCCCAGTTGCGCGCCGGATCGTTGGTTGGTACGACGGTCGCGGCCGGGCCGCGTTCACCCCAGACAAGACCGAACGCCGGCAGCATCAAGATTGGGATCACCGCCTGCAACTTGGCGAGTACACTCAGATAGGCGGCTGCGGCGGCCACCCCCAATAGCACGAATGCCATTCGTCGCGAACTGTATCGGCTCGCGGCGACCGCTGCGAAGGCGGCTAGGACCATCACGCCAGAGACCAGTTCCGGCCTAATGATGATGGCTTGAAAACTGATTCCGGGCGAGGCCGCGGCGACGACGGCCAGAGCGCCGCCGACCATCGCGCTGCCGGCCAGCCGCGCTGCCACCAAGCCCACGAGGATCACGAAAGCCGAGCTCAGCACCACCGAGAGCACGCGGCCGGCGAACACCATTTCGGTAATCGCCTCTTCCACGGAGGCGCTCTCCTGCACGGCGCGAACCGTCGCGGCGGGCAAAGCGCCGAGCGCGTGCATCAAGTCGAACCACCATGAAATGACCAGCATCACCGCATAGCCGGTGTGCGCGAAGACCATTTGCGGCAACCCCTCGACGAACCGTGCGGCATGATAGACATAGTAGAGATCGCAGTCGGCGACCTGATAGTAGGGCCGGTCGAAGCCCGCCGCTAAACCCATCATCAGCGGTGCCAGGGCGGCCAGGAAGAACAGAAAAATCGCTCCGGCGGATTTCATTGTCCCGAATCGCGCCGATGCCATGCCCACGGATTACCTCCGGTCTTCACCCCCTCGTCGTCTGTAGGGTGACTCATAAACTGCGACTCGACATCGCAGAAATCCTACACTTAATTTCTTCGATTGCCGCAATTTCTGCAACATCTCGACTCAATAAATGCGACGTTCCGCCGATTTTGCCTTGTTAAACGCGATGATCCACTTTGGCAACTTGAGCGGACCTGAATGTGGCGCAGATTGTCTTTCCTGAAAGTTACGACCGCTTCGCTCTCAGGTGCGGACGCTTTTGGCGTTGCCAAAAAATGCGTGCTTCTGACCCAAATGTATGGACATCCGGTAATCGCGGCGCGGTTACCGGATGTCCATACATTTGGGTCATCAGCCGCCAATCCCGAATGGCTTGCTACCAGACTGCTGCTGAAGGCGAAGCGGACTTATCCCCAATATCTGTGGATAAGCGGCGACGGGAATTCCGTTAGACCCTCAGAAGCCGACGATCTCACGCAAGGCCGTCAGGGTCGCCTGCTAGCCGAGGCTGTTGAAAAACTCTCCATTGATCGCGTTCACGGATCGTGATTCGGTTTTCAAGGTGATTCGTGGAGGACCGAGGGATGTTGGGATCGCGCCGGGATAATCAGGACCGTCTTT
>Ga0070729_10004830_pt1 | contig 14364 bp, 9 predicted proteins | sample tdDd472_FD_66725 | JGI IMG/M metagenome (GOLD analysis project Ga0070729, IMG submission 66725) | Marine sediment microbial communities from the Atlantic coast under amendment with organic carbon and nitrate - tdDd47.2 | ecosystem: Environmental > Aquatic > Marine > Coastal > Sediment | place...
CGCGCGGCGAGAACGGATTCGGCTACGACCCGATCTTTTTGCTGCCGGACTTCGACCGGACGACCGCCGAGTTGCCGCCTGAGGAGAAGAACCGCCTCTCGCACCGAGCGGCGGCGCTGCAGAAGCTGGCGAAGAAGCTGCCGGAAGTCCGACACCTGATCGAGCCGTAGCGGGGCAATGCCCCCCCGAACGGTGGTGCGCGGCCCTATAATCCGCCTTTTCCATGAGTCTCGATCATCTGCGTAACTTCTGCATCATCGCTCACGTCGACCACGGCAAGTCGACGCTGGCCGACCGTCTGCTGCTGGCGACCGGCGTGGTCACCCAGCGCGAGATGAAGGACCAGCTGCTCGACACCATGGATCTGGAGCGCGAGCGCGGCATCACGATCAAGGCCAGCGCCGTCCAGATGCCCTACGAGGGGCTGACTCTCAACCTGATCGACACACCCGGTCACGTCGATTTCAGCTACGAGGTGTCCCGGGCGCTGAACGCCTGCGAGGGTGCCATCCTGTTGGTCGATTGTGCGCAAGGCGTCGAGGCGCAGACGGTAGCCAACGCCTATCTCGCCATCGAGGCAGGGCTCGAGGTCATTCCCGTCCTGAACAAGGTCGACCTTCCGGGCGCGATGCCGGATCAGGTCGAGATCCAGATCGCCGAGGGACTGGGGCTCGACACCACGGACATGTGCCGTGTCTCGGCGAAGACCGGCGAAGGCGTCGACAAGGTTCTTGAAACCGTTGCCCGCAGGTTCCCCGCCCCCGAAGGTGATCCCGACGCTCCCCTGCGCGCGATGATCTACGACGCCGCCTACGACGATTACCGCGGGGTTGTGGTCTACGTGCGCGTGCTGGACGGCGAGCTCAAGAAGGGCACGCGCATCCAGTTTTTGTCGAACAAGAGCGAGTACGAGGTAACCGAGGTCGGCCACTTCTCGCCGCGCATGACCGCCGCGCCGAAGATCGAGACCGGCAGCGTCGGCTATCTGGTCGCGAACCTGAAGACGCTGGAGCACGTGCACGTCGGCGACACGATCGCGCCCGCAAAGAACAAGACCGTCGAGCCGATCCCCGGCTATCAGGACCCGAAGCCGCTGGTCTTCTGCGGCATCTACCCGGCGAGCACGCAGGACTTCGACGAGTTACGCAAGGCGTTCGAAAAGCTGCACCTGAACGACGCCTCGTTCTCGTTCCACCCGGAATCGAGCGACGCGCTCGGCTTCGGCTATCGCTGCGGCTTCCTCGGCATGCTGCACATGGAAGTGGTGCAGGAACGCCTGGAACGCGAGAGCGGCGTGGAACTCATCCAGACGGCGCCGAACGTCACGTACGAAATCCTGCGCAACGACGGCGAGACGCTCATCATCGAGCGCCCTGCGGAACTGCCGGACCCGAACTTCATCGACGAGTTCCGCGAGCCGATCGTGCGCACCAGCATCATTACGCCGCCGGAATACATCGGCGCCATCATGCAGCTGGCGACGGAGCGGCGCGGTACCTTCGTCAACCAGGAGTACCTTGGCGCGACGCGCGTGATCCTGACGTTCGATCTGCCGCTGGCCGAGATGGTGTTCGACTTCTACGATCTGATCAAATCGGCCACGCGCGGCTACGGCACGCTTGACTACGAGATGCGCGGCTTCGCGAAGTCCGAGCTCGCGCCTGCGCATCCTGGTGAGCGGCACGGAGGTCGACGCGCTTTCCGTGATCTGCCATCGCGACCTCGCGGTCAACCGCGGACGGGAGATCATCCGCGCGCTGCAAAAGACGATTCCGCGCCAGATGTACGAAGTCGCGCTGCAGGCGGCGATCGGCGGGAAGATCATCGCGCGCGAGTCGATCAAGGCGATGCGTAAAAATGTTACGGCCAAGTGCTACGGCGGCGACGTAACAAGGAAGCGGAAGCTCCTCGAAAAGCAGAAGAAGGGCAAGCAGCGCATGCGGCAGGTGGGCAACGTCTCCATCCCGCAGGAAGCGTTCCTTTCGGTGCTCTCGAGTCGCGACAAGAAGAAGAAATAAGCACGATGCGCGGGATGGGGCTTTTCCTCCGGGACAACATCGAGGCGTTCGCCGTCGCGATCGCCATGGCGCTCGTGATTCGACACTACTGCGTCGAGGCGTTTCGGATTCCCACCGGGTCGATGATGCCGACGCTGTACGGCGACAACAAGCCCGGGGAACCGCGCCGCCACGGCGACCGCATCCTGGTCGACAAGTTCGCGTGGATGCGCGACGACCCGCAGCGCTGGCAGGTGATGGTCTTCCAGTACCCGCTCAACCGGAACAAGAACTTCATCAAGCGCCTGATCGGGCTGCCCGATGAATGGCTCGCGACCGCGGATGGCGACATCTGGACCAGCAAGGACGGCGAGACCTGGAAGATCGAGCGCAAGCCGCCCGGCGTTCGCGACCGGTTGTTCTTCCCCTACTGGCCGGAGCCGACGGATGGTCCGTCGTTCCAGGGCTCGCCGTGCTGGGCGGGCGACTCCGATTGGAGCTTCGACGCCGATACGCTCTCCGTGGACAGCGGCGAAAAGCCGGCGTCCTATCAATTTGCCCGCGCGGTGCTCACGTACGGCGATGTGGATCGTCGAGGCCGCATTGGACGCGGCGAGGTCGAAGTGGGCGACATTCGCTTCCGCGCCTCGGTTGATGTCGAACGCGAAGGCGACTTGGAGATTCGCATCGAGGAGCACGGCATCGTCCACCTCGTGCGTCTCGGTGCCGATGAGAGTTACCTCGAGGTCGGTGGCGACAAGCCCGAGCGTCGCGCGCTGGACTTCCGCATCGAGCGTGACGAGTCGTTTGATCTGTCATTCGCGAATGTCGACGACTCGCTCGTCCTGCGCATCGACGGGGACGAGATTGTTTTCGCGTTCCCGAACATGCCGACGTCGCCTCCGGGCATCGGACCCGACTACGGGATCGAGCACCGCGATTCCGACGCGAACGGCCTGACGCTTGTGGCCGAAGGGCTCAAGGCCGTCTTCTCGGATGCGCGCGTGGAGCGCGATCTGCACTACGTCCGCTCGAGCGGGCAGACCGCCAGCAAGTGGCAGATCCCGGCGGGTCACTATTTCGCGCTGGGCGACAACACGCAGAGCAGCAAGGACAGCCGCGAGTGGAAGCTCGACACCATCACGTTGATGGACGGCACCATGATCGAGTGGGAGCCGGAAACTCGCTCCGCTCCTCCGCCCAATGCGACGTTGGACCAACTCAACCTCATGGGGCCGGATGAGGCGTTCGTGATCCTCGAGGACAAGAACGGCCTCCGCCGGGAATTCCGGGCCGGGGACGTCGCGGACACCCAGAGCCGGGTGCCGAGCCCGTTCATTCCCGCCGATCACCTAATCGGGCGCGCATTTGGGGTTTTCTGGCCCATTTACGTGCCTCCTGCCTACCGCGGGGCCACGCGCATCAAGCTCATTCGCTGAACGGGTTATTCACAATCTCGTTTCAGGCCCCGGAGGCCCTGTCAAGCGTCCGGATTTACAGGGTCTTTTTCGGATTCGTGGAAATAGGGCGGTTTGCGTGCAGTATCGCACGAGTGGAAACGGCGTTACCACGACGCTCGGCGCGCCTAAGTCTTTATGGATGCGCGCATTATCGAAGCGTTCGAATCCGGGTGCGCGAACGCCCACGACAAGCTCGGATTCGGTTGAGTTACAGGCGATCCTGAATAAATCCGCTTTGCAGGCTGCCTCTGTGGGTTCTCCACGAGTTATCCACATTGTGCGCGGTGCCGGTAGGGCGTGCGGGGTCGTCCGTATAATGCCGCCCCATGGCACTGTTTGAGGCACACGGGCTGACGAAGTCCTATCGCCGCCGAAAAGTCGTTTCCGAGGTCGAGTTTCGGGTCGACGAGGGCGAAATCGTGGGGCTGCTGGGTCCGAACGGCGCGGGCAAGACGACGACCTTCAAAATGTGCATCGGGCGAGTTCGCCCGGACGAGGGCTCGGTCGAGCTGAACGGCAAGACCGTTACCAAGCTGCCGATGTACAAGCGGGCGCGGCTGGGCATGGGGTACTTGGCCCAGGAGCCCTCGATCTTCCGATCGTTGACCGTCGAGCAGAATCTGCAGGCGGTGGTCGAGACGTTGAAGTCGGTGTCGCGCGCGGAGCGCAAGCCGCGCATCGACCGCATGCTCAAGGCGCTTGAAATCGAGTCGTTGCGCAAGAGCAAGGCGGAGACCCTGAGTGGTGGAGAGCGACGACGCCTTGAGATCGCGCGCTCGCTCATGACCGACCCGAACCTGCTGCTGCTGGACGAGCCGTTCGCGGGCGTCGATCCGATCGCGGTCGCGGACATCCAGGCGATCGTGCGCCAGTTGCGCGATCAGGGGATCAGCATCCTGCTGACCGACCACAACGTGCGCGAGACGCTCGCGATCACCGACCGCTCCTACATCATCTACTCCGGCAAGATCCTCCGCCACGGACCGAAGGAGGAGCTGGTGAACGACCCGGTCGTGCGGAAGGTCTACCTCGGCGAAGGGTTTCAAATGTAGACGCCCGACCGCGCGGAAACGGGGCCTTCCTTGCTTCCGATGGGACAATTCCGCGCACTATGGACCTGATTGTCTGCATGAAGCGCGTGCCGGATTCGGCCGCCAAGATCAAGGTCGCGGCCGATGGGAAGTCGATCGAGCAGGCGGGCGTGGACCACGTCATTTCGCCCTACGACGAGATCGCCCTCGAACGCGCCATCCAAATCAAGGAAGAGCAGGGCGGCACCGTCACGGTGATGTGCCTCGGCACCAGCGACGCCACCAAAGAGATCCGCCAGGCCCTCGCCATGGGCGCCGACAAGGCGGTCCTGATCAAGGACGGCGGCGGCTCGCGTGGGCCGCTCGGCATCGCGCGCGCACTCGCCGACGCGATCAAGGAGCGACCGCACGACGCGGTGCTCTTCGGGCGCCAGTCGATCGACGCGGACAACTCCGCCGTCGGCGTGATCGTCGCTCGCCTGCTCGACTTGCCGTGCGCGACGCTCGTCACGAAGCTCGACATGGCGGACGGCAAGGCGAACGTCCACCGCGAGAGCGAGGGCGGCACCGAGGTGATCGAGGTGGCGCTGCCGGCGGTGTTTACCGCGCAGCGTGGTCTCGCCGAGCCGCGCTACCCCGCCATCAAGGGCATCATGATGGCGAAGAAGAAGCCGATCGAGGAGCTCGATGCTCCCGAGCCGGCCGGGACGCTCAGTCTCGACGCGCTGACGCCGCCCGCCGATCGCACCGGCGGCCGCATCGTCGGTGAAGGACCCGAGGCAGTGGGCGAGCTCGTCCGCCTCCTCCGACAGGAAGCGAAGGTGCTCTGATGGCCGCCGTACTCGCATTCATCGAATCCCACGACGGCAAGCTCAAGAAGTCTGCCGGCGAGGTCATGGGGCAGGCGCAGCGCCTGGCCGGTTCCCTCGGCGGCGGCGTCGACGCGGTGATCGTCGGCGCGGGCGTCGCGGGTCTGGCGGACGACGTGGCGGCGCTCGGTGCCGACCGTGTTTTCGTCGCGGACTCCGATGCGTTCGGCACGTTCACGATCGACGGCTTCACGCCGGCCGTGATGCTGGCCGTGACTGCGTCCACCCCGAAGCTCGTGCTGCTCGCGGCATCGGTTAGCGGCAAGGACCTCGCTCCCGCCGTTGCCGCCGCCAGCTCCAGCGCGATCCTCACGGACGTCACGGAGATCGAAGCGGCGGACGGCAAGGTCAGCGTCGTCAAGCCGGTCTACGCGGGCAAGGCGCTCGCGAAGGTCAGCGCGACAAGTGACACCGTCGTAGCCACCATCCGCCCCAACGTCTTCGAGCCGATTGCGCCGGAGGCGGGCAAGAGCGCGACCGTCGAGACCCTCGATGTCGGCACGCCCGATATCCGCACGGTCATCAAGGAGGTGCTCGCCAAGGCCTCCGAGAAGCTCGACCTGACCGAGGCGGACGTGATCGTCGCGGGCGGCCGCGGGCTCAAGGACCCCGCCAACTGGCACCTCATCGAGGAGCTGGCGGAATCGGTCGGCGGCGTCGTCGGCGCGAGCCGTGCCGTAGTCGACGCGGGCTGGCGCCCCCACGAGGAGCAGGTCGGCCAGACCGGCAAGACGGTCAGCCCCAAGCTCTACATCGCGGTCGGAATCTCCGGCGCCATCCAGCACCTGGCCGGCATGCGTACCTCGAAGTGCATCGTGGCGGTCAACACCGACCCCGAGGCGCCCATCTTCACCGTCGCCGACTTCGGCATCGTCGGAGACGCGCTCGAGGTCTGCCCCGTCCTGACCGAGGAGCTCAAAAAGCTTCGGTCGTAACCCTGCTGTTACGGGCCCGGAACGCCGTGTCTCCCTGGGGATACGGATTCCGGGCCTTTTCTATTGGTACGCCGCTTGCCAAAGAGAGGGCATGCGAATCCTGCTGCCCTTCCTGCTTTTCGTGGCTGCCTGCACCAATTCCAGCGTGGATGGGGAGCAGATGGATGGGCCCGGGAAGGAGGATGCCGCCAAGGTGCCCGAGGCCAAGGTCGAGGTGACCTTCACCGACGAGGGCGAGCCGGAAGGCCTGCACCGCTTCATCGAGTGGTCGGACAAGTGCCTCCAGGGCGCCCAGCCGGAAGGCGATATCGCCTTCAAAAACCTCGCCGCGCTCGGGGTCACGACGGTCATCAGCGTCGATGGCTCCGCGCCGGACATCGAGACGGCGCACAAGTACGGCCTGACCTACGTGCACGTGCCGATTGGATACGACGGCGTTCCCCGCGCGCAGGCGGTCCAGATCATCGCCGCGGTCGAGCGCTCGAAGGGCAAGGTCTACGTCCATTGCCACCACGGGAAACATCGCGGACCGGCCGGCATGATGGTCGCGCGCATCACACTCGAGGATGTCTCCAACGAAGAGGCCGTCGAGTGCCTGAAGAAGAGCGGCACCAGCGCCAAGTACGAAGGGCTCTACAGGGACACGCTTGAATTCAAGGCGCCGACCGAGGCAGAGATGGCCGCCGTGCCCGCCAAGCTGCCCGAGCGAGTGATGCCGGACGGCATGCGCGCCACGATGGTCGACGTAAGTGCGCGCTGGGAGCACCTGCAGTCATCGCGCACCCAGGAGTGGGGCGTGCCGAAGGAGAGCCCGGACGTGAGCCCGCCGCACGAGGCTCGCATGCTCTGGGAGCTGTACCGCGAGTCGGCGCGCACGGGGCAGTGGAAGACCTACTGCGACAACGACCAGTTCACGAACTTCCTGGCCGAGGGTGAGAAGTCTGCCATCGCCCTCGAGAAGGCGCTGCGTGCCTCCGACCAGGATGCGGCCGACACGCACTACAAGGCGCTCAAGCAGAACTGCAACGCCTGCCACGCCCTCTTCCGCAATTAATGAACGACGGTGCCTGGCACCGTCGTTCACTATTCCTAGCGGAGGGCGCTCTTCAGGAAGGCGGCAAATTCGCGGGGCTTGCGGAAGCCGGCGCGGTCACGAGTGATCTCGGCGCCCTTCTGGGTCAGCACGACCACGATCGGGACGGCTTCGACGTTGTACTTCTTCATGTCGCCCTTGAACTGGAGCGTGTCGATTCGCGCGCAGACGAAGCGCTTGGCCAGTGCTGCCACTTCGCGATCACGGAACGTGTACTTGTCCATGAACACGCTCATCCGGTTCGTGTTCGCGCCGAAAAAGAGCAAGACCGGCTTCTGCACGTTCGGGCTGTTGGCGATGCCGATCGCGTAGGCCGCCTCACGTCCCTTGATCCAGTCGATCTTCTGCGTGTCGGTGATCTTCGGACGCAGGGGATCGATATCGAGCGCGCGCTCCTCGGGCGACTGCCGCTGCTTGGCGATGCGCATGAAGAACGCCCGCTCGGTCTCCTTGGCCGGCTTAACCAGCAGGACCGCCTCGCGCCCCGTCGGGTCAACCGACTTCACATCGATGGTGAGCTTGTCGTCGCCGTTCCACGCGGGGAACAGCATCGATCGCGTCGCATCGGGCATCAGCATGTCCATCAGCGGTGTCTTCTCCGGCATGAGCGCCCACGAGTCGCTGGTCGTGTACTGCCCGTCCGAATCGTCGTCCATCATCAACATGCGATAGGTCTTGCCGTCGGGGAGAATGACCGTCCCTTCCCGCCACCCATCCCTTTCGATCTGCACGGTGAGCGGCCGCTTCTTGCCTTCGACCATGCAGAACAGGACCGCGGTGTACGGCTCCTTCGCGGTCTCGCCCGCTTGCGCGTACGGCAACTCGAGGTCGATTCCCAGGAACTCGATCAGTTTCTGCCCCGTGCTGAACACCGTGCGGATGCGCGCCTCCAGCGGCTCGCCATCGTTCGTCAGGTCGGTGTCTCGATCGCGATCGAGATAGAGCAGGTCGTACTGATCGGTCTTCCCGGACTTGTCGAGCGCGCCGTAGAACGGCTGGCCCTTCGTCTCGCCGAGACTGATGCGGAAGAAGAGCGGCTCCTTCGCGTTGAACTTCGGGATCTCGAACAGGAAACGCGGAACGCTCGACTCCAGGGCGATCACGCGCGGCTTCGAGTATCCGATGCGCGCTCCCTCGCGGGCCTTCTGCGCCGACATCGCCACTTTGACCTCGATCGGCTTGACGGGCGCGGCCGGCTTCACCGGCGCGGGAGCCTTGTCCGGCTCTTTCGCTTCCGGCTCGGCCGGTTCCTCCTGCGCGAGCACCAGCGCGGCGACGGCGAACAACGGAACGAGGTACAGGAATCTGCGCATGAGGGCCTCCGAAGCGCACATTGTAGGGGCGCCGCACCGGGGCGGGGTTCCCGTACTCTGGCGGCATGAGTTTTCGCACTCTTGTTGCGCCGGCACTCCTCGCGCTCGTGGCGTTTTCGATACTCGATCTGGTTGGCGCGGTACATGGCGGCGATGGCGCGGCGAAGGCGCCCGGCTTCTGGACGAAGGACGAGCTGCGCCGGATTGACGAAGGGCTCGCCGTGGTCAATGCAACGCGCGCCGATCTCGGATTCCAGAAGCAGCCGATCGACGACCCGTTTCGCCTGGACGTGGTCCGGCGTGCGCTCGACGATCCGCTGTCGGTGGGGCACACGGCGTCGGAGTGGGATCGCATCGCGCGGAAGGGCGACGCGAGCGCGATCGTGGCGTGGGCACGGCAGTACGCGCTCGACGCGCCGCCGCCGCGGCATCCCCCGCACATCGCAGAGCCGTTCGATTGGCCTGCCGCGATTCCGAAGGGTGTCGCCGACTACAGCGGCAACGTGCTGGCGCTCGGAAAGGGGATGGGGAACTCGGGGCAGCTTCCGCGCACCGACGAGTTCCGCGCGGTGTTGCGCAAGGCGCTGCTCTCTCAGGTGGAGAAGCCTTCGGTCGCCATCGCCGCACCCGATCTGGAGGACGCCGAGTTTTTGGCGCGGGTCCAGAAGGTCGACCGCGCGTGGCTCCACGCCGACACCGCGGAGCTGGTCGCTGCGGTCGCGGTGCTCGTGCGCACGCTGCGCGAGACGCCGCCGAAAGTCGCGGACAATTCACCATTGAAGATCAAAACACCAGACGGCGTGGTCTTGATCTACGGGCGCGGGGACGACACTCACGCGGCGGACGAGGCCGCGGCACTCGTCATCGACCTCGGCGGCAGCGACACCTACCTGCGCGGGGCGTCGGCCAATGCTCTGGAGAACCGGTACGTCCAGATCGTCATCGACCTGGGAGGCGACGACCGGTACGTGGGGCGCAACGACTTCTCGTTCGGCGGTGCGCTCGGCGGCGTTGCGATCCAGTGGGACGGCGGCGGCAACGACCTGTATCAGGCGGGGCACTGTTCGCTCGGCGCCGGCATCCTCGGCACCGGCGTGCTCATCGACGAAGGCGGAGACGACGTGTTCCGTGCGAAGGACTTCTGCGAGGGCGCCGGCGCGTTCGGCATCGGGGTGCTGCTCAAGAAAGGCGGCAACGACCTGTACCACGCCGACCTGTTCGGGCAGGGCTTCGCGTCCACGTGGGGCTGCGGCGTTCTGGCGGACCTCGGCGGCAACGACACCTACAACGCGGGCGGCGAGCACCTCCACGCACCGTTGTTTCGCGATCGATTTCAGTCGCTCTCGCAGGGTTTCGCGATCGGCGGGCGGCCCTCCGCTTCGGGCGGTGTCGGCGTGCTGGTGGATGTGAAGGGCAACGACCGCTATGTGGCCGATATCTACGCCCAAGGGTCGTCCTATTGGTATTCGCTCGGCCTGCTGATCGACGACGACGGCCACGACACGTACGTCGCGGGGCAGTACTCCTGTGGTGCCGGAATCCACCTGTCCGCGGGGATGCTGCTCGACCGCGCCGGCAACGACTCGTACCACTGCCTGAACGGCGTCGGCGTTGGGGGAGCGCACGACTTCGCGGTCGGATTCCTCGTCGATCGTGGCGGCGATGACTATTACTCCGGATCGGGGGGGTCGCAGGGGGGCGCGCTAACCAACTCGGTGGCGATGCTGATCGACAACGGCGGCAACGATGGTTACTGCGCCGTGCGCAAAGGGAGTCAGGGAGTGGCCACTCCGGCGCGTGGCACCGGCGGGATCGGTCTGCTGCTCGACGGTGGCGGCAAGGACGTTTATTCGGAAAACACGCGGGACGGAGCAGCGTGGGTGGCCAACACCGTGGGGGCCGGTTTGGACGACCTGTCCGCCGCGAAACCGGGCGGCGAGCCGCAGTCGGCGGCGATCAAACCCGCAGCGGCGGAGCGGCTGGTCGAAGAGCGCGGCAAGGTCGAGAAGGACGGCGCGCGCGTATGGGACCTCGATAAGTTGTGGGCACTGGCGTCGGAGTGGGAGGTCAACGACAACCGCGTCATCATGCCCCTCGCAAGGAAGCAGCTCTGGGCGCTCGGGCAACCCGCGCTCGACCGCGCATTCGAACGACTCGGATGCCGCTCGACGGGTTCGGGCCTCGAGTACTACGCGGTGGAGAAGACGATCGTCGAGTTCGCGCGCACGCAGCGCGCAGCGATCGTCGAACGCTTGATCGCGGCCGCCCGCGACGACGATGTCACGAGACGGAAAGGCGCGATCGCGCTACTTGGGAAGCTCGCCGCGCGCGAGTCGGTGGAAACGCTCGTTGGCCTGCTCAAGACCGACCCGTCTGTACGGCGCCAAGCGTTGTCCGCCCTGGCGACCATGAAGCTGGCTCCGGCTCCCGTGGCCGCGCTGCTCGCATCGAAAAACGAACTGGATGGGATGGGCGCCGCGGCGTGTCTCGGCGCCGTTGGTGACGAACGCTCGATCGCGGCGCTGCTCGGCGCGCTGTCCGAGAAGACACCGTTCCTCGTCCGCACGGCGGCGACGGAGCGCCTGGCCGGCCTCGGGGAGCGAGCGGTTCCCGGTCTTGCGGCGCTCGCCGCAGACCGAAGCCAGTCTCTTTTCGCGCGGCGCAATGCGCTGCGGGCACTGGGCAAGTCGAAGAGTGCAGCAGCGGCTGCCATCGTCATCGAATCGCTCGGCTCGGCCGACCGCTGGACCAGGCTTTCGGCGTACGGCGCGGCCCGCGCGCTGGCCGACGCCCTCGAAGCGGCGCAGCCCGACCACGCCAAGAGCCTGCGCGAGGCGATAGCGACGGCTCGCGCCGCCGAATCCGACCCGCTGCTCAAGCGGCTGCGATGAGCGCCCCCCGCGTCCCCCCCGCCCCCGAAGATGGGGCGTGTGCCCACAATTCCGAAGGCGTCCCTCCCGCTAGCGTCCGTCCTTGAGCGACTGCGGAGCGACTCCCAATACGCCGAGAACGTCGTCACCTGGCGAACCCTCCCCCCGCAACCCCCCACCTTTGCGCCGTATCCCGACTGGGTACACCCGGACCTCCTCGCAACGCTCAAGAGCTACAAGTACGAGGAGCTCTACAACCACCAACGCGAAGCGGTCGACATCGCGCACGCCGGCAAAAACGTCTGCGTCGTAACGCCCACCGCCTCGGGCAAAACGCTCTGCTACAACCTCCCGGTCCTCGACGCGATCATCCGCAAGGACGGCGCGCGCGCGCTCTACCTGTTTCCGACGAAAGCGCTCAGCCAGGATCAGGTCGCCGAGCTCAACACCGTGATCGACCGGCTGCCGACCGGCGTGTCGGCCTACACCTACGACGGCGACACGCCCTCATCGACGCGCTCGGTGCTGCGCGAACGCGGCGAGATCATCGTCACCAACCCGTACATGCTGCATTCGGGGATTTTGCCGAACCACGTCAAGTGGACCGACCTGTTCTGCGGCCTGAAGTACGTGATCATCGACGAGCTGCACGCGTATCGCGGAGTGTTCGGGAGCCACGTCGCGAACGTCTTGCGGCGGCTGCGGCGGATCGCGCGGCACTACGGCTCGGATCCGGTGTTCATCTCGTCGTCGGCCACGATCCGTAACCCGCAGGAACATGCCGAGAACCTGATCGGGGCGCCTGTGGAGCTGGTCGAGAAGTCGGGGGCGCCGACGGGGGAGAAGCACTTTCTGCTCTACAACCCGCCCGTGGTGAATCCGGCGCTGGGGCTGCGGGCGAACGCGCTGGAAGAGGTGCGCAGATTGTCCGGGCTTTTCGCGGGCGGTTCGACGCAGGCGATCTACTTCGTGCGCTCGCGGCAAATGGTCGAGGTGCTGACGAAGTACCTGAAGGACCGCAATCGCGAGCGGGGGATTTCGCCGGAGACGGTGTCGGCGTATCGCGGCGGCTATCTGCCGAAGCTGCGGCGCAAGGTCGAGCGCGGGCTGCGCAGCGGCGAGATCCACGAGGTCGTTTCCACCAACGCGCTGGAGCTCGGTGTCGACATCGGCTCACTCGACGTCGCGGTGATGACGGGCTATCCCGGGACGCTCGCGTCGACGATGCAGCAGGCGGGTCGCGCCGGTCGCCGTGCGGGGACGAGCCTCGCGATCATGGTCTGCCGCTCGACGCCCATCGACCAGTACATCGCGAACGATCCGGAGTACCTGTTCGGCCGGCCGCAGGAGTCCGCGGTCACCGACGCCGACAACCTGATCATCTTCGTGAACCACCTGAAGTGCGCGGCGTTCGAGCTGCCGTTCGACGAGGGCGATACGTTCGGCGGCAACCCGATCACCGGCGACGTGCTCGAGTACCTCGTGCGCGAGGCGAAGATCCTGCACAAGGCGGGCGGGCGCTACCACTGGATGGCGGAGGCGTACCCCGCCGAGGACATCTCGCTCTCGGCGGCCGACATCGACTACTTCGTCGTGATCGATGAGGACAAGAACATCGTCATGGCGCAGGTCGACCGAGCGGATGCGATGACGCAGATCCACGAGGGCGCGATCTACGGCCACCAGGGCGAGCAGTTCCTGATCTCGCGGCTGGAGTACGAGGATCGCCGCGCGTACGCCAAGCGCATCAATCCCGACTACTTCACCGAGGCCGAGGTCGATGTGGACGTGCGCGTCATTCACGACGACGACAAGGCGGCTGGTCCGGGTCACGTGCGCTATCGCGGCGAGGTCGGGGTGAAGACGCTCGCGACGGTCTACAAGAAGATCAAGTTCTACACGCGCGAAAACGTAGGTGCGGGCGAGATCGAGTTGCCGGCCGAAGAGATGGATACGACCGCAGCATGGATGTTGATGGAGCGCGAGGAAGCACGGGCGCTCGGCCTCTTCGATCCGCGCAACGCGTCGGGCTGGAGCGGCATCGCGTATTTGCTGCGGTCGCTGCTGCCGATGTACCTCGGCTGCTCGATCACGGACGTGCGCTCGAAGGCGGAGATCAAGAGTGCGGAGTTCGAAACGCCGTCGCTGTTCCTGTTCGATTCCGCTCCGGGCGGCGTGGGATTGGCCGAGAAGATCTACGAGAGCTGGCCGCGACTTTTGAGCGCCGCTCTCGCATCGCTCAAGCGCTGCCCTTGCACCCACGGCTGTCCGGCGTGCATCGGCCCCTCGCCGTTGGTGGGCGGGACGCTCGGCAAAGAGGTTGCGGCGCGCGTGCTGGAACGGCTGACGTCGGGCGCACCGTAGAATGGCCTCATGATGAGGGCGAAGCTGCTGCTGTTCTTGCTTTCACTCGTCGCCGCAGCGTGCGCCGGCACGGCGGTCGAGGAAGTGGACGGGCACACTGCGTACGAACGCGCGAGTGAACCCGACCGTCGAGCGATCGAACGCTTGCGCTACGCGGAGATGGCGATCAATTCCGGGGAGCTGAACAAGGCCCAGCTCGCCGACGCGTACTACTACGAGGGCGAGTCGTACTACTACCTGCGCAACTACAAGTCTGCCATCGCGTCGTATCAAGAGGTTCTCCGCCTCTCACCGGACGACGCGATGACGTACGGCGGGATCGGCCACGCGGAGTACATGCTGCGCCACTATGACGATGCCATCCGCAGTTACGAAACCGCGTTGCGATTGAGCGGTGACCGGCAGTGGTCGGAGGCGATCGAGACGACGCGC
>Ga0070729_10004831_pt1 | contig 14353 bp, 8 predicted proteins | sample tdDd472_FD_66725 | JGI IMG/M metagenome (GOLD analysis project Ga0070729, IMG submission 66725) | Marine sediment microbial communities from the Atlantic coast under amendment with organic carbon and nitrate - tdDd47.2 | ecosystem: Environmental > Aquatic > Marine > Coastal > Sediment | place...
CTTGTTGATCGTGGATTGATGTATCGTCATGAACAATTTAAACACTCGTATCCGCATAATTGGCGTGATGATACTCCTTTGATGTACTTTGCTCGTGAAACATGGTTTATCAATACGCTTGAATACAAGCAGAAAATGATTGATCTTAACCAGACAATCAACTGGACACCGGGGCATATTAAAGATGGTCGCTTTGGTAACTGGCTAGAAGACCTCAAAGAATGGGCATTAGGGCGTAACCGTTATTGGGGTACACCATTGCCTGTCTGGGTGGATGATTCAACGGGTGATATGGTTTGTGTGGGTAATGTCGAAGAATTAAGTGCATTAAGTGGACAAGACCTCACCGAGCTTGATTTACATCGTCCATATGTGGACGACATCACATTCCCGAATCCAAATGGATCAGGCGGGACTATGCGTCGTGTACCAGAAGTGATTGACGTTTGGTTTGATAGTGGTGCGATGCAAGTTGCACAATGGGGCTATCCAAAGAATAATGAAGAGATGTTCGCTGAGCAACATCCCGCTGATTATATCTGTGAAGCTGTTGATCAGACTCGAGGTTGGTTCTATAGTCTTCATGCAATTTCATCGATGTTGTTCGAAAAAGTTGCCTACAAAAATGTGATCTCGCTTGGACATATCCTTGATGGAAATGGTCAAAAAATGTCTAAGAGTAAGGGCAATATTGTAGACCCGTGGGCGGTACTTGATCGCAATGGGGCAGATGCCTTCCGTTGGTATCTATATACTTCAGGTCCTCCCGGTGAACCACGTCGTTTCTCTGAAGATTTGGTGAATGAAGTCGTCAAGAAATTCTGGTCAACATTGTGGAATACCTATAGCTTCTTTGTGACGTATGCCAATATTGATGGTTGGTCACCTGATAAACCTGCACCTGCACCGCAAGATCGGGAATTATTGGATCGCTGGTTGTTGGCAGAACTGCACAGTCTCACACGCTCTGTTACCGAATCCTTTGAAAACTATGATGCTGTTGGTGCGACACGTCCGATTGAAGATTTTGTAGAACGCTTAAGTAATTGGTATGTGCGTTTGAGTCGTGACCGCTTCTGGAAAAGTGAACAAGATGATTCAAAATTGTCGGCTTACGCTACATTATACGAAACATTGGTTACTTTAGCTAAGTTGATTGCACCAACGATGCCATTCTTAAGCGATGCGATGTATCGTAATCTTGTTGCGGATCAAGATGACACTCAACCGAATAGTGTGCATTTGTCACAATGGCCAGAATATGATGAATCATTGATTGATGAGACACTCATCACCGATATGATTCTCGTACAACGGGTTGTCAGCCTCGGACTTGCCGCACGTAATGAAGTCCAATTGGGGGTTCGCCAACCGTTGGCTGGTGCACAATATGCGACTCGTGATTTATCAGAAGCACCGATCATCGAACGCTATGCTGAACTCATCAAGAGTGAATTGAATTTAAAATCTGTTAGTGTGATGGGCGCCGATGAAGCAAGTAAATTCTCTGCGACCACAACCTATGCCCTCAATCCGTTACCCCGTTTCCTAGGACGGAAATTTGGGCAGGATTTCAAAGCGATTCAAGCAGCACTGAAAGACGGTGAGCAAGATTTCGTACGTCCACTTGCGGAGAAATTGCTGGCAGGTGAAGATATTACAGTTGAACTTAACGGTAATACCTTCGAAATCTTGAATGAAGAATGTGAAGTTAAAGTGACGACAGAAACACCAGAAGGTGCAGTTGAAGATGGGGGATATGTGATCGTTCTGGATACGAAAATGACAACTGACCTAACCAATGAAGGTTTGGCGCGTGAGGTAATCCGCCGTATTCAAAATTTGCGGAAGACAGCAGATTTTGAACTGAATGACCATATCGATGTCGTTTACAATGATGCGTCGGACGGCATCGCGTTGGCTCTTGAACAGTTTAATGAGTATATCAGCAATGAAACGCTCGCTAATTCTCTACAATCCGGTACATTATCGGCTGATTTTGTGAGTGAATCGGTTGAATTAAAAGGTGAATCGCTTAAGATTGGTGTTAAGCGCGTAAGCTGAGTTGTAAGAAGTCGCTAAATTTATTAACAGGGTATGTGAATCTCATTCATCTACCCTGTTTTTTTTATTGATATATGGGGTATAATTAGTCATTAGTGACAAACAGATAAAATATTTTTGTTTATTTTGCTTACTTAAACGTTTTAAGTATTTTGCCAAAATAATCGATGATTGCGGGATATTAGCCATGCCAGACAAAAAGACAACTTCTATTCAGTCATTACTTCGTTATTCGCTACCTTTGGGAGCAAGCATTGTTGCTGGTGAAGCCGATACACAGATCAATTGGGCAATCACGATCCGTGCTCAACCACCTGCATTCCCAGATATATACGGGGGTGAGTTGGCTCTTGTATCGATGGATGTGCTTAGAAGCTTTGACAGTCGAATCACGTTAGCCGATGTTATTGAACAACTCTCTGGATTTAATGTAGGTGCTGTCGCCGCAACTGGTGAGATTGACCATGCTGCGATTGATGTTGCAACACGGTTGGATATGTGTGTATTGTCTTTACCAGATGATGCCAGCTTGACGACAGTTGAGCGCGCGATTAACTCTCTCATTCTTAACCAATCTGCTCGATTAACGGAACGGGCAATTGAAATTCAACGTCAGTTATCACGCCTTGCCGCCGAAAATCGTGACTTGAATAGTTTATTACAAGTCATGTCACGTTCAACAGGGAAACCGATTGTTATTCATGATGATGCTGGTGTGATGATGGCACAGGTTTATCCTAATATCGGACGACGTAATGGAAATGGACGCAATCTTGTACAAGCTTTGCCCTATGGTTCATTCCAGAAGTGGTTGAACTCTGAAGCACCGGGGATGCAAGGCACAATCGCTAGAAGCCCCATTGGATACACCACATTGTTAAAAGTAGAAAAACGGGTTGCAGGCTATTTATCACTTGTTCATCATGACGAAGAACTAGATGAGTTTGATCGCCTCGTATTGACATATGGTGCAGATGTGTGCGCGATTGAAATGGCAAAAAATCGTGCGATTGCGTCAGCAGTTGAACAAGCCCGTGGAGACTGGGTGCAAATGTGGTTAAGTGGTACACCTGCCGATGATGACTTATTACGGACACGTGCCCAACAAGCAGGTTTTGCATCGTCATCATCGTTTGTAGTTGCTGTATTCCGTGCTGTTTCCGAAGCTGGGCAATCACTACCGTTAGAATCGCTTATTTCTCTGGTGCGTGATGATATGTCACGGCGGCAGGTCAATGGGGCAGTTGGGCAATATGTTGATGTGATCGTAACGCTGTATCCTTTAGACGAAGAAGAGACTGCCATTACGCGAACCCGTGCGATGATTGAAGATGTACGGTCTCAGCTTGCAACGCGGACACCGAGTGGTTTGGTTGCCGCAGGTATCAGCCGTACAGCAATGGGGTTATCCAGTTTAAGAGATTCGTATCGTGAAGCGAAAGATGCGGTGGGAATTGCCTATGAACTTGGTGATCAAGATACATCAACTTATTATGGTGACTTGAAGTTATATCAATTGCTACTCGCACTTAAAGAACGTAACCTAAGTAATTTAAATCAATTCTATAAAGATGCCCTAGGTCCTCTGGTAGAACATGATGAGCGTAAGCAGAGTGATTTAATCCGTACATTAAATGGATTTTTTGAAGCGAATGGGAATCTTGCGAAAGCCGCCCAAGAGTTAGATGTTCATCGGAATACATTAGTCTATCGCCTGGAACGTATTTCCGAATTAACAGGGCTTGATTTAGATGATTCCGATAATCGTTTGATTTTGCACCTTGCGCTTAAAACGCAACGAGTTCTTGCGACGATTCCGGGTAAGACCGTACCAGCCTAATTATAAACTTGGCGCACCGTGATATTGACCCGTCCGCTTTGCTTCATATTTAACTCGGACGGGGCAGTATGAGGGATAATCTTTTTTACACCATGAAAAATGAGGCGATCTTCTCCACCCATAATCAGAATATCACCTGAATGAAGTGTGATATTTCGTTTTTTACCAGTGCGTGTAAGTCCCCCAATTGTAAATAGACAATCATCTCCTAAGCTGAAACTGACGACAGGGGCAAGACTTTCTTCTGTTTTGTCTTGATGTAATCCTAATGTACCATCTTCCGGATACCAATTGATAAGTGCACTTTGTGGGATGATGCTCTGTCCAAGATTTTCGACAACGGCAATCGATAGGTTACGGATTATGTCGGGAATGGGTGGGAAATGATGTTGGGTTATTGGATGATATTCCTCGTAACGATAGCCTTTGCGATCACTCAACCAACCATAATCACCAGCTGATGTGCATAAATATTTGAATTTTGCGCCTGTTGGCATTGTTTTTTGAAATAGTGGTGCATTAGCAACGATAATTCTACATGCCTCAAGTAACTGGATTTGTGTATCGATGTCTAATTTGCGGACAACTTCTATCATTCTATACTCCTGACTTTTCAGAAGTTTAACATGAATAGAATTTGCGTTCTATGGAGAGATAGAAAAAACCGCCAACTGTTGCTGACGGTTTCTTATTAATTTAGCTTTCGTTTACAATCTGATGGGCTTGCGGAGGTGCAATCTTCACAAAATGGTCACTTGGACGTTTGAGAAGGATATAAAGCTTCTCGGCAGCTTTGGATTGATTGTTTTCTTCTAAAGTACGGATATAAGCATTGAGCAATTCACGAATATCCGAATGCCCCTCATCATCGAGTGGTTGAATTTCTACCACAGAGCCGGGTGCAAGCCGTTTGCGAATAGCATCAATCGTGAGGTTCATTTCTGGTTGAATATGCTGATACACAACACCACCTGTCATCCCTGCACATATCCATGGACCGGGGTCACCCAATACAAGGGCACGTCCAGAAGTCATATATTCGAAGGCATATCCTTTTAGATTTGCGCGTGCGCCGATTCCACCCAAATGATCTTGAACAGGTTCGACGATTTCACCGCCAAAGACAACATCTGCGCCACTCATACGGATACAAGCACGGGTATCGGCATTGCCTTGTACGATGAATAAACCACCTTGTGCGCCATAAGCAAAACTTTTGCCTACAGATCCATCTAAACGCTGTCCATTGTGGTTTAAGCCTTTTAAGATGGCTAATCTACCGCCTGCAGCACACTTACCAACACCGTCTTGAGCCCCACCTTCGACTAAGATATTTAGCGGTTCATCAAGGAATGCGGCTAATCCGTTACCTGGGATTGCTGAGTTACTAAAGCTGAGATTAATGGCGCGAATACGTTCTGCATTAGGAACATCACCGCGTTTAATAGCACCTGCTAGATGTGTGCCTAGAGCGCGATCCATTGCCATTACTTGTTCATCGTCATAGGTGAGTTCATATTCACCTTTGCTGACGTATTCACAGACAATATCTGTGATTTGTTTGCTGACAGTGTTACGTGGTCGAGTAATGCGCCGTCCACCCGGTTGCGCATGTTTTTGTTGAATGCGTGAAACAGGACGTAATAGCGTTGAAAGGTCAATGCGATCATGATGTGAGGCTTGATGGAGAAGATCAGCACGACCTACGATTTCTTGTAAGTTGCTTACACCCATTTTTGCAGCCCACTTGCGGATGTCATTTGCGAGTGCGTTAAACATGGTAACAATGTTTTCTGAGTCACCACGTTCTTCAAACGGACGGAATGATTTAAAACCGCGTTTATCTGCTTCTTCTTTTGTCTTGACATGAGTAGTAATACCAACATGACATGTGCCGTCTTGGCAACCACGGCATATTGTACAACCGACTGCAATCATAGCGAGTGTACCGAACCCAACGCGATTTGCACCGAGGCACATCATCTTAATGACATCGCGTCCACTCTTCATACCACCATCAGCCCAAATTTCGACTTCATCCCGTAACCCACTTTCAATGAGGTGGCGATGTGCCAACCAAACACCAACTTCGGAGGGTAATCCGACATGACGTAACGCATGGGCACGAGCGGCACCTGTACCACCTGTATAACCCGTTACGGTAATAATATCTGCGCCAGCTTTTGCAACACCGACTGCAATGATTCCCACACCGGGAACTACAGGTATTTTGACAGAAATTTTTGCAGCAGGATTTGCTGTTTTGAGCTCATCAATGAGTTGAGCAAGGTCTTCAATTGAATAGAGATCATGATTATTACTTGGAGAAATCAGACCGACTCCGGGTGTAGTTTTGCGGACAGCCGCGATTTGTTCAGTCACTTTAAAACCTGGTAGATGTCCACCCTCACCGGGTTTCGCACCTTGTCCAATCTTGATTTCGATAAAATTGGCTGAATTCAAGAAGCCAATATTTACGCCAAAACGTGCAGATGCAACTTGTTGACCACGGTTACGTGGGTTCTTGCCCAGTAAATCATGAACTTCCCCACCTTCACCATTGATACAAATAATATTGAGCCGATGGGCGGCTTCGGCATAGGCTCGATAGGCAAGTTCTCCTTGGGATCCAAATGACATCGCACTAATCAGCACAGGCATATCATAGCCTTTGATGCTAATATCAACATCTTCAGGAGCAATAGGTGTATGGCTCTCTGTGAGGGTCATAATATGACGTAGTGAAACGGGAATTTTATCCTCAAGTTCCATCAACGCCTCAGAATACTCTTCAAGCGGCATCTCGCCATGGGCAACGGCTTCAGCTTTTTTCCAAATCTTAGGATTAAAGCGGTCTGGATTATTGAGCCGCGCTTTAACTTCTCCTCTAAATTCCTGTGCTCGTTCTTCGGCATCATTGTGAAGTGCTGTCCATGTTAGCCCACGTCCTGTTGACCCAAAATAATTAGGTGTTCCGAGTAGGTTCGCAATATTTTTGGATAATCCGATTGAACCGAAGCTATGACCATACCCACGTAATTCGTGGCATCCAATTGTGGACGTAATTTTTTGTAAACCTACTAAAATGGCTTTAAGTGTGTTACTCAATCGCAAGTCAACATGTTCTGGCGAGAGTTCAGTTTTTGTACCACGTGGAGCAGTTCCTAAACTGACAGCATATAGCGCATAAGGTAAAACGGCATTAGCACCAAAGCTGATGCAAAGTGCAAGGTCATGTAAGTCGCGGATTGCGCCAGATCGTACAATAATTCCGGTTTGGCGACGTAAATTTGGGGAAAAATCAGCGTTCCGTAATGCTTTATCAATTGAGGCGACAACTAATATCGGATCAATATATAGCTGATTACCTGAAGCAATTTCGGTATCATCAAGAATAATACATTGTGTACCTTGCAGGACGGCTTCTACGGCATCTTGTTGTAGTGTTTCAATAGCTTGGTCAATGGTTACATCGATGGGGCATCCCATAGACAAATATGTCGCATGATCTTCGAAAACGTCAACGAGGTCTTCGATAGTCATTGTTCCATATCGAGATGCAACATCGCGCACAACATCGTTATTGTCGAAGTCTGGAATGTTTTCCAAGATGAGGGGGAATTCTAAGCGAATTAGCGTAGCGTTTTCACCACGCCCAACTGCTACTTCAGGCCGAGCTCCCACCAACATCTGAGACGAAAATTGTGATTGCTCGCGTTCCCGATCAATAGCAGGATTTGTGACCACAGCGACGGTCTCTTTGAAGTAATCAGCAACGTTTGATCGTGTATTGCTCAGCGCGGCCAATGGACCATCCCAGCCAAGTGACCCGACTTGTTCTTTTCCACTCTCTGCAAGGGTTGTCACAATTTCAACATGATACCGCTCCCACCCGAATCCAGACATGACAGCTGCATTTACACCAATAGGAGCATCTAGCCATGGCAGTTTTGTAATTGTCTTGGATGGGGCAGGTGTTTCCTCTAAAACGGCAACAGGTGTGGTCTCTAATTGAAGTTGTTTATTGCCTTCAGATGGATAATGTGCGGCAATGTTTGGTGCATGTGGTTCGCCAGCGGCTTCAGTTTTATTTGACCAGATGCTTGATGCTGTTGGATTATATGGCTTACGATCACGATATTTGTTTAATACATGACGTTGAATTGCAGGATAATCCATGACTTCAATCGAATGCCCAGTTTTGATTTGTAGGGCAATCTTTTCACCCGGTGCCATTGGGCGCGGGCTGACTGACATCGAATCAAGCGGATATACACCGCGTTCTGATGATACGAAGAATTCCTTTTCTGTCTCGCCAAACCATAGTGGTCGTAAGCCAAGTGCATCGACACTAAACACAGCTAAATTGCCAAGACGAGCAACGACTGCGGCGGGGCCTTGTGCAAATGGACCGAATGCTTGGCGGATTTCGGCATACATCTGTTGGATGTCGGGTGCATTCTGAATTAAATCATGATTAAAGGGTGGGAAGACATGTTCCATTGCTTCAACAAGGTCAAGCCCATGTTGCATACATAGAGCATAAATTGTGCGGTCAACATCCTGTGAATCCGACCCATTTTCAACCATTGGAATACCTAACATGGAGGATTCTAGACGGAAGCGGGATATAGTATTGAATTCGCCATTGTGACCGATGATGCTAAAGGGTTGAGCTCGCTCAAAAATGGGGTTTGTGTTGGTGCTATAACGCGCATGTCCCATGGTAATAGTAGACGCATAATCGGGATCACGCAATTCAGGATAATAACGCCGTAAAATCTCGATTGTTCCCTGTACTTTATATACCACGCTATGTGCTGAAAATGAGGGGAAGTGAATACCCAATTCTGTTTCGAGTTGAACTTGCAATTCAAATAATTTTGCATCTAGTTCATCTGATGGAACTTGCCCATTGATACCAGCGATTTGCCAGAATACAGGCTCGTTTTTCTCTGCATTTGGTCCCAAAACTTGGCGATTGACCATACCACCGCGATCAATCAGGATATGTAATCCTGCTTCACTAATCTGTCGGCAGATCTGATCAACAATGTTTTGAGCACGGGCACGATCATTTGACGGAATCATCACATGAGCAATCCAGAAGTTACGATCTGTTGCTAACGATGAACGTAATCCTGCTTGTGCTAACCATTTTGTCCATAATTGACGTGGAATGTCAGTTAATACACCAACACCATCGCCTTCACCATTGATATAACCAGTACGGTGTCCCATACGTGTTAGGGCTTCGATAGTGCGCTTGACATTACCATGTGTCGCTTGACCACCCTTACGGACGGAGCAAATCAATGCACACGCATCCCGATGGTCACGATCTATTAGATGGAGGTCGTCAAACGGTTGATTTTGAGATGAATACTCTTGTGTACTCAATGTGCATCCTCCTTAGCTTAAACATCTTATATGCTGAAAAATTTCTTGGGGTAAGAAAATCAAAATGAGATTCTTAAACGTTTCAATGTATAGAATAGCAGTGAAATTTTGAATGATTTGATTAGGTAATCACTCATCATAAATTGTATCGTCTATTAAGGGCTTTGCTACTGCAAAATATTATGGACATTTTGAATAGTTGATTGTGCACACTGCACATAACTATCAAATCTTATACGTTGGAAACGAATCATATTTGTATAATAGAAGAAATCTATACGTCGATTCAACTATTCTGTATATAAATTAACTGTTTTAGTCGTGCAAGTTGCATAAGGCAACTTATATAATATCAACTTAAGGTCAATAGCCTCCGAATTGTTAAGGCAAGATGTAATGCTAGCCTTGTTTCTGGTCGATTGAGGTCGATACCTGCTATGTCATTTATGCGGTTCATCCGATAGAGCAAGGTGTTCCGATGTACGATTAAGACTTCAGCTGTCTGCGATAGATTGCCGTGACAATTGAAAAATGCTTCTAGGGTTTTGATGAGATCTGCACTTTGACGTAAATCATACTCTGTTAATGAACCAAGTGTTCTTTCGCAAAAGTCCCCCAGCTTTTCACGGTCAGATAAGCTCAAAATAAGTTGATATACACCGAGGTCACCAATATAAAGTGGGGTATCCGTTTGTAGGCGTTCTGCGAGTTCCATAGCTTGCACAGCATCACGGTAGCTGGTACGCCAGGCATTGATGTCTCTTGCGACTTGACCTAATCCGATTGCGATTCGGTTATGTGGGTATTGCCGATTCACTTCCTTGGAAAAAGCAATCGCTAGGTTCATGCTGTTGTCAATGGGGTCTTCAGAATCGGTGGCATGGAATACAACGACTTCGCGTTCTTTTTCGCGTATCCAAACCAAAGCTTCTGACCGTTGATTGGTAATAATTGTGTTAACCATGGTCTCTAAGCGTCGCATAGAAGGTGGATTTTCTCCACGCCAAGATAACACGAGAGCAAGGTGAGTATGGGTCATATCATGATTAAATCGTTCACCCTGGCGAATTGCTTCTTGCTGACTGACATCACCAAGCAATAAGCGGTCGAGGAATGTCCCTCGTAAGCGTTTTTCTGTTTCGTTGACGGCTTTTTGTTTTGCCATCTCGAGTTCACAAGCTGCCGCACCATGTTCGCACACTAATTGGTCAATTTCGTCTAAATCACCTTCATGTCCAATAATTGACAGGTAACCTCGTCCAATATTTTTGGTGATGATTGGGGCAACAAGACGTGCCATTCCTGCTATAGGAAGTGCTTGCATGAGCACGGGCGGGTCAACTTCCACGACACGGTGGCGGTCATGTAACTCAACTGGTAGGTTATCTTGTTTCTTTAAAAAGAATTCAACATCATCCCACAATCCAACAAATTGTGGCTGGAGTTTGTGTGAAATAGGATGTAGACGTTTATCTTGAACGATGACGGCCTTGTTAGTCAAGCGTGCCATCGCACCGATGAGTTCATCCATGCCTTCGTTGCGTGACGAAATCTGTGTCAATTGTCGATAAATTTGTGTACCACGACGCTCTACTTGTCCCTTACGATTGATGAGTAAGCTGATGATAGTTTTCTCAACTTCTCGGATACGGGTATCACTGGTGAGTGTCATGACGGGTAAATTATACGATTTTGCTTCGGCAAGGGCATTTGGGCTAACAGGATTACTAAAAACAATAGCAGACGCTTTTGATTTGGCTGCCCAATGTACAAGTTCAGAATCACTGTGGGCTTTATCTGGATTTGTAACTGGAGCGATTAAAATTAATTCATTTATTTGTGCGATTTTTGAAGCAATATCATCTTCTGGATAAATAATAGTTGTCCATGCAACAACATGATCTAATAGTCCTTCTCCTGAGACAATGTGGGTACTCAGTGGAAGGGCAAGTTTTCGGATTTCTTCAACAGTAACTTCTTGCGTTTTTGTCTCGTTCATTCTGTTTCCCAAAAGGGCTATTGTTAAAATCGATTATTTATGTTTCATTTGTTAACACACCAACTGCAATCACAATTGCGACGAGGATTATCACCATGAATGATAAATTCAAATCAGGGCGATTTGCGACATTATAAGCTGCCATAACAAGCATCAATGTTCCTGCAATCCATGTCGTAAAATTGACACGCCACTTACGAGAGTACTGATAAATGCCTGAAACGATTAATACTGTACCTGCTGTAAAGGGTGTGACTGCATTTGGAATTGCAGTATCTTCTGGGACAATGTTTGCAACAATAAAAATTGCAACTAGTGCAAACCATGTAATTCGCTCAACACGCAGTTCCTGGTTTGATTTTCTTCCTGCCATATAACCAGACTCCGTACCTAATTTTTGTTAGATAACGATAAATTATAGTAACTGGTACAATAATGAGAATATGATTATACAAATTATACAAGGGTTCGGGCAAATTACCCATACATAATTTAACGATTGCACATTTATGACGTTCAAATACAATCAATACTAGATTTCATTAAATGGTTTTAGGGATAGCTTATGGGCAAACGATGCCCTGTAATTTTTATAATAGTTATACTGATGATTAGTGCATGTTCTGAAGGTGGAAGCTCCAGCGGTGGCTCTAATGGGCCGCTATTGCTGAGAGATGTTACCTTGCCACCCAATACACCGGGGCAAACTCAGAATGCGTCATTGATTGTTGCGACGCCTTTTGGAATTACACCTGAGATTGTATCACCACTAGATATTGTTACTGTACCATCTGATTTTGTTCTGGTTACACCAACGTTACCTCCCAGTAAAACACCGACTCAGACAGCGACTATGACATTAGAACCGCCTCCAAGCCAGACACCGACAGTGACAGTTACTTCAACTAAAATTCAGCCGATCTTACCTACAAGTGTGATTATTCCTGTGACAAGTGTCTCTGTTAGACCCATTGACGAAGTTTGTGATAGCACATGGTTTTTCTTACAACCGCTTCCTGATTCATGCCCGAGAAATGTGCCCTTGGCTGATCAAGGGGTGTATCAACAATTTGAAAATGGCTATATGATGTGGGTACGACGGACGGATGCAATTTATGTTTTGTACAATGACAGTATTACCCCACGTTGGGAAGTTTATCGGGATTATTTTGTCGAGGGAATGCCTCAAGAATTTAACGAAGCCCCACCGCCAAATCGATGGGAGCCGGTACGTGGCTTTGGATTACTATGGCGCAATAGTACGGATGTCCGTACTCGGTTAGGCTGGGCGATACAAGATCAGGAAACCCCATACAGCGTTAAACTACAGATGGGTGATGATAATGCTATTTTCTTAAATGACCCCGCTGGTAATATTTTTGGATTAACTCCAGATCGCAATTCGTGGGCTTTGTATGCTGGGCGCTAAGTAAGAGATACTGAAAATCGCAACCGCTATCATCAAATATACGGTTGCGATGAAGTTTTCTATAAAATTGCATGAGCGTTGGCTATTTTGTTAGGATTTGGACAGATTATTAGCTGTTGATTTCTTCCATCAACTTTCGATACGTGCCTTCCCATTCTTTGGGATTACGTGTCATTTTATTGATCTTTATGTCAGCAACATGTGGAAAAAGTTTGACCATTATTTCGGGCAATTTATCCCAATCGTCTGTTTCAACAAGTTTCCTAAGGGAAGTTTCCATTAAGGATGTCCACCACCATTTTTGTTGAAAATCGTCTGCTTTTTTCCAGTAACCACGCTTTTCCCATGCAGTGATTGATTCTTCTACCGTCCCATCAATCCCACGTAAACAGTATACAAGCATGGCGACCATATCTTTAGTGTCTTCGTCGATTTCTTTTTGTTGGCTAAGTCGGCGTAGGATTTCGGCTGATGTACGCATGAAACTATTGCGACGTTTTCCAGGATTGTTGGTATTAATCACGCGAGCCATATGGCTATTCTCCTTCGTCTGGTGGCACATAGGGGCGGATACCTCGGTATACACGAACTCCCCCGATAGTTTTCAAAATTGTTGGTGCATCACGACCAGTAATTTCACTAAGATCTTGTGGATTTAAGGGACGGTTATCATTGACGAGAAAGGCTCTGAATATGCTATCGATCAGTCCTATATGTGTTGTTATGAAATCCTCTTGTTTTGCAGATTCCTGTATAGCTAATCCAAGCGCATCTAGTTGAAATACTTCACCTGTTTCTGGATGAACATGATCAAAAATTTCACTATTATCAATGTCTTGTAATTTTTCAAGCTGTTCTGGTGATAAATGAGTCATCAAATAGGCACTCAAATCATCACGACTGTCTTTCCACCATTCATAATCGATATAGAAATTTGTCTCTAAACTCGGTTTAATGAGATAGCTGGGTGGCATGGATTGTTCCTTTCATTAGTCACTTAATTTCCAGTAGTGACCTCCGACATTTTCAAAGTCTGGATTAGCGATTAAAGTTGCGAAAATTGGTCCCGGTGGACACCGACGTAAAATGTTGAGTGTGCTATACAGGACTTTTGCATGTACCGTTTTTTGTGGATTATGTTTGCTTAATTCGGTAATGAGATTACGGAGTAACTTTGCAAGTGGTACTTGTCGATTTTGTATGTCATTGCCGAGTTTATCAACGTCTTGCAGATTATTAACCCCCACAATCACCATATCATCATAATCTGCACCAATGGCGCGTTTTGCGGTCTCGAAATGTAATTGATCTCCATCTATGCCATTAACCAATGGAATCCACTCTGTCCTAGGGCGATAGCTATCAAATTCGATTTCAATGATACTTGGATCATTTGTGTTGTTTAAATGGACATATGCGCCAACAGGTAAGTGGTGCTTTTGATAGAGTGATGCAAGCCCGTATACATATTTATGTTCATGTACAACCCAACATGGATATTCTTCTTTATCTATAACATCTATGATAGTGATTGCGATTCGTGGTGTTTTGGCTTCTGGGAAAATATACTGTGTCTCTGAGTTGATGGGTAATGTGCCGATACGACGATGTGGATAAATCA
>Ga0070729_10004834_pt1 | contig 14346 bp, 15 predicted proteins | sample tdDd472_FD_66725 | JGI IMG/M metagenome (GOLD analysis project Ga0070729, IMG submission 66725) | Marine sediment microbial communities from the Atlantic coast under amendment with organic carbon and nitrate - tdDd47.2 | ecosystem: Environmental > Aquatic > Marine > Coastal > Sediment | place...
CGCGTGCCGCCCACCCTGGATCACAAGGTCATCACGTCCTGGAACGGCCTGGCGCTGTCGGCCTTCGTCGCCGGCGCCATGGTCACCGGCCGCGACGACTTCCGGGCGCGGGCCGAGTCCATCGTCGATTATCTCGAGCGCGTTCACTGGTCGGAGGTCGGCGAACTGGCCCGTGCGAGCTACGACGGGCGCACCGTGGGGAAGGCCGCCCTGGCGGACCACGCGTTCCTGGCCCGCGGGCTTCAGCATCACTTCTCTCTCACCGGATCGGTCCGTCCTCTCGCCTGGTCGCAGCAATTGCTCGAGGGTGTGCGGGCCGATTTCGCCCGGACTCAGGGAGCCTGGTACACCACGTCGGCGCAGGATACCGCGCCGTTGGGGCGTCGATTGGAGCTGTTCGACAGCGTGATTCCCAGCGGTTGCTCGGTGATGCTCGAGGTGATGCTCACCCACGGCTCTCTGACCGGCGACGCCGCCATGGCCGAGGCCGTGTCAGGCGAACTCGCCAACCAGGCCGGGCTGCTGAAGCGGGCGGGTCTCGAGATGGCCGGCTGGTTCGATGTGGCCCTGCGCCTGGCCGGACCCCTCCACGAGGTGGTGATCGTGGGCGATCGGGATGACGCCGATTTCAACGACCTGTGGCGGGTGGCGACGGCGAAACTGTCCCCCGGTGTGGTGGTGATGCCTGTGGCTTCGAGCGGCGCCTCTCGTGATATTTTGGCACTGGCGCCGACTCTGGCGGAAAAGACCATTTTGGATGGTGCGGCGACGGTCTACGTCTGTCGGCTCGGATCATGCGGGGCGCCAACAGGTAACCACTTGAAATTAAAAGATTTGATAGAGAACGGATGGTTTCGTTAGAATTTGACATATGGCCAGTTTATTTTACTGGTATAATTGCTTTCTCCGTGGTATGATTTCGGCCTCAATCGCTTTGACTTTTGGTGTTGGAGGTTGACTGATGATTCGCAAAGTAACGCTCTTCATGATGCTCGCCGTCCTCGCCATCGGGGCCGGCACTGCTCAGGCCGCCATGGTTTACGAAGCCGAGCTGCTTCCGGCCCACGTGATCTCTGGCAGTGAGGCCACCGCTTATGGTCAGGCCACCCTGATCATCGACGATGGTGACACCGACATCTTCCTGACCCTGAATTTCGCGGGGCTCGACTCTCCCCAGGTCGGCGCGAGCCTGCTCTTCGCCAGCGAGTCCGAGATGGGCACCGTGGCCATGGAGTTGCCCCTGGGCAGCCCCCGCGCCGAGGTCTTCGATGCTACCCCGGCTCTGGTCGACGCTCTGGCCAACGACGGTCTGGCGATCCAGGTCTACAGCGAGTTCTGGCCGGCCGGCGCTATCCGCGGCAACTTCGTGTTCGTCACGGTGGCGACCGAGCAGACCAGCTGGACTCAGGTCAAGACGCTCTTCCAGTAGACTCTCCGATCCGATCTGATTCGAAGCGCAGCAGGACCCCCTCGGGGTCCTGTTGCGTTGTGGCCGATGGTGCTGGCCATTCGCGGCGTGATGGTCGAAATTGACGCCCATGCATCGCGGCCCGTAGCCGCGGCCAACAACCCGCACCAGGAGGCTATCGATGGAGAAGAAGGACCACGTCATCGTCGGAATCCACGTCCAGGACCGCCACGGCAACGTTCCCAACATCCAGGGCGTGCTCACCAGGTACGGTTGCTCCATCAAGACCCGCCTCGGCCTGCACGAGGTGCGCGACGACTTCTGTTCCACCGCCGGCATCATCCTGCTGGAGACCGCCGGCCCGCGCGAGGAGATCGACGCCATGGTGGCCAAGCTCGATGCCGTCGAAGGCATCGACGTGCAGACCATGGTGTTCGGGCACGCGGGATAGGCTGCAGACGTATCCCATCGCCGTCGGAACCCTTGCGCTCCGACGGCATCTTGTTGTTTCATGGCAGCAACACCTTTCCCGGAGAAGACCAATGATCCGACTCCTCGTCGCCTGCTGCCTGTTCCTGCCCGCCCTGGGAATCGCCGCCACGGCGACCACCGACACCCTGGCCACACCCGACGGAGCCCTGGTGGTGCATCCCGTGGAACACGCCTCCTTCCTCATGCAATGGAACGGCATGGTGGTGGCGGTGGATCCTGTGGGCGCCGTGGAGCCGTATCTGGCCCTGGGCCGTCCGCATCTGGTGCTGGTCACCCACAAGCATGGCGACCATTTCGACACCGACGTGCTGCGCGAACTGGCCGCCCAGCACAACGTGGTGATCACCACGCAGCAGGTGGCCGAATCGGTGCCCGCCTGCGACCCGGTGGCCCTGGCGCCCGGCGAGGCTCACGTGGTGGGGGATATCACGGTGACCGCGGTGCCGGCCTACAATCGCAGCGAGGGACGTCTGGAATTTCATCCCCCGGGGCGTGACAACGGCTACCTGCTGGACCTGGACGGTTACCGCGTGTACATCAGCGGCGACACCGAGGACATCCCCGAGCAGGCCGCCCTGGCCCCGGTGGATGTGGCCTTCCTGTGCATGAATGAGCCATGGACCATGACGGTGGACCAGGCGGCGCGGGCGGTGGCGGCGCTGAGGCCCGGAGTGCTGTATCCGTACCACTTCCGGAACAACGACGGATCGTTCGCCGATCTGGCGCGGTTGCGGACGCTGGTTGGAGAGGCGGTGGAGGTGCGGGAGTTGGCCTGGTACTAGGCGCCTGGACCCTCTTGCCGACCGTCAGGGTTCCCGCACGGCCGGCGCGGGAAACACCAGGTCGTAGCCCCAGTTGAATCCCAGGGCGTACACGGGCACCAGCACCGCGAAGCCCAGTTCCAGGGCCACCGCCTGCAAGAACCCATATCCCATCCACACCATGATGATCGGCACCAGCACCACGAGCAGAATGAGCTCGAAGACGACGGAGTGCATCACCCGCAGGCCCAGCGATCGGGGATAGAGCGGGCGGTGGAGGGCCAGCAGCAGTCGATCGAAGTAGTAGTTGTAGGCCAGGTTGGAGAGCATCGCCGCCAGGCTCAGCCCCAGAGTCAGTCCGCCCACCTGCGACATCTCCCGTTGCAGGATGAAGCTGAGCAGTGGCGTGCAGATCACCACGAGCAGGAGCTCGAACATGATCATGTGCCGAATGCGGTCGCGGAGGGTTCTCATGATGCCCTGAAGGATGGCAGGACGACGGCGGAAGTCAAACGTCCGCCCCATCGGCACAACCGGCTTGAAGTGTCTTGCCAGGTTCGGTACCATTGAGACGGCACAGCCAAGAAAGAGGCATCATGTTCTACTGGTTCCACCGAACATGAGTGACCAACTCTGCCCCGGCGGTCTGTCGGGCCTGGTCACTGGAAATCACGCTGCGAGGCTTCATGGCCTGACGGCTGACTCTGCCTGTCGACGCTGCTCTCTTCCCGCTGCACCGCAAATCACCCGACATCATCAGTTCTGCTCCGAAAGGAACTCCTTCATGCGTTCCCGTCGCCTCGTCATGCTCGCCATCGTCACCCTCGCCTCCCTGGTTCTGCTCGCCGGTTGCGGCGACCGCAAGGCCGAACCCACCGCCCGCTCCACCGGACCCTTGTCTGCGTTCGACGGCCTCTCCGGTTCCCTCGACATCGCCGGCGGTACGGCCCACATCCCGGTGATGAACGCCGCAGCCCAGTCCATCATGGAACACAACCCGCAGATTCGCATCACCGTGGCCGGCGGCGGCAGCGGCGTGGGCGTGCAGAAGGTGGGCGAGGGCCTGGTGCACATCGGCAACGCCGGCCGGGCCCTCTCCGACGACGAGCGAACCCGGTACGGCCTGCAGTCGTGGCCCTTCGCCGTGGACGGCGTCTGCGCCGTGGTGCATCCCGACAATTCGGTGGGCGCCCTGAGCGGCGACCAGCTGCGCGATCTCTTCGCCGGCGCCGTCGCCAACTGGAGCGAGGTGGGCGGCCCCGACGCCGCCGTGCATCTGTTCACCCGTGACGAGGCCAGCGGCACCCGCAAGGTCTTCTGGAAGAAGGCGCTGCAGAAGGGCGACATCGCCGTCGGCGCCAACGTGGTGGCCAGCAACGGCGCCATGAAGACCGCGGTGGCCGGCGATCCTGCTGCGCTGGGATACGTGAGCCTCGGGCATCTGGACGCCCAGCTCAAGGCGCCCGCCCTCGACGGTGTGGATGTGACCCAGGACCACGCCGCCCGGGGCGTGTATCCGGTGGTGCGCAAGCTGTACATGAACACGCGGGGCGAGCTGTCGCCGCTAACGCAGGCGTTCATCGATTACGTCACCGGGCCGGCCGGTCGTGAGTTCGTTCAGGCCGCCGGTTACCTGCCCATGCCGGAGTAGTGACCGATGATGCGTCGCCTGCCTGGCCATGATCTGCTGCTGAACCGCCTCGCCGCCGGCGCTGCCGTGCTGGTGGGGCTGGTGGCGCTGGCCATCGTGGGCTTCATCCTGATCTCGACCTGGCCGCTGCTGACCGGTGGCGGCCTGGGTCGGATCCTCATCGAGCCGTGGCGACCGTTCGCCGCGTCGCCGTCCTTCGGCATCGGGGCCATGATCATCGCCTCGGCCGCGTTGTCGGCGCTGGCCGTGGCGCTGGCGTTCCCCCTGGCGGTGGGCGTGGTGTCCTTTGCCCACGGCATCGGGCCGCGCCGTCTCGGGCGCGCCATGCTGGCGGTGGTGCAGTTCATGACCAGCATCCCCACCGTGGTCTACGGCTTCGTGGCGGTGATGCTGCTGGTGCCGCAGATCCGCCAGCTGGGCGGCGGCGGCACGGGCTACTGCCTGCTCACCGCGGTGCTGACGTTGGCCATGCTCATCCTGCCCACCATCGTACTGGTGATTCACGCGCGTCTCGACCAGCTGGCCCCCTCGCTCATGGGCACCGGCCTGGCCCTGGGCATGACCCCGGCCCAGGCCCTGCTGAGCGTGGTGCTGCCCGCGGCGCGCCGCAGCCTGAGCACGGCCCTGGTGCTGGGTTTCTGCCGGGCCATCGGCGACACCCTGGTGGCCCTCATGGTGGCGGGCAACGCGCCCCAGGCACCGGCGTCGCTGCTGGACTCGGTGCGCACGCTCACCGCCCACATCGCCCTGGTGCTGGCCACCGACAGCTTCAGCCCGGCCTACCGATCCATCAGTGCGGCGGCCCTCTTGCTGTTCCTGCTCACTGCCGCGTTGAGCCTGGTGGTGCGGCGGCTCGACGGGAGGGACAGGTCATGACGCGCTGGTGTTCGCCGCGTTTGTTGGTGGTGCTGTCCTGGCTGGCCTGCGCTCTGGTGGCCGCCGGCGTGCTGCTTCTGGTGTGTTTCCTGGTGGTGCGCGGCGGTCATCTGCTGCGGTCTGAGTTGTTGTTCGGTCACGTGCCGCCGGTTGACGCAGTGTTCGGTGGCCAGCCGGTGTTCCAGGGTATCTGGCCCGCGCTGGTGGGCACTCTGTGGCTCGTGGTGGGCGCGGCGGCCATGGCCATTCCGGTTGGTCTGCTGGCGGGTGTCCATCTGGCCGAGTCCGGTCGCGGGGGGCGGCTCGACGCGCTCATCCGCCTGGGCGTCGATCTGCTGGCCGGCGTGCCGTCCATCATCATGGGTCTGTTTGGCTTCGGTCTGATCCTCATGCTGCGCCGCACCCTGTTGCCTGACGCCAACACCTCGCTTCTGCTGGCCATGATCTGTCTGGCGTTGCTGGTGCTGCCCTATGTGGTGAAGACCACCGAGGCGGCGCTGGCCGGTTTGCCCCCGTCGCTGCAGGTGTCGGGGCCGGCGCTGGGGCTGACTCGCTGGCAGGCGTTGCTTCACATCAAACTACCGGCCGCTCGCGGAGGCATTCTTGGTGGAGTGATTCTGGCCGTGGGTCGCATCGCCGAGGACACCGCCGTCATCCTCATGACTGGCGTTGCGGCCAACACGGGCCTGCCGGGATCATTGACCGGGAAGTTCCAGGCCCTGCCTTTCGACATCTACTACCTGGCGGCCGAGTACCAGGGCCCCGCCGATCTGGAGCGGGCCTTCGGCACCGCCCTGACCCTGCTGCTGTTCACCGGCTCGCTGCTGGTGCTGGCGCGGGTCGTTCATCGCAAGCTCGAGCTGCAGGAAGGCCGTGACTCATGATCGCCAGGGAGTTCGGTGGGTCGTCCATCCGGTTGGAGGGGCTGAATGTCCAGGCCCAGGGCCGCACGGTGCTGCAGGATGTCGAGCTGGAGTTCGCCGCCGGTCGCACCCACGTGGTGGTGGGGCCGTCGGGCTCGGGCAAGACGACGCTGTTGCGCAGCATCAACCGGCTGAACGAGCTGTACCCCGGTTACTCCGTGACCGGCGACGTGTGGGTGCCGGGCCACGGCGACGACCACTCGGTGTACGGTGGCGGTTACCCGGTGGAGGAACTGCGGCGCCGGGTGGGCATGGTGTTTCAGAATCCCAACGTGCTGCCGGTGACCATCCGCGAGAATTTCATGATCCCCCTGCGGGCCACCGACGGCGGCGGCCGCGACGATCGTGAGGCGCGGATGCTGGAGGCGTTGGCCGAAGTGCAGCTGCTGGACGAGGTGCGCGACCGTCTGCACGAGTCGGCCACCCGGCTGTCGGGCGGGCAGCAGCAGCGGCTTTGCCTGGCCCGGGCCCTGGCCCTGAGGCCCGCGGCGTTGTTGCTGGACGAGCCCACGGCCAACCTTGATTTTCGGGCCACCGGTCACATCGAGGGGCTGATCGGCGATCTGAAGCAGCGGTATATCCTGGTGGTGGTGTCGCACAGCCTGGCCCAGGCCGAGCGAATCGCCGACCGGGTGGTGCTGCTGCAGGACGGTCGGGTGACTCTGGACGAAGCCGTAGCGACGCGGGATGAGGCGGCGCGGGTGATGGAAGAGGTGCGGAGCACCGTTTGATCCCCGATGGTGGTCACGGGCGCGGCCGGCCGCTACCATGACCACGAGGCCCTGACCGAGGAGTGCCCATGACCATGTCGCGGATCTTTCAGATCAACGCCTCCCAGGGAGGGGTGCCCAAGTTGCCGTTGGCCCAGGCCGCGGTGAACGCCGACGGCCTGACCTGCGACGCCCAGGAACACCTGGATGTGCACGGCGGGCCGGACCGGGCGCTCTGCCTGTACTCGCTGGAGCGCATCCTGGCGCTGCAGAACGAGGGGCATCCCATCTTTCCTGGCGCGGCGGGCGAGAACCTGACCCTGGTGGGCCTCGACTGGGACACGGTGGCGCCGGGTGTGGTGCTCCAGCTGGGCGGCGAGGTGGTGGTGGAGATCGTCTCCTACACCCAGCCGTGCGGGACGATCTCGGCATTCTTCACCGACGGTCGGCCGGCCCGGATCGCGCAGAAGTCGCACCCGGGCTGGTCGCGGGTCTACGCGCGAGTGGTGCGTGGGGGGGAGATCGCCGTGGCGGATGAGGTCGTGATCGGAGGGTGAGGGGCGTCCGATTGCGGGGCGCCTGCCGACATCAAGGTTTCCACAGCCGTTCCGTGTTGGCCACAATGGCTCGATGGACATGACGGTCGGTTCCAGGCTGAGGGTCGATCGGGTCAGGCAAGATACCACTGCCGCCACGACTCCTGCCAATCTCGACGTTCGCCCCTAGGTTGTCCTACCCGAATGTTGCAGCTCCCGCCGTCCTCCTCAGACAAGGATTCTGACGATGAACATCCAGTCCGAGCCGCTCCCCGCCGGCGCCACGCTCGTCGGATCCACACCGACCATGACCGAGACTTCCATCTCTCCCGGTCTTCTCGCCGCTCACATGGCCCCCAGGGGCAAGTGCGGCCGTCTCGTCGTCGAAGAAGGCGCCTGCCAGTTCATCTGGGAAGACGAACCGGACTCGCCCATCGATTGCGACCCGGCTCACCCCGTGGTCATCGCCGCCGAGCGCCTCCACCATGTGGTCATCACCGGCCCGGTGAAACTCCGCGTCGAATTCTATACACTGCCCGTGAGCCTCGACGCTCTCGATCCCGACGCCGCTCGTCCCGGCGAGGATCACCTCGACGAATGAGGGGCCGAACCATGACGACCTTCGCGATGACCGACACCCACTGCCACCTGACGTTCCCGCCCCTGGGCGAGAACCTGTCGCCCGTCCTCGAACGGGCCGCGGCCGCCGGGGTCACCAGGATCATCGTCCCCGCCTACGACCCCGAGTCCTGGCCGGCCGTCGAGAGCCTTGCCGCGGCCCACCCGGACACCGTCCACCCTGCCTACGGTCTCCATCCCTGGCAGGCTCACCAGCCACTGGATCTCGACCATCTCGCCAACCTCCTGCGCCACCCCGCCACCATCGCGGTCGGCGAGATCGGCCTCGACGGCAAGGTCGAGTCGCCCACCGTGGCCGAACAGTTGCCCGTGCTCGAGCAGCAGCTCGCCCTCGCTCACGACCTCGATCTGCCGGTCATCCTCCACTGCCGCGGCGCCTTCGACGAGCTCCTCGCCGTCCTCGGACGCTTCACACCGCACCTGCGCGGCGTGGTGCACGCCTGGTCGCGCTCGCCGGAACTGGCCCGCCGGTTCCTCAAGCTGGGTTTGCATCTGGGCATGGGTGGCGCCGTCACCCGGCCCAAAGCCCGGCAGGTGCACGAGGTGGTGCGCACGGTGCCCCTGGAGTCGCTGCTGCTGGAAACCGACGCGCCGGCCATCGGCCTGCACGGCGTCGACCCCATCGCCACCGAGCCGCGGCACGTGCGTGACGTGGCCCAGGCCATGGCCGACCTGCGGGGCGACACCCTCGACCACGTGGCCGAGCGCACCACCGCGGCGGCGGCCAGGTTGTTCGGTATCTGACAAGAAAGGGGCCCCTCGCGGGACCCCTCAGCGCTCATTCGGCCTCTAGAATCCCGCCGGCCGCTCCTGTTGCCAGCTCGTAAGTTCCTCGTAAGCCCGGGCCACGGCCACCAGCTCGGCCTCGCCGAACAGGTCACCCACGAAACTCACCGAGTGCGGGGACCCGTCGGGCAGGAAACCGTCGGGCAGCACCAGCTGCGGGTGGCCGGTCAGGTTGGTCATCAAGAGGCCCGCCCCGCCGAACGATGGCGTCACGTACACATCCACCGCCGCGAACAAGGCCTCGAAGTCTCGCATGAGCAGGAGTCGTTGCCGCGCGGCCTGCAGGTACTCCACGGCGGGGATGAAATGCGCGGCGCGGAACACGTTGGGCCAGGCGTTGCGGATCTGGCGCACCAGCAGGTCATCGCGGCCGGAGAGGGTGAGCTCCTGGAACGCGGCGGCCGCCTCGGCCGAGAGCATGATGGCCTGGGGGTAGGGGTCGCGGTCGGGTAGGCGCACGGGCACCAGCTCCAGGCCGGCGTCGCGCAGCACGTCGAGCACGGCGCGGTTCAGGGCCAGGCCGGGGTCGTCGTCCTCGTCCTCGTCGGCCTCGAAGAGGTTGGCCAGATAACCCACGCGGATCGTCGCCAGCGGGGCGGTGTCGGGCCTGAAGGGGGCATCGATCACCGTGGGGTCGAGGCCGTCGGTGCCCATGATGGCGTCCAGCACCATGGCGGCATCGTCCACGCTGCGGGTGATGGGGCCGATCTTGTCCATGCTCCAGCTCAGGGCCATGGCGCCGTGGCGGCTCACCCGGCCGAACGTCGGGCGCAGGCCGGTGACGCCGCAGCGGGTGCTGGGCGAGACGATGCTGCCCCAGGTCTCGGTGCCGATGGCGAAGGGCACGAGGCCGGCCGACACCGCGGACGACGAACCGGCCGACGAGCCGCTCGAGCCCTGCTCCAGATTCCACGGATTGCGGGTCATGCCGTCGAACCACACATCGCCCCAGGCCAGGGCGCCCAGGGTGAGCTTGGCCACGATGACGGCGCCGGCCTCGTCGAGCCGACGGCAGACGGTGGCCAGTTCGGGGCGCGTCTGGTCGCGGTAGGGAGCGGCGCCCCAGGTGGTGGGATGGTCGGGGATGCTCAATAGATCCTTCACGCCGCATGGGATGCCGTGCAGGGGGCCTCGGAACCGGCCGGCCGCCGCCTCCTGGTCGGCCCGCCGGGCGTGCTCCAGGGCGCGGTCTCCGAGCAGGGTGATCACGCAGTGCAGCTGGTCGTCGTGGCGACGCAGGCGGTCCAGCGCCAGTCGGGTCAGCTCGACGCTGGTGGTCTGGCCGCTGCGCAGGAGCGACGCCAGTTCGCCCACCGTCATCCAGGCCAGTTCGGCCGGATCGGCGGGTCGCTGCACGTCGTCGGCGAAGGTCCATCGCTGGCGGGCGTCGGGTGCGGCCGCGGCCCGACTCAGCTCCAGCGTGCGTGCCGGCTGCCAGAACAGCGGATCGAAGCGCAGGGCCGGGGCCACGGCGTTGTCGGCCAGATTCTCGCGCAGGGTCTGGTACGACTGCCGCGCGTCGTCGAGGTCGCCGGCCAGGGAGTCGCGCTCGGCGTCGGTGAACTCCAGGCCCATCACGGACGCGGCGTCGGCGATGGCCTGGTCGGAAATCGCCTGATCATCCGGCTGATCTCCGGCGGCGACGAATAGCGGTAGCAGGACGAGGGCGACGATGATCTGGCGCATGGCGTTCCTCTCGGTTGGCGGCCCGGAGTTCTTCGTGCCATAGTACTCCAGGTGCCGGCGCGAATCGTCGGTAAACTCGTCAACGCCGGCCGGAGTACTCGACCATGACCTTTCCGACTCGCTTCACCCGCACCGTCGACCTCTACGGCCACGACGGCATGACCCGCCTCCGACAGGCCGGCGTGGTGGTGGTGGGCCTGGGCGGCGTGGGGGCTCACGCGGCGGTGGCCCTGGCCCGCTCGGGAATCGGCCGCCTGCACCTCATCGACTTCGACACCGTCACCACCAGTTCGCTGAACCGGCACCCCGTGGCCGGGCCCGACGATGTGGGCCGCACCAAGGTGGACGTGCTGGCGTCGTTCTTCGCGTCCACCTGCCCCGACACGATCGTCACCACCGAGGCCTCGCGGTTGACGGCGGCGAATCTGCCCACGCTCCTGCCGGCTGCCGACACCGAGGCCTTCGGCACCGTCATCGACGCCATCGACGCGGTGCCCGACAAGGTCGCCCTCCTGGTCCATGCCATGGTTCAGGGCCGCCGGACCATCTGCAGCGCCGGCGCGGCAGGCAAGATCGATCCGGGCGGGTTGTGCTCGGGTTCCCTGGCCGATACCCGCGTCTGCCCCCTGGCCCGCAAGGTGCGCAAGGGGGTGCGCGAGGCGGATGTGGATCCCACCGATATCGTGGCCGTGTGGTCGGAGGAAGCGCCGCGCCCGCCCATCGAATCGCCGGCCGACGAGCCCCATCTCCGGCGTCGCCAGCCCAGCAACATGATGCTCCCCGGCATGGTGGGGTACGCCCTGGCGGCCGAAGCCGTGGCCCTGGTCGCGCGCGGCTGAGTGTCCGGTTCCGGACACCCGCGTGCGATGACGAACGCGCGGGTTAGTCAGTAGATTCCATAAAGCATTTAATAACAGCGATTTATGTCTGGCATGCCGGTTGCTTGACCCCGGTCGGAGGTCAAGCACAATGGATCGTCCTATCGCACCCGAAGTTCACCGCCGCCGCCTGGTTCGACGCCTGGGCCAGACGATCGCCGCCCTCCTGGTCGCGGCCCTGGTCTGGCTGGCGTTCACCGCCTGGATCACTCCCGGCGTCGACCGCGGCCGGATCCGCACCGCCCGGGTCGAGCGCGGTCCGGTGAGCGAGACCCTCACCGCCAGCGGCACCGTGGTGCCCCGCCGCGAGACCGTCATCACCAGCTCCATCGACAGCCGCGTGGCCAGGGTCCTGGTGCGGCCGGGTGAGGAGGTCACCACCGGCCAGAGCCTGGTGGAGCTCGACCTCACCACCGCCCGTCTCGACCTCGAACGCCGCGACGACCAGCTGGCCCTCAAGCGCAACGAACGCACCCGCCGCGAGCTGGCCCTGCGCCAGAAACGCCACGATCTGGCCTCCCGTCTCGAACTGCAGCAGCTCGACCGCGAGGCCGCCCACCACGAAGCTCGACGCAACCAGGAATACTTCGACCTCGGCCTCATCAGCGACGACGAGCTGCGCCGCTCGGAGATCGCCGCCCGGCGCGCCGTGATGGCGCAGGAGCAGCTGGTCGCCGCCCTGACGAGCGCCGACTCCACCCTGGCCGCCGAGCTGCAGGGCCTCGACCTCGAGCTCGCCATCGAGGCCCGCGATCGCGACGACGTGGCCCGACGCCTCGATCTGGCCAGCATCGCCAGCAACCGTGACGGCGTGGTGACGTGGGTGCTGTCCGAGGAAGGCGCCACCGTCCGCGAGGGCGACGTCCTCGCCCGGGTCAGCGACCTCAGCGACTACCGCGTCGACGCCCAGGTGGCCGACGTCCACGTGCACAAGGTGCAGACCGGCCAGCCGGTGGTGGTCGCCACGGGCGAGCAGCGCCTGCCCGGCCACGTGGCCGGCGTCCGGCCCACGGTGCAGGACGGCGCCCTGGTGCTGGAGATCGCCCTCGACCAGCCCGACCATCCCAGCCTGCGTCCCAACCTGCGCGTGGAGGTGCATGTGGTGACCGCGTCCCACGCCAACGCCCTGCGCATCAAGCGCGGCCAGTTCCTGGCCCGCGACGGCAGTTACAAGGCCTACGTCATCCAGGGTGAGCGCGCCGAACGCCGCGACCTGGAGCTGGGCCTGGTGAGTTACGAGTACTTCGAGGTGCTGTCCGGCCTGCGGGAGCACGACGAGGTCATCCTCTCCGACATGAGCGACCACTTGCACCGCGCCGAGGTGCGGCTCCGCTGAGCCACGAACCCAAAGGAGCGAACAGATCATGAAAGAATCCGCCGGCACCGCCGCCACCGTCATCCAACCGCAAACCGCTCACGCCGGACAGGGCCTGCACCTCGTGGACGTCTCCAAGGTCTACCAGACCGACCGGGTGGAGACCATCGCCCTGAGCGACATCAACGTCTCCATCGAGGCGGGCGAGTTCGTGTCCATCATGGGACCCAGCGGCTCGGGCAAGAGCACGCTGCTCAACATCCTCGGTCTGCTCGACGCGCCCAGCGGCGGCCGGGTGAGCATCGGCGATCGCGACGTCGCCAGCATCAAGGAGCGCGAGCGCGCCCGCCTGCGCAACGAGGCCATCGGGTTCATCTTCCAGACCTTCCAGCTCGTCCCCGACCTCAACGTGCTCGACAACGTGCAGCTGCCCCTGCTGTACCGGCGGCTGCCGTCAAGGCAGCGCCGGGAGATGGCGGAAGTTGCTCTGGATCGCGTGGGCCTGGACAGCCGTCGCCACCACTTCCCCGGCCAGCTCTCGGGCGGCCAGCAGCAGCGTGTGGCGGTGGCCCGGGCCATCGTCGGCACCCCGTCCATCCTGCTGGCCGACGAGCCCACCGGCAACCTCGACAGCCGCATGGGCGACGAGATCATGGAGCTGCTGGGCGAGTACAACCGCGAGGCCGGCGTCACCGTGGTCATGGTGACCCACGACCAGCGCCTGGCCGAAAGCACCCAACGAATCCTGCGGCTTTTCGACGGCCGCCAGGTGCATTAGGAGGGGCCATGCTCTGGAGTTATCTCAAGATCACCATGCGGGTGCTCAGGCGGCGCAAGTTCTTCACCTTCGTCAGTCTCTTCGGCATCAGCGTCACCCTGGCGGTGCTGCTCGTGGTGGCGGCCCAGCTCGACCATCTGGTCGTGCCCCAGGCGCCGGAAGGGCGATTCGGTCAGGTCCTCTTGCTCTCCCGGGTGCACATGTTCGGCGACAAGTCGGACTGGCAATCGGGGCCGGGCTACCGCCTCCTCGATCGCCACTGTCGCGGTCTCGAGCACGTCCAGGCCCTGGCCATCAAGCACCAGGGCGAACAGGTGACGAGCTTCATCGGCGGCCAGAAGGTCGACTCGCGCCTCTGCTACGTGAATGCCGACTACTGGCGAGTGCTGGACTTCGAGTTCCTGGCCGGCCACCCCTTCGATGCGGCCGATGCGGCCGCTGATCGCCGGGTGGTGGTCATCGATGAACGGACCCGGCGCCGCTTCTTCCCTGACGGCGATGCCGTGGGGCAGACCATCGATCTGGGCACACGCACGTTCCAGGTGATCGGTGTCGTGCCCACGGTCTCGATCGACTTCGAGATGGCCGCCGCCAACATGTGGGCGCCTCTGACCTCCATCCCGCAGCCGGACTGGCGGGAAACCATGATGAGTGGCTATGCGGCCGCCTTCCTGGTGGACGACCCCGGCCATTTCGACGGAGTTAAGGAGGAGTTCAGGGCGCGCATGACCCAGGTCGAGTACCCGGATCCGGAACGTTTCCACACCACCGACGCCTACCTGCTGACCCGTATCGAGCGTGTCAGCCAGGGCATGGTAGGCGACATCGACGGTCCGGCCGCCGTGACCCAGGCCCTCCTCATGGTGCTTGGTGCATCCCTGCTGTTCATGAGCCTGCCCGCCATCAA
>Ga0070729_10004837_pt1 | contig 14341 bp, 15 predicted proteins | sample tdDd472_FD_66725 | JGI IMG/M metagenome (GOLD analysis project Ga0070729, IMG submission 66725) | Marine sediment microbial communities from the Atlantic coast under amendment with organic carbon and nitrate - tdDd47.2 | ecosystem: Environmental > Aquatic > Marine > Coastal > Sediment | place...
AAGGGGCAGAATGTATTGTGGCAATGAATTATAGAGCAGTGATATGTTATGAATCCTCAATCTAAAAATTTTGGAGAATCGATCACAATGAACGCTATCGATCTGCGCAGTGATACCGTAACCGTACCGACACTAGCCATGCGCCAGGCCATGATTGCTGCCGAAGTCGGGGATGATGTGTATGGTGAAGACCCGACAGTTAACCATTTGCAGGAGATGGCCGCAGGTCTGGCAGGTAAGGAAGCCGCCCTGTTTGTGCCAAGCGGCACCCAGAGTAACCTCCTCGCGATCCTGTCACACTGCCAGCGTGGCGAAGAGTACATCGCCGGGCAGCAGGCACATTGTTATCGTTACGAGGCAGGTGGTGCGGCAGTCTTCGGCGGCGTGCAACCGCAACCGATCGATTTTGAGGAGAACGGCTCTCTTGATCTTGAGAAGGTTGCTGCGGTGATCAAGCCGGCCGATGATCATTTTGCCATCACCCGGCTGTTGTGCCTGGAAAACACCCGGGGGGGGAGGGTCTTGACCCTGGATTACCAGGCAGAAGCTTCGGCTTTTGCCAAAAAGCATGGTCTGAAATTACATCTCGACGGAGCGCGGGTGTTTAATGCAGCTGTCAGCCAGCAGGCTCCCCTGTCACAAATCACGCAGCACTATGATTCGGTGTCGATTTGCCTGTCCAAGGGTTTGGGCGCTCCGATCGGTTCCGTGCTGGTCGGATCAACCGAATTGATCGAACGTGCACATCGTTGGCGCAAGATGGCCGGTGGCGGCATGCGTCAGGCCGGGATCCTCGCTGCTGCTGGTATCTATGCACTGGAAAACAACATCGCGCATCTCGCTGAAGATCATCGAAATGCGCGCAAACTGGCTACGGGGTTATCCGCAATCGACGGCCTGGATGTTGACATGGATGCCGTGGAGACCAACATGGTCTTCGTCACCATGGATCCGGACCGTCAGCTGCATCTTGTCAATTACCTCAAGGAGAGGGGGATCCTGGTTGGAGGGTATGGTCAGTTGAGGCTGGTGACACATCACGATTTTAATGCGTCAGATATCCCGGAAGTGATCGATGTGGTCAAAGCCTTTTGTGCGAATTGACGAGGATTATCTCGGCTTGTTCTGAAGGGTGGGAGTGTCTTTTCTGATTGTTTCATACTGGTCATAACTCATTGTTTCACTGCCCCTGTCCGGTACATCCTCCAGTCTTTGCTGTGTCTTTGTCCCCTCGTAGAAGGCCCTGTAGATCTGTTCTTTCGTGTAGCCGGTCAATAAAACGATCATTGCCCGCAGGATGGTCGCCGCTTTGGTCATCATCCGTGTGGCCATTATCCGGAGCCCGGTAGTCAGCGTTTAAACAGGGCCGTCATTCTTTTGACTTATCATGCAACAAGTCATCAATGAAGCGACACCACTCCGGGCTGTCCCGGTCCGGTACATCCGGGTTGCCGCGAACTCCGAGTTTGAATTCCATAACGGACTTCCATTCCTCGGAGCCGATGTCCGGTCCGTGCCCCATACCATCGCCGGAAGAGACTGTTGTCTCCACGGTTTGATTCCAGGTTTCTGTACATGGCATGGGTGCCTCGGTCGCAGGCCTCCGATCCGGACAGGCTGTCAGGAGGAAAAACAGGGAAGTTATGAATAGAGCATGCATTATCTTCAAGGCATAATCCCCATGACAATATTGACTGTCTCTAGCGCATATTGATGAACTGCAGATCGATCCCGAAGTCCTTGCCCTTGAGTAGCTGGATAACCTCCTGTAGATCGTCGATCTTCTTGCCGCTGACCCGGACCTGGTCCTCCATGATCTGAGTCTGGACCTTGAGCTTACGCTCCTTGATCACTTTGGCTATCTGCTTGCCTGTCTCTTTGTCGATTCCCTGGAGGATACTGATGCGTTGGCGCACAGCGCCGCGCGAGGCCGGCTCCTGCTTGCCGAAATCAAGACAGCTTGGCGAGACGTCGCGGCGCGCCAGTTTGCCGCGCAGAATATCGACGACCGCCGTCAGCTTGTAATCGTCTGCGGCGAGGATGACGATACAATCGTTCTCCAGGTCGATTTCATTGTGCGTTCCCTTGAAATCGAAGCGCTGGTTGATCTCCTTGCGGGCCTGGTTGATCGCATTGTCCACTTCCTGCAGGTCCACCTTGAAAACAACATCAAAACTCGGCATGTAATATCTCCATCGATTTTTTGGTTAATTGTGCAATCAATTCCCGGTTGAATCCTGGTTGACGGTTGTGCGAAAACGACCGACCTCTGCACTGAAATGACAGGCCGCCTTGTGCCCGGGGACCTGTTCGGAGAAGGCAGGGTATTCCTGCCGGCAGATATCTTTTGCATAGGGGCAGCGTGGGTGGAAGTGACAGCCTGTTGGCGGATCGATCGGCGAAGGAATCTCGCCGCTCAGAATCTGCTTCTGACGATGACGGTTAGGGTCCGGGACTGGCACTGCGTTCATAAGGGCCTCGGTATACGGGTGGCGGGGTCGGCTGTATAAGTCTTCCGCAGAAGAGATTTCTACGATTCTCCCCAGGTACATGACCGCGACCCGGTCGCAGACGTGCTCGATGACGCCCAAATCATGCGAGATGAAGAGGTAGGTCAGGCCGAATTCCTCCTGCAAGTCCTTGAGGAGATTGACGATCTGGGCCTGGATCGAGAGATCGAGCGCCGAGACCGGCTCGTCGGCGACCACCAGACGAGGTTGCACTGCCAGGGTTCGTGCAATGCCGATACGCTGGCGTTGGCCGCCGGAGAATTCGTGGGGATAGCGATCGAAATGTTCTGGAGAAAGCCCGACCTTGTCCATCAGGGCAAGGACCTGGTTGCGGGCATCCTTGCCGTTGACCATGTCATGCACGACCAGCGGCTCGCCAATGATTTCGCCGACCCGCATCCGCGGATTGAGTGAAGAGAACGGGTCCTGGAAGATCATCTGCATGTCGCGTCGGAGCGCGGTCAGTTCCCGTTTCGGCATACCGGTCACAGACTTGTCTGCAAAACGTATGATGCCATTGTCAGGCTCTATCAGGCGCAACAGCAGCTTGCCGACGGTCGATTTGCCGCAACCAGATTCACCGACCAGACCGAGAGTCTCGCCGGACTCAATTTCGAAAGATACGCCATCTACGGCTTTTAACCGCAGCTTTGGTGCACCCGGGCGTCTGGCACTGACTTTAAAGGCTTTTTGCAGGTTTTCAACGCTTAGAAGTATTGGCATTATCGCACCTGCCAGCATCGTACCCAGTGCCCGGGTTGCACCTCTTTGAGGGGCGGGATTTCTCCATGGCACGGGGCAAAGGATTCATCGCAACGCTCCAGAAAGGAGCAACCCTCGCGACTTTTCCCCGGTTCAGGCACGCTCCCTTCGATCGGGACCAGGCGTTTGCGGTGTTCACCAACCCGCGGAATGCAGGCCAGGAGTCCGCGAGTATATGGATGGACAGGGTTGGCGTAAATCTCCTTGACCGGGGCGGTTTCGAGAATCCGCCCAGCATACATGATAGCCACACGGTCGGCATTTTCAGCAACCACACCAAGATCGTGGGTGATCAAAAGCGTCGCCATGTCGCGCTCTGCCTTGATCTTGCCGAGCAAGTCCATGATCTGTGCCTGGATCGTGACGTCAAGCGCGGTGGTCGGTTCATCAGCTATCAGAAGTTGCGGGTTACAGGCGAGTGCCATGGCAATCATGACTCGTTGGCGCATGCCGCCGGAGAGTTGATGCGGGTAATCTTTCAATCTCTGTTCTGCTGCGGGGATACCGACACTGTGCAGCAGCTCTGCTGCAATCTTGGTCGACTTGTCCTTGTCATAGCCACGATGCAGTTGCAGGCTTTCCATGATCTGGTCACCGATGCGGAAGACCGGGTTAAGCGAGGTCATCGGCTCCTGGAAGATCATGCCGATGCGATTGCCGCGGACTCGTCGGATCTCCGCTTCAGGCATGTGCAAAATATCCAGGTCACCAAACCTGATTTCTCCCTCAACAATACGTCCCGGTTCGGGGACCAGGCGCAGGAGGGAGAGGGCGGTCATCGATTTCCCGCACCCCGATTCGCCAACCAGGGCAAGCGTCTCGCCGTGATTGATGGTGAAATCGATCCCGGCGATTGCCTTGACCAAGCCGTCACCGGTAAAGAAATAAGTCTGCAGGTTTTTGACTTCGAGAAGTGCGCTCATCGTGTCCCGTGTGGCATTGAATAATGATGTAAATGGAAGCATGACGCGGTGGGGATGTCAATTGTTAAAGAACGGAATGCGGGACGCGGTACGAGGAACGCGGAGAATCAAAAGCAGAAGTCGATTGACATCCTTTAGTTTATCGTTAGCCTTGCTCGTCCCTTATCCCCCCTGTTTTTATGTTATCATGTTAAAAAACCGAATCCCTCCATCACAACTGGTACCCGAATGCCCGATCTTGTTGATCTTCACCTCCACAGCACCTTCTCCGACGGGGTCCTGACGCCGACTGAGCTGGTAGCTGAAGCGGCCGGTCTCGGTTTGCGGGCAATTGCCCTGGCGGATCATGATAATGTCGATGGCATTCTGGAAGCTATTGCTGCGGGCCAAAAACTCGGCGTCGAGGTTATCTCTGCAGTCGAGCTGTCGGTGGTCTGGAAGGAGTACCAGGACCTGCACCTGTTGGGCTATGCGTTCGATCATGAAAATCAGGCGTTACAAGATGCCCTGGCTGAATTCCGTGACTTTCGCGCCGGGCGAAGTCAGCGGATTGTCGAAAATATCAACCGGCAACTGGAACATGAAGGGCGACAGCCGCTTGACCCCTTAGATATCAGGAAACGGGCCGGGGGCACGATTGGTCGTCCGCATATCGGCCATGCCCTGCTCGCTGCCGGTCATGTGCAAAGCATGGACGCCGCCTTTGAACGCTACCTGGTCCCCTGCAATGAACCGAAACGGTTTTTCCCGATTGATGAAGCGATCCGCCTGGTCCACGACGCCGGGGGCTGCACTGTCCTCGCCCATCCACCATTTATAGGCGTTGATGACGAGACGCTGGTCGAACTTCTCCACCAGTTCATTGCCCTCGGCCTGGACGGTCTCGAGGCCTATAACTCCGGTACAGGCAACGACGACATTGATCGGTACATCACCCTGGCGCGCAGGATGAGGTTGATCGTAACGGGCGGCTCAGATTTCCATCAGCCGCTTCAGGGCGGGATCGTTATGGGCGCCGGACGCGGAAACCTGAAAATCCCGTACCGTTGTGTTGAGGAGATCAGGGCGATAATTTCTTAGGGGCCATGGCTTGTTGAATACCCTTAAGCCGCTGAAGAAAAACGCCTTCTTGGTGTGATTTCCACCTGAATCATGGTAGAATTTTAGTGTTATCACCAAAATCTATGCCAAAAACCGTTTGAGAGGTTAATCATGAGATTTTTGCGAGTCGCTTTAATCATTTCTGTTGTTACTCTGTTTCTTTCTGCAGAGCTGTTTGCAATAATCGAAAAAAAGCCGATCGTCTTGCCGGAAGGGGCCTTAAATGCCCAGCAGATCAAGCAGCAATTCACAGACCGAACAGCTGCGGCTAAAATTGCCGGAAAACAGAGAGCGGAGCTTTATTTCTTTGCCGAAGGCGGCAAAGTGACCGAGGTTCGCGGCAACAGGCAGAAAATTGGTAAGTGGTCCACCCGCAAGGATGGACGTCTTTGTATCGACCTGGTCGGCGAGCATCGCGACTGCCGGATGATTATCAAGGAAGGCGATCAGTATCACCAGTATGCCGCGAAAAAGGACGGCAATCACAAATACGAGCAGACTTATTCCGATTTTCAGCAAGGCAATCAACTGCAGAAAATGTCCAAGAACCCTCTTCTGCCCCCGGGGACGCTCCGGGACAAACAGATCATTCAGCTATTTGCCGGGAACACGGTTGAATCAGTCACTGCAAGTCAAGGGCGCGTCAGCCTCACCCACTATGCTCTTGACGGCACGCTTGAACAGGTCAAAGACGGAGTCCATCGCAATGGGACCTGGCGAGTCAGCAAAAATGACAGAATCTGTCTGCAGATGGAAAATCTCCGGGAAAAATGCAGAATTATCGTCAAAGAGGGCGATGAGTACAAGAAGTACATCGTCAAGAAGAACGGACACCATCAGCACAGCGTGTCATACCGGAATTTTGTTCCAGGGAAGCAGTTCTGATCTGCCACGATTTAGCAAGGGCCCGACCGGTTTTCCGGTCGGGCTTTTTTTAGGTCATATCTTCAAAAAGAAAGTCGCATACCTGCTCGGCAAAGGGTGGATGACCCATGTAGCTCTCGTATGCATGGCTCGCATTGGGAATCGTTTCCATGCGGAAATCAGCGGGGATATCATACGAGCGTGCAAGGTTGCGGTTTGCGGTGATCCAGCGCTCGGCGCGCTCAATACGGTTCAGACCCTGGAAAGAGTCGATCTCACGGTCTCTGTTTAAATCCTTGTCGCGAAGGTCATCTTCCTCCCCAACCAGAACCAGGGCTGGAATCTGCAGAAATTTTTCCAAAGAAAATTTCAGCTGCGGCCAGTCTCTGGTCGACTTCAGCCCGTATGGATACTTCCGGTCAGGATCCGGGAAGGTGTACCAGCCTGGAGCCGCAAGTACCATCCTGGCGACACGCTTCGGATAGAACATCGCATATCGATGCAGGAACTGGCCTCCTCCGGAGAAACCGAATATCCTCATCGGTGCCGGTGAAACCTCCAGCCATTCGTGAGCATCCTGCAGGATGTGGTCGAAAGCCATGTCGGCGCGTTCCTGCTGAACGTTGGTACCGAGTCGCTGATAGCGCGGGAAATTTTCCTTGCGAAAAAGCGGCGCAACGAGAACGCTTGCGTGTCGTTCCGCCTGGGCGACGAAGCCCAGGATATGCTCTTCCGCATTCCTGGAGATGCCGTGAATCGTGTAGAAGATTTTACCGCTGCCCTGGTATGACTCGGGGATGTAGACGAAATATTCCAGTTGCGACATGCCGTCGATGGTGCGGTGATGGATCGTCCCGCTATTCAGTTTGCTAGTCATAAGCTAAACCTTTAAGGGTTGTTGGGTTCCGGTGAAAGCCTGGTCTTCTTCGGTGCGTTTTGGGTGATCGTGTCCAGTCTGCCGTCTTTTATATGCCAGAAATAATCCGCCATGGCCAGGCGGTCCTCAAAACGACTGACCATGAGGACGGTCCCGGTGAAGTCGTTGAGAACGTCCTCGAGAACCCGGATCGCCTGCTGGTCGAGGTTGGCGTCGATCTCGTCAACAATCAGGATTGCCGGTTGCCCGAGGATCGCCCTGGCCAATGCCAGTTTGTGCCGCTGTCCCAACGAAAGATTGATGCCGCCTTCCTTGATGCGGAAATCCTTGCCGTCCGGCAGTTGCTCCAATAGATCGTCGATTTTGCACAGTTGGTGGACTCTCGCTAGCTCTTCGTCTGAGGCGTCGGGCTTGCGATATTGCAGGTTGTAGCTGATCGATCCCTTGAACAAAGGCAGGTCCGGACTGACTATGCCGACCGCCTCGCGGACCGAGGTCAGGTTGCAGCGCCGGATATCCTGGCCATCGATGAGGACCTTGCCGCGGTCTGGATCAACCAGTCTGGCAATCACCTGCAGCAGGGTTGACTTTCCTGCGCCGTTGTCACCGATGATGGCAAGCCGGGAGCCTCCCGGGATTGTCCCGGTAATCTGTCTCAGTACACCGCGCAGCCTGATCCCCTGCAGTTCTATCTCACCTTTGCTGACCTGCAGTGGTGGAAGCTTCGAGGAACGGCCCCGCAGTGGTGTCGTGTCCATGAATTCGATAATTTTCTTTTTCGAGACGCGGTAAGCCTGCAGATATTCGTGAATACGGCCCAGGTCACGAAAGGCATTGGATAGAAAACCCACTACGGCCATTGCAGCAACCACGTTTCCGGAGGTCGTCTGTTCGCGAAAGACTTCCAGAGAGCCGATTGACAAGATTGCTGCCATCGACAGGCCCGTAGCGCCTTCGTTGATAACCCGCATGGCGGCCGACGCCGCCGCGCGATCGATCATCGATTCACTCAATCGGGAGCTGTGTTTCTTGAAGCGTTTCCGTTCACGCAAGCGCTGGTTGAACGCCTGAATGACGATGTATGAACGGATCTTCTCGTTGATATTCCCGGCCAGGTGCCCGCGGCGGCGGCGTGCCTCGGTTATGACCCGGTGGATGTTCGGGCCCATCCTGAGGTTCCATCCCAGGCCGAGCGACAGGATGAAAATGGCACAGATGGCCAGGTAAAGATCGAGGAACGCCAGGACGCCGATCGAAATGACCGTAACAATCAGAGAGACGACGATCCTGGCCAGTCCGAGACTGATCCAGCGGCGAATAGCCGAAAGATCGCCGACAAAACGCAGCATCGAAGAACCGGTCGTACGACCGCTCAGAGCCCGGGGAGCAAACCTGCTCATACGATCGAAAACGGCAATCCGGACCTCGTGAATATATGCCTGGCCCAAACGTTCCGCATCGATTCTCTCGATATAGCGCAACCAGGCGGCAAATCCTGTGCTGCACAAAAGACAGAGAGCAAAGATGGCAATTTCCCAGACCTGGGTCAACTCGAACATGTGAATTTCGGGGTCATCGAATTCCGGATTCAACAGCACGTCGAAGGCGTGCCTGACCAGCAGCATCGATACAATGATACTTGCTGCCTGGAGCGTGCCGTTGCCGACAAGTCGCAGGAACAGCCAGCGCCTCGCCTGGAAAAAGATGACAGGCAGTTCGCTCATCAGGATCCCTTGCCTGGTGAGTCCATCCGGTTGCGACGCCTGAATTCAAGACATTTGTAAACGTAGCTTGAAACACTCGGTCGGGCCAGGGCATCTGTATGATAGACCGGCAGGCCACAGATGTCCTCTGCTTCTCGTCGGGCCAGAGCGGATGAGGTCAAAACACCGGTGATTGCGAATACCGGCAGTTGACGTGCTGTCAGCCACGAGATGCCGGCCTGGGCTCCCAGGGCATCGTTCGCAGCAAAGATGACACCGTCGATCCAGCCGGTGAATGACGGCGTGGCAAAGAGACGGGCTGTCTCACGCTGCAGCAGACCGTCGGCTACTTCGACAATGATTACGTCCGGTCCTGACGCCGCCATTTCCGCACCAAGGGTCATGACGATATCGTGCAGAACATCGCGATGGACCCGGTAGGTGGATACATAGCCGGCATCGATGAAATCAAAGACCGGGTTAGCCCCTGCATCGACCAGCGAACGATAATCGGCCCCGGCTCCGGTGCCGGTGAACTTGGCGGCAGCGACCTTGATTTTCTGTCGGACAAAGCCTTTGACCAGGTTGGCACAGGTCGTTGTCTTGCCCGAGTTCATCGATGTGCCGGCTACAACCAGAACCAGTGGGTCAGCATCGATCTGGTCCGCTTTGGGCAGGCGTGATGAGTTGAGGTTGATGCGATGACCGTCTGTGTCGGCCAGAAGCCCAAGAGGCTTGATGCGGGTTGCAGACCTTATCTTGTCGTGTCGATTCAACAGGCGGGCTGCCACCCCGCCCGCAGCAACCAGGCGACAGGCTCCTAGGTGGTCGGGAACAATGCCTTCAAACTGGTCCGGAGCATAGCGGTTGCCGTAGGCGACGACGATCTCGTCGCCTTCGAACAGGGTTGCCCGGCGACTGCTGACCAGTTCCAGGCGTTTGTGACGTCCTAGTTCCTCAACGCTGGCCAGGACCAGGTCCCCGGCCTCGGGGATAATTGCCCCGCTTAGCAACTGGAACGGGCGGTCCTGGTTGATTCGGCGTGTTGTATAAGCCCATTTCGCCCGTTCGAGACGTTCGACCGACAAGGGCTCTAGATGCAATTTCATCAATCCCCCAATTTCTGTTTGTCTTTGCAGTGAATAACAGGATCCTGCCAACAGGTTACGGAACGTCAGGTTTACTATCGATGTTATCGCAAATTACGGATATAACAAGGATCGGGCGGGTCGTATGCCGAGCTGAACTCAGGCCAGCAGATGCTCGCATAAAATCCTGACGCCGATCGTAATCAGGACGATTCCCCCCAATATCTCCACTCGCGGGCCCCACCGGTCTCCGATACGATGCCCAACCAGCATACCAACCACAGTCAGTGCCCCGGCAACCAGGCCGATGACGAAAGCCGGGAACCAGATCGAGATTCCTATCACGCTCAAGGAGAAACCGACAGCCAGGGCATCGATGCTGGTTGCGATTGAAAGCATGACCAGGCTTAATCCTCTAGTCGGGTCGCGATCGTCAGGTTTTTCTTCGTCGCTTAAAGCCTCGCGAATCATCCTCCCGCCGATCAATGCCAGCAGGGCAAAAGCGATCCAGTGGTCCCAGGCCGAGACAAACCGGACGACAGTCTGGCCGGCCAACCAGCCGACCACCGGCATCAGGGCCTGGAAAAGACCAAAATGAAAGGCGAGGCGGAAGATGTGCCGTCCGGTCAGGCGGGACAGGACGGTCCCCGTACCGAGAGCGACGGCAAAAGCGTCCATTGCCAGCGCCAGCGCCAATCCGAGCAGGGTTATGGCATCCATTTTGCTTTGCCCTTAACGTAGTTCATGAAGCGAGTTATTACGAGAGATTGCACCGGAAGTCAAATTTTTCAACTTTTTTCAGCATCGTCCTTGTTTCGCATACACATTATTAGCTAGAATGACACTCGATGTGTCAAGTCCCCGCCGATCATAAAGCCGGAGAAAGAAGGATTTATGCGTTTATTAATTGTTTTTGTCACCTTGTTGATGGTCGTGCAGAGTGCGTCTGCCATGTCCCTCGAAGGTTGTGGCGCAGGAACCTGTGCAGATTGCCATAGCATCACCATGGCGGAAACCGAGCAACTGCTCGGCGGCATGGTTGACAAGGTCAACAGCGTCGAATTTGCCGAAGTCCCGGGCATGTGGGTGGCTGAGGTGGAAAAGAATCAGAAAAAACTGCCGGTCTACATCGATTTCTCGAAGCAGTACCTGATCTCCGGCAACGTGATTCGCCTGAATGACAAGCAGAACCTGAGCCGACAACGCAGCGTGCGCATGAACAGCGTTGATATCAGCAAAATTCCGCTGGCCGATGCCCTGTTGCTCGGCAAGCCATCGGCAAAGACCAAGGTAATCGTCTTCACCGACCCGGAGTGTCCCTATTGCAAAAAACTTCATGAAGAACTCAAGGAGGTCATACGGCGCGACCCCGAGGTGGCTTTTCTAATCAAGCTCTTCCCGTTGAAAATGCACCCCAATGCCTACGATATCTCGAAAAGCATCGTCTGCAACAACTCGATGGAGTACCTCGAGTTGAGTTTTTCCGGCAAGCCGGTTCCAGCGCCAAACTGCGAAATTCCGGTCATCGACCAGACGATTGCGCTCGCCGGAGAGCTTGGCATCCGTTCAACGCCGACTCTGGTTTTGCCAGATGGTCGGGTCATTCCGGGATACAGGAAGGCCGAGGCCATTTTGACCATAATCGGTAAAAATCTTTCGCAGGTAGGCAATTAACAAAATATTTCGGCAAATCCTTGCCTTAAGCCGATCTATCTGGTAAGACATCTCCCGAATACTCAATCTTCAGGAGGAGTTTACATGGGTTTGATGGATGGCAAGCGGGGCGTCATTTTTGGCGTGGCCAACGAGAAGAGTATCGCCTGGGGGGTTGCTCAGCAACTGCACAGCGCCGGTGCCGAACTGGCGTTCACTTTTCTCAACGAAGCACTGGAGAAACGGGTCCGTCCCCTCGCAGAAAGCCTTGAGTCCAAAATTATCCTGCCGTGCGATGTCGCTGTCGACGATGATATCGCTTCGGTCTTCAAAGAGCTGGAGCGACAGTGGGGAACGATTGATTTTGTCGTCCACGCAGTGGCTTTTGCCAGACGCGAGGACCTGAAGAACCCTTTCAGCCAGACCAGCCGTGAAGGATTTGCCCTGGCGATGGATGTCAGTGCCTACTCCCTGGTGGCCATGACCCGGTTCGCGATACCCCTGATGCCGGAAGGCGGCAGCATCGTTTCCATGTCCTACCTCGGGGCTGTGATGGCGGTCCCCGGCTATAACGTGATGGGTGTTGCCAAGGCGGCGTTGGAATCTTCAATGCGTTACCTGGCTGCTGAACTTGGCAAACAGAATATCCGCGTCAACGCCGTCTCTGCCGGCCCGATCAAGACTCTGGCTGCCTCCGGGATTGGCAATTTCAATGACAAACTGCATGTCATGGAAGAGCGCAGTCCACTGGGTCGCACCGTCACCCAGGAGGAAGTTGGCAAAGCCACCCTTTATCTGCTGTCAGACCTAGCCTCCGGTGTGACCGGGGAAGTTCATTACGTAGATAGCGGCTTCAATATCTCGGCCGGATAGTTATCGTGAAACATAACTTTCAAAAAGGCTCCGGGAGGGGCCTTTTTTTGTGCGAATTGAGAAGATGAGGAAAAGAAAGATAGGACGGTGGTATTTCTCCCTCCCTCACCCTTGTTCACAGAGGTCATAATGATCCACGGCAATACCACGGGACTCAAACCAAGCCAGGTCAAGGCCCTTGAGAGACTCTACCGGAGGCGCCTGTCGCCCGGTGAGGTGATTTCACAGGAACTGGCCCGCTACCTGACGGAGCTATCCGGAGAACTGCGCCGCCAGATCGGCCTGATTATCGACCGCAGTGGCGAAGTGAAAAACGTCATCCTCGGCGATGACCACGAAATTGTCATTCCCGACCTGTCCGGCTACGGTCTCGGTCGCAGTGGCCTGCGAGGTCTGCGCTGCATCCACACCCACCTCAAGGGCGAGCCCCTGTCACAGGATGACCTCAACGACCTCGCATTGCTGCGCCTGGATATGATGATCGGCCTGGCGGTCGGTGAGGACGGCCTGCCCGGCCCGGTGTATTCAGCTCACCTGATTCCGCCCGCACCGGATGGCCGGATTCACCTGCTGCAGACAATCCCCTCGATTCATAGCTGGGAGCTTGATTTCTCGGGCTTTATCAGTGCCCTCGATGCGGAACTGGAACAGTCGCGCTCGGCGACTGTCGACCTGGGAGACCCACGCGAAAAGGCGATCCTTTTGTCCGTGACCCAGGCACCACTCAGAGAAGCCGAGGACGCCATGGACGAACTGGCGGAACTGGCAAGGACCGCTGATGTGATTGTCCTCGATCGCATCATGCAACGTTCGCGCAAGCTGCATCCGCGCTCTCTGATGGGGGAGGGCAAGCTTCAGGAGGTGGTCATCAGTGCTCTGCACAAGGGCGCGACCCTGCTGGTTTTCGACCAGGACCTGACTCCGGTGCAGGCACGGACCATTGCCGCCATGACCGAATTGAAAGTAATCGATCGCAGCCAGCTGATCCTCGACATTTTTGCCCGTCGTGCTCACACTCTTGATGGCAAGGTGCAGGTTGAACTGGCCCAGCTCAAATACATCCTGCCGCGGCTGACCGGCAGGGGTACCGCCATGTCTCGGCTGATGGGAGGGATCGGTGGACGCGGTCCCGGCGAGACAAAACTGGAAACTGACCGTCGGCGGATTCGCGATCGCATCAGCCGCCTGGAAAAGCAGCTCAAATCGCTCGGCAAGGGGCGTCTGCAGAGACGACAGAAGAGGATCAAGACCGGCGTGCCGATCGTATCAATTGTCGGTTACACCAATGCTGGCAAGTCTACCCTGCTCAATGCCCTGACCCGGAGTGAGGTCTTTACCGAGGACCTGCTGTTTGCGACCCTGGACACCTCGAGCCGTCGTCTGCGCTTCCCTCACGAGCGCGAGGTGATCATCACTGACACGGTCGGTTTTATCAGGGATCTGCCGAAAAGCCTGCTCGGGGCCTTCAAGGCGACCCTGGAGGAGCTGGTCGATGCGCGACTGCTGCTGCATGTGGTCGACCTCTCCAACCCGCGCTTTGAGGAGCAGATCCGCTCTGTGGACCGTATCTTGCAGGACCTTGAACTGCATGAAATACCCCGGCTGCTGGTTTTCAACAAGATCGACCTGGTTCCCGATGAAGAAGTCGGGCCCTACTGTCGGCGTTTCGATGCAATAGCCGTCAGCGCGCGTAACCGTGAATCCTTTTCTGACCTGCTGTGCGAAATGGAAGAGCGCTGCTGGGGTGAGCAAATGCGTTGAATTTGACTTCTCCAGCTGATTTCGTGTAGCCTGTGCCCGCCTTTGGAGGTTTTTTAATGCGGCTTTACCAACTCATGATCTGTCTCCTGTCAGGATTCTTCCTGGCGGGTTGTCTTGCGGGCAATTCCCCACCCTCGATACCCTCCGAGCCGGTTTCTTCCTTCGTTTTTGAGCAAGGCGATGAGGCCGTCGCAGATGCTCAGTTATTGTCTGATGAAGAGAGCGA
>Ga0070729_10004841_pt1 | contig 14328 bp, 12 predicted proteins | sample tdDd472_FD_66725 | JGI IMG/M metagenome (GOLD analysis project Ga0070729, IMG submission 66725) | Marine sediment microbial communities from the Atlantic coast under amendment with organic carbon and nitrate - tdDd47.2 | ecosystem: Environmental > Aquatic > Marine > Coastal > Sediment | place...
GCGTCGCTCCCGCTGCACCAGTTTGGTCTTCATCACCCTGCCATTGACCGGATTTTTTCAACGCATCGACGGCTTCGGGCGGCATGTAGTTTTCATCGTGCTTGGCCAACACCTCTTCAGCGACGAAGGTACCGTTCACGACCTTACCGGTGGTGACGATACCTTGACCTTCGCGGAACAAATCCGGAAGAAGCCCTTCGTAAACCACCTCAACCGCGTTTTCCAAATCCGTAACTTTAAAGTGAACCGTCGCAGACCCTTCGGCACGCTGGACCGACCCTTCTTCAACCAAACCGCCCAGACGCACACTTTGGTTGGGTCCTGGTTTTTTGGTCACGATGTCCGTGGGGCTATGGAATAAGGACACACCGTCGCCCAACGCATACAGCACCAAGCCGGTGGCGACACCCACCAAAGCCATCGCGACGATCACAAAGGTGAGACGCTTATGCTTACGCTTCATCGCCATCGGGGGTCTCCTTATTTTTGCTATTGATCTTCGGGGCGGTTTCGCTCTTAAGGCGTTCGAAGGTGTGTTCGGTGGTTTTCAAACTGCGCAGGCTGAAAATCAACAACGCCAACATAATGACGGCGCACAACCCGTAAGACGGCCATACATATGCACCGTATCCACCCATCGAAAAGAAATCTGCCATTGGGGGGTCTCCTTAACCGCCGTGAACCTGCTTCAAACGCAAGATCCGGACTTTGTTGGCGGTCAGTTCCTGGCGAATGCGCACCAGCAGAACCCACACGTAATAGGTCTTGAACGCCACTGCCATGATCAACAACGGCCACAGCATATCAGGGTGGATCGACGGCCCGCCCATTTTGATCACCGATGCCGGTTGATGCAGGGTGTTCCACCAATCGACGGAAAATTTGATGATCGGTAAATTGACGGCACCGACCAAGGCCAAAATCGCCGACGCCTTGGCACCGCGCGCACGATCGTCAAACGCACCTTGCAACGCCATGTATCCAATATACAAAAACAGCAAAATCAACATCGAAGTGAGCCGTGCATCCCACACCCACCACGTGCCCCACATCGGCTTGCCCCAAAGGGCGCCGGTGACCAATGACAAAAATGTAAACGCCGCGCCAACCGGTGCGGTGGCCTTGGCCGCGACATCGGCCAACGGGTGCTTCCAGATCAACGCCACAGCTGAGGCCACGGCCATGGCGGCGTAACAAAACATCCCCATCCACGCAGCCGGCACATGCACATACATAATGCGCACGCTTTCGCCTTGTTGGTAATCGGGCGGGGCCGTGAAGAAGGCCATATAGAGGCCAACCCCAAACAACAATACCGTGATCCCGGCGATCCACGGTTGGACGGCACTGGCGATTTTCAAAAACCGGGTTGGATTGGCAAAACGATGCATAGGTTCCCTGTCAGATCGAGCAGTCTTGAGTGTCAGGTCGGCTTTGTCTGTATAGCTTGTTGTATGCGGGCAACGGTTTTACCCGTTTCTCCTCGATTTTGCCAGACTCTGCCCCGAGGACGTGGCGGAATTGAGGCAAATGTGACGTTTTATCGTCTACTCCAATGCTTGACGCAGGCCCGCTGCTGCCGCCCAAGGCGTCAACGCCAACGAACCGACCAAAAGTGCTGCGAGAAACACCAGGTGCGGGCGCACGCCTTGATCGAAAATGGCCGCATCCACCGCCGAAACACCGAAAATCAAAATCGGGATATACAGCGGCAACACCAACAACGACAGCAAAACACCACCGCGCCGCGATCCCAAAATCAAGGCCGCCCCCACGGCACCAATCAAGCTCAGTGTGGGCGTGCCGAGCATCAAGGCGACAATCAGCACCCAAAAACCATCTGCGGGCAACTGCATCAACACCGCCAACAGCGGCGCAGTGATGATCAAAGGCAGGCCGGTGGTCAACCAATGCGCCACCACTTTGGCCAACACCGTGACTTCCAACGGAACCGGCGCCAGGGCCAACAGCTCCAATGAGCCATCTTCATAATCGGTCTGAAACAGGCGTTCCAACGACAACATGGATGACAACAACGCCGCCACCCAAATGGTGCCCCCGGCAATTTTCGCCAAGGTGTTGGGTTCAGGCCCGACGCCGAACGGAAACAACACCACCGCGATGATGAAAAACGCCACCACCATCAAACTGTCCATACCTTGGCGAAAAGCCAGGGACAGGTCACGTTTGACGAGTTCGATAAATTTGCCCATTTTTTCAGCGCGCCCCTACACCATCACATGTTCATCAAGCGGTGCTTTGTTGGCAAAGCGTGCCAAATCCAAGGTTTCGGCCCCCGGTGTGTTGACATCCGCATGGGTCGACAACACCACCATACCGCCTTGGTCACGGTGTTTTTGAATGGCGTCTTCAAGACGCCGAATGGTCGCCTTGTCCAGTGCCGTGGTGGGTTCATCCAACAACCACAAGGGCGCAGGCGCCGCAATAATGCGCGCCAAGTTCACGCGACGCTTTTGCCCAGCGGACAAAAACCGTCCCGGTACGTCGTAAAGGTGCTTGATATCGAACACATCCAAGGCGTCACGGATGGCGTTTTCACCCTGACCACGCAGATGCGCCCAAAAGCCAATGTTTTCCGCCGCCGTCAAAACCGGCTTCACCGCATCGTGATGACCAACGTAATGCAAGCGCGCACCGTGCACGTCCATGTCTTCGGTGGTGTCTTCGCTTTCACCCTTTTCATCCCATGTCATGTGCCCGGCTGCAGGGCGCAGCAATCCGGCCATCATGCGCAACAACGATGATTTTCCCGCACCGTTGGGCCCAACCAAAATCAACGCGCCACCCGACGACACAGTAAAGTCAAGGGCATGGAAAACGGTGCGTTCACCACGCACACAAATCAGATTTTTGCCGCAAAAACGGGCAGTTCCGGATTGGGTCATAATCGGGTGATCTTGTTTCCCATAGTCAATTTGGGGACCTTAAACGATCCCCCATCAAATACAAGCGGCTCAAAAAAATGGCCGGGTTCCTAAAAACCCGGCCAAGTGGTCAGCACTGCAAGTAAAAGTTTTGTTCCTCATGGGGAAGGGCGGTTGGGAGGGAGCCTTGTACTGAGGAACTTAATTTTGAGGAGCTGTATTCACCTTTAACTACTAACTACGTCTTAGAGCTGTAACATATCGAAGGTCAAATCTAGGGGGAGGAAGTGAGCCATCCGATACAGATGATTAGAGCCCGAGATTGTGGTGGGATTGTGTCACAAAGGGGGAAATGTGATGGTGATTGACCTTAAATCGGGAACTCATCCACCGACGAAATTTCTTGAAGCCCCTTAATGTCTTGCGGCGCTTTGGCCGGCAAACACAACATGTTCAGCGATGCGGTGTTGGCGAACACGTTCTCAGCATTGGTGAACATATTGTTGGCATTGAACAATGGGGCAATGTGCCAATAGGCCCGATATCCCAAACCAAAAATATGCTCAATCAATTCAGGGGATTTGTCCTTACGGTCGTTTTCGACGTACAAAACGGGCATATGCTTGGAAATGGTTTGGGCTGCCCCCTTCAAAACCGCCAATTCCATCCCTTCAACATCGATTTTAATCAACGCCAACGCAGGCAAGCCAATCTGGTCCAACGCCATGACCTGAACACTTTCCCCACCTTGCTGCCCCGCCAACGAAACGCCGCCGAAATTCCCTGTATCATTATAATTGGGCAAAGGCACGGTGGTCGCGCCCTGCACTTCGCCAGCACCTGCATGAAATGTCACGACGTTGTTCAGTGCATTCAAGGCCACGTTCGCGCACAACGTCTGAAACACCGGACGTTGCGGTTCAAACGCCACCACCCGGCCCTGAGGTCCAACGGTTTGGGCAAAAAAGATGGTGTGTGCACCGATATTGGCCCCAACATCCATGACAATCTGTCCTGGTTTGACGAAATGGGTCAAAAAAGCCATCTCACTTTCGGCATATTCACCATACAGATCGAACGAACGCCCAATGTAGACATCATGGGTGTTGTACAACATGGTCCCATGGCGGCAGGCCTTCATACGCATGGGAGGCTGTTCGAAAAGTGGCTCTTTGCCAGGATCAAGGTTTGTCATAAACACCAGATTAGCCTATGTACTGAGAACAAATCTTTGATGAATTACCCCCCGAACCTACCCATAAGTGTGAGATTTCTGTCGCACTTGGGGAAAAATGTGTATAAAAATACCTGATGTTGCGGTGCAGCATTGAAAAATAAGTAAAATCGCTTTTGTAAAAACGACCGCAAACAACCACGAAAGGTGAGGAACTCCCACATGGCCGGACAGGACACGCTCAAAACCCGCCGCACCCTCGATGTGAACGGCAAAACTTACAACTATTTCAGCCTGAAGGCTGCCGAAGAGGCTGGCCTCGGCGATGTTTCCAAACTTCCTTATTCCATCAAGGTTCTGGTTGAAAACTTGTTGCGCTTTGAAGATGGCCGCACGGTTTCCACCGATGATGTGAAGGCCGCGGCCAACTGGGCAAGCGATGCCAAGGGCGGTCATGAAATTGCATACAGCCCGGCGCGCGTTTTGATGCAGGATTTCACCGGCGTTCCCGCCGTGGTTGATTTGGCCGCCATGCGCGATGCCATCGTGGCCGTTGGCGGCGACGCCAAAAAAATCAATCCCTTGAGCCCTGTGGATCTGGTCATCGACCATTCGGTGATGGTCGATTATTCGGGCACCGGCGATGCGTTGGAAAAGAACGAAGCCTTGGAATTCGAACGCAACAAGGAACGTTATGAGTTCTTGCGTTGGGGTCAACAGGCGTTCGACAATTTCCGCGTTGTACCGCCAAGCACCGGCATTTGTCATCAAGTCAATCTTGAACACTTGGCCCAGGTCGTGTGGACCAAAGATGAAACCGGCGATACGTTTGCCTATCCTGACACCTTGGTCGGCACCGACAGCCACACCACCATGGTCAACGGTTTGGGCGTTCTGGGTTGGGGCGTCGGCGGCATCGAAGCCGAAGCCGCGATGTTGGGCCAACCGGTGTCGATGCTGATCCCCGAAGTGGTCGGTTTTAAGCTGACCGGTGAAATGAAAGAAGGCATCACCGCCACCGATTTGGTTTTGCGCATCGTCGAAATGCTGCGCGAAAAAGGCGTGGTCGGAAAATTCGTCGAATTTTATGGCTCGGCACTGGCGCACCTCAGCTTGCCGAACCGTTCCACCATCGCCAACATGGCCCCGGAATACGGCGCCACCTGCGGTATTTTCCCGGTGGACGCCGAAACCATCACGTACCTCAAACTCACTGCACGCGACGACGACCGCATCGCCTTGGTCGAAGCCTATGCCAAAGCCCAAGGCATGTGGCATGACACCGACACCCCCGACCCGGTGTTCACCTCGACGCTGGAACTCGATGTTTCCACCGTCGAACCCGCCATTTCCGGGCCGAAACGCCCCCAAGACCGCATCAACCTGAAGTCCGGCGCAACGGCGTTTGCGACGACCTTGAAAGACATGGCCAACGCCGATGCCCCGCGTGAAGCCGACGTTGACGGTGCGGATTACAAACTGCGCGACGGCGATGTGGTCATCGCCGCCATCACCAGTTGCACCAACACATCCAACCCCGATGTTTTGATCGCCGCGGGTTTGGTGGCGCAAAAAGCCCGCGCCCTGGGCCTGCAATCCAAGCCGTGGGTAAAGACATCCCTGGCGCCCGGCTCTCAAGTCGTCGGTGATTATCTGCAAGACGCCGGTTTGCAAGATCATTTAGATGCCATGGGCTTCAACATTGCCGGCTTTGGCTGCACCACCTGTATTGGCAACTCCGGCCCCTTGGCCGAACCCATCGCCAAGGCCATTAAACAAGGCGACTTGGTCGCCACGGCGGTGCTTTCGGGCAACCGCAACTTCGAAGGCCGCATCAGCCCGCACGTCAAAGCCAACTATCTGGCATCCCCGCCGTTGGTGGTGGCTTACGCCATCGCCGGTTCCATGACCCGCGACATTGTCAACGACCCCCTGGCCAAGGATAAAGACGGCAATCCGGTGTATCTCAAAGACATCTGGCCGACCAATGCTGAAATCGCCGAGACGGTAAACAAAGTGGTCACGGCCAATTTGTTCGCCAAGCGCTACGCCGACGTCTTCAAAGGTACCCCCGCCTGGCAAAACGTCAAATCTGCCACCGGCGAAACCTACACCTGGAACGCAGATTCCACCTACATCCAAAACCCGCCGTTTTTTACCGATCTGGCACCGGAACCCGATGCCATCACCGATATCAAAGGGGCCAAGTTGCTGGCCGTGCTGGGTGACTCCATCACCACCGACCACATCTCACCCGCCGGTGGTTTTGGACAAGAAACCCCTGCCGGTCAGTACTTGACCGAACATCAGGTGCGCCCGCAGGACTTCAATTCCTACGGTTCGCGCCGTGGCAATCACGAAATCATGATGCGCGGCACATTTGCCAACATCCGCGTCAAAAACGAACTTGCCCCCGACACCGAAGGCGGGTTTTCCGTCTACAACGGCGAACAAACCACCATGTACGATGCCGCCATGAAGCATATGGACGACGGCACCCCGCTGGTGGTTGTGGGCGGCACGCTGTATGGCAACGGGTCAAGCCGCGACTGGGCAGCCAAAGGCACCAAACTGTTGGGCGTCAAGGCCGTGTTGGTGGAAAGTTATGAACGCATCCATCGCTCCAATCTGGTGGGCATGGGCGTGTTGCCGTTGGAATTCAAGGACGGTCAAAGCCGGACTGATTTGAATTTGGACGGCTCCGAAACCTTCGACATCACCGGCATCGAAGGCGGCATCACGCCAAGCCAAGACGTCGACATCAAGATCACGCGCACCGATGGTTCCGTCCTGAACGTCACCGCCAAGTGCCGCATCGACACCTTGGATGAAGTCGAATACTACCGCAACGGCGGCATCCTCAGCTATGTGCTGCGCAACTTGAACAAATCGTAAGCACACAAAAAAAAACAAAAGCACCCCCCGGTCTTTCTAAAAGGCCGGGGGGTTTGCTATGCTTAAACCATGAAACGAATCGCGACACTCATCACACTTGTTCTCACAGCAACCATCAGCATGGGCGCAGCAACCGCTTATGCCGATTACAAAGACGGCCTGCTTTTGGTGCGCCAAGGCAAATGGGCCAAGGCCATGAGGGAATTCGGTGAACAGGCCGCAGTCGGTCATGCCCAATCTCAGTTCAGCCTCGGCCTGATTTTCCACCTTGGGCGCGGCACCCCACGGGATCACAAGAAAGCCTATGAGTTATACAAACAAGCGGTCCTGCAAGATTACGCACCGGCCATCAACAACATGGGCATGATGTATCTCAACGGCGAATACATTGAAAAAAATCAAAAAATCGCCTTTCGCATGTTCGAAAAAGCCGGCGCGGATCACCCCCAAGCTTTGGACAACCTGGGCCAATGTTATGAAAACGGTTGGGGTGTGGAACGCGACATCGAACAGGCGATGAACTTCTACCAGTTGGCGGGGGATGACGGCTACTTGCTGGGTTACTACCATCTTGGACAACTTCACGAACAAGGCCGTGGTGGTGCACCGGTCAACATTGACGAAGCCATCAATTGGTATCAAATCGCCGGTGAAGGGGCTTACGCCAAAGGGTATCACCGCATCGGTGAAATTTATGAACAAGGCATCGCCGGCACCCCACGCGACATGGACAAAGCGATCTATTGGTATGAACAAGCCGGATCGCTCGGCCACCTGCCCGCCATCGCCAAAGTGCGCCAAATGAAGGCTGGCGAAGGGGGTTGATAAAACCGTCGCTTAACGGATAGCTCTATCGCAAAAACAAAAAGCCGTCTGGAAAAGCTTCTTCATCACACGCTTTTGTTTCAATCAACAATCTTTTTCAATGCGTATCTGCGTTTGCATGTGTATGCACCACAATAAAAAAGCGCGGACAAAATCCGCGCCTTTTTATTGACAGCACATGCACTTTACAAGATGCAATTTTTGGCAAAATCCGTTGCTTCGTTGGCGGTCCAATCGCCTTTGGGTTTTTCTTTCATCTGTTCACACCATTCAGGTGAACCGATTTCTGGCGCGCATGCAGCCACGCCCAAACCCAACAAGGCGGCAAAACTGAAAACCATCGCTTTTTTCACAACCGGCATGTTTGCACCCTCCTCTATGACGTCGGCGCAACCGTATTAAAGTGCGCGTTCCATCACCGATGCAAGCCGTTTGGCAAACGCCGCCGGGTCTGCCGGGGTTTCGCCTTCGGAAATGCGCGCCTGATCCAACAAAAGATGTGCCGCGTCTTTCACCAAATCATCGTCACTATCGCCCGCACGTTCTGCCAACTTTTTGACGATGGCATGGGTTGGGTTGAGTTCCAAAACCCGTGGCATTCCCGTGGTCATCTGACCATGGCGGCGCAACAAACGCTCCATATTCACATCCATATCACCTTCATCGGCAACCAGGCAGACGGGACTTTCTGTAAGGCGTTTGGACGGGCGCACATCTTTCACACTTTCACCCAGTTCCAATTTGATGGCTGCGATCAACGTATCCAGGACGGGTGCGTCCTCGGCCTTGGTCTCATCCTTTTTGTCATCCGCGTCATCAGCTTTGATGCCATCAAGGTCCGCCGCACCACGGGTGATGGATTTGAACGCCTTACCCTCAAATTCTGTGATGTGCTGCATCCAGAATTCATCCACCGGATCGGTGAGCAACAACACCTCAATCCCTTTGGCTTTGAACCCTTCCAGGTGTGGTGAGGTGGCGACTTGGGTTTCATCTTCGCCGGTGATGTAATAAATCGTGTCTTGGCCGTCTTTCATGCGTTCCACATATCCGGCCAACGATGTCTGAACATCCGCTGAGGTGGATTTAAAGCGGGTCAACGCCAACAACTTGTCACGCATGGTGAAATCGTCGACCAAGCCTTCTTTCAACACCACGCCGAAATTATCCCAGAATTGGGCATAATCTTCGGGGGCCTTGTCGGCTTTCTTTTTCAATTCGCCCAAAACCTTTTTAATCAGGCCTGTGCGAATTTTGGCAAGCTTGGGATCGGTCTGCAGCATTTCGCGCGAAATGTTCAGCGACAGGTCTTCGCTGTCGACCACACCGCGCAAAAACCGCAGATACGGCGGCAGCAAGCCTTCGGCCTGTTCGGTGATGAACACCCGATTTACATACAATTTCACGTGGCTTTTGCGTTCCGGATCAAACAGATCGAACGGGCGCATGGATGGAATAAACAGCAAATTGGTGTAACTGACCACACCTTCGATACGGTTGTGCAGGGTCACCCACGGTTCATCAAACGCATGGGCGGAATGATGATAAAATTCTTTGTACTGTTCCGCCGTGACATCCTTGGGCGCACGCGTCCAAATGGCTGATGCGGCGTTGAGCGTTTCTTCGCCTTCTTTGCCAGCCAACATCACCGGGAATCCGATGTGATCGGAATATGTCGTGACGATGTGTGTGATCCGCGATGTTTCCAGGAATTCTTTGGCGTCTTTTTTCAGGTGCAACACCACCGTGGTGCCGCGTTCATCACGCGCGGCTTCTTCAATGGAAAATTCACCCTTGCCATCCGACACCCATAGCCAGCCTTCTTTTTCGCCGGCCTTTCGGGTCGTGACTTCGACTTTATCGGACACCATGAACGCAGAATAAAAGCCAACACCAAATTGACCGATCAGGCCAAGGTCCTTCTTGTCGTCTTTGCCCAACTGTTCGATGAACGCACCTGTGCCGGAACTGGCGATGGTGCCAAGCGTCGCCAACAGGTCATCATGGTTCATGCCGATGCCGTTGTCCGTAACCGTAATGGTTTTGGCTTTTTCATCGACACTGATCTGGATCTTGAAGTCGTGATCGCCTTCGATCAACGACGGCGCGGTCAAGGCTTGATGACGCAACTTGTCACAGGCATCAGATGCGTTTGAAATCAATTCGCGCAGAAAAATCTCACGGTTGGAATAAAGCGAGCCCGCAACGATGTCCAACAGGCGGCTGACTTCGGTTTGAAAAGAGAAAGTTTCCTTGCTCATGACAGTTTGGTGTTCCCTTGCAGTTCGGTACTTCAAAATTAGGTCTCAATGACCCGCGTGATATGGGGGAAAATGCGCCTGAACGCAAGCCCCACTATTGCAAAAACTCATACAAACCCGGCAGCAATGGACTCGCTCAAAACACCGGAGCATCGTATACTGAAGGTCTGGAAGACGCGGATATTTCCAGCTGCACACAATAACCTGTTTTTAAGCTCAACTGTCCATTTGGAACCCCGCCTTCCCGGATCATCCGGCCCACAACACCTTTCATGGGCGCATATTTAGTGGGAGAGCAACAATGCAAGTTCCCGTCCAAATCAGTTTTCATGGATGCGACCATTCCGATGCGGTCGAAAGTGAAATCCAGCACCGCATCAATAAAATCGAAGAATTTTACGGACGATTGACCAGTTGCCGTGTGGTGGTGGAACTTCCCCATCGATCCCACGCCCAAGGCAAGCTTTTCCATTTCAACATTGATATGACGGTGCCAGGCGCAGGCCACATTGTGCACAATGATCGGGGACAAAACCCCGCGCACGAAGACGTCCATGTCGCCCTGCGCGATGCGTTCAACGCCATTGACCATCAGTTGAAAAAAGTGGTCGGCAAGCGACGCGACGAACAACGCAAGGCAACGGCTTAAACCGTGGACCGAAATGCCCCTGACAAGGCGCAACGCCTCCGTGAAGCCTTGGCACGCTTGGTTCAAGACGAAGCCGGTGAAACCGCGTTTTGGACCGGGCGGGACCATTTTCAACCGACCGTGATCGACGCCATCGCTCATGTTCCGCGCCACGCGTTCATTCCAGGTCGAGTGCCATTGGCCACCGCATACGCCAATCGCCCCCTGCCGATCGGCTTGGGCCAAACCATATCCCAACCCTATATCGTGGCGTTGATGACCGATCTGCTAAACCTTCACGGCAGTGAACGGGTTTTGGAAGTGGGCACAGGATCAGGTTACCAAGCCGCAGTGTTGGCGGAAATTGCCGATGACGTCTATTCCATTGAACGCCACCAAGACTTGGCCACACATGCCCGCGAAGTCTTAACCAAACAAGGTTACACCAATGTGCACATTCGCTGTACGGACGGCACCCAAGGTTGGGTGGAACAGGCGCCGTTCGATGCCATTTTGGTTGCGGCGGCGGCGAGTGGACCAATTCCCCAGGCACTGATTGAACAACTTGCCCCAAACGGGCGTATGATCATTCCATTGGGTCCACGCAGTGGTCCGCAAATGTTGAGTTTGGGCTTAAAAAACGATGCCGGTGTGTTCACCAGTCAGCCCGTTTTGCCAGTGACATTCGTGCCCTTGGTATAGGGCTTTATGGGACTTTAACGATCCGCGCTGGAAAAGACGGAAAAATAAGGCTAAAACATCGCCCATGCAGATAGATACCTCGCGCGACCGCACGCAAATCAGCGCCGTCTTGGGCCCCACCAACACCGGCAAAACTCATCTGGCGATGGAGCGTATGCTCGCTCACGGCTCCGGCGTCATCGGCTTTCCATTGCGTCTTCTGGCGCGCGAAAATTACGAACGCGCAGTCAAAGAAAAAGGTGCCGGTCAAGTGGCCCTGGTCACCGGCGAAGAAAAAATCATCCCGGCCAATGCGCGTTATTTCCTCACCACCGTGGAAAGCATGCCCACCGATCAAACGTTTGATTTCGCCGCCATCGACGAAATTCAAATGTGTGCAGACGCGGATCGCGGTCACGTCTTCACCGACCGCTTGCTGCACTATCGCGGCAGCCAGGAAACCATGTTCCTGGGTGCGGAAACCATCAAGAGCCTTATCGCCGTGCTGGTGCCTGAGGCCGAATTTCAAACCCGCCCACGGCTCTCAACACTGCGCTATACCGGGTATAAGAAGCTGACGCGTTTAAAACCACGTTCGTGCATCGTCGCTTTTTCTGCAAATGACGTGTATTCCATCGCCGAACTGGTGCGCCGCCAATCCGGCGGGGCCGCCATCGTCATGGGCGCATTGAGCCCCCGCACCCGCAATGCCCAAGTGGAGATGTTCCAAAACGGCGATGTCGATTATTTGGTCGCCACCGATGCGGTGGGCATGGGCCTGAACATGGATGTCGACCATGTGGCCCTGGCCGCAACGCGAAAATTCGACGGCCGCATGATGCGTGATCTGCAACCATCCGAATTGGCGCAAATTGCCGGGCGGGCCGGGCGACACATGAACGACGGCAGTTTCGGCACCACCGGTGACGTCACGGGATTGGGTTCCAATGCGGTCGAGGCCATCGAACAACATACTTTCGCACCATTGTCGTTTTTGTTCTGGCGCAATGCCGCATTGGATTACGGCTCGATCAAAGCCCTCAAAACCTCATTGGCCGAACGTCCGGAACACGGCGTTTTGCGCCGTGCACGCGAAGCCGATGACGAACGTATGCTCGACACGTTGCTGGGCGACGACACGGTTCAGACCATGGCCACACACCCAGACGCCGTGCGATTGTTGTGGGATGTGGCCCGTATTCCCGATTTTCGTAAAATTCACACCGATGAACATCCTCAACTGCTGGGTCGCATTTACGGTCACTTGATGAGCTCTCAAGCCCGCATTCCCGGCGATTGGATTCACGAACGCGTCAAACGAATTGAACGCCTGGACGGTGACATTGACACCTTGATGGGCCGCATTGCCGCCATTCGCACCTGGACCTTCGTCGCACATCAAAACAGCTGGCTGGACGAACCTTTGCAATGGCAGGACCGCACCCGCGCCATCGAAGACAGCCTGTCGGACGCATTGCACGAAAAACTCACCCAACGCTTCGTCGACAAACGCACCAGCCAATTGGTCAAGACGCTCAAAGACGATATGCCATTGGCGACCGCATTGCACGATGATGGCGCGTTGGAGGTCGAAGGCCATCACCTTGGCCATCTCAACGGCTTTCGCTTTGTGCCAACACAAAGCGAAACATCACTGGCCGCCAAAGTCCTTGATTCTGCCGCCGGAAAAGCCTTGCGCACCAAAATTGCAGAACGCACCACCATTTTGGAAGCCGATGCCGATGGTGGCTTTACCTTTGGCACCGATGGCCAAGTTCTTTGGCGGGGTGAAGCGGTGGCACGCCTCAGCCGTGGTGGTGACATGCTCACCCCGCGCATCACCGTTTTATCAAGCGATTTGCTGGAAGCCGAACAAAAAGACCGCATTGAACACCGTCTTCAGTTATGGGCGACAGACTTGGTGCGTGACCGCCTGGGCCTGTTGTTGGCGGCACGCAAAGCCCCGTTGCATGGTGTCGCGCGGGGGTTGGTCTATCAGTTGACGGAAAGTCTCGGGGCGCTACCGCGTCATGAAGCGGATGCGGAAGTCAAAGGCCTTACCAAAGAAGACCGCCATGAATTGCGCCGTCTGGGCATTCGCATTGGGCGGCACCTGATTTACATTCCGGCGTTGTTGCGTCCAGCGGCGGCGGAACTGTCCGTGTTGTTGTGGGGCATATTTGAAGAAAGTGATCCTTTATTGCCTCCGCCGCCTGCGGGGCGCGTGTCATTAAAACGCGAAAAACACGAACCCGAAGGCTGGTTGCGCGCAGCCGGTTTCCGACCGGCTGGCACACTGTTCGTACGTGCCGACATGTTGGAACGCATCGCAGAAATGGCCTGGAAACGCCTGGAAGCCGCCAAGGGCCCGTTTGAGGCCAACGAAGATTTCCTCTCACTCGCGGGATGTGCGGTGGACGATTTACCGGGCATTTTGATCAGCCTTGGTTTTCACGCCGATAAAGACGGAAAGTGGTCGCCTAAATCTTGGCGCAATTCAGGACGTAATGCTGGACGCAACCGTCAAAACAACAAGAACCGTCCACACAAAGAAACGGCAAAATCGACGAATGACAAGACCGCCGCAGACGGTGCGCAAAAACCCCATGACCAAGACAACGTCACAAACAAAACGGCTGACCGATCCCAAAACAAACCGCATAAAAAACGCCGCCCATCAAAGCCCCTACAAAAAGGGCAAAAGGGACCAAAACCACACCACAAGCCACGTGAACCTCAGATCGATCCGGATAGCCCGTTCGCCAAATTGAAAGACCTCAAGCTCAAGTCATGAGCGGCCAGAACAGCATCCGCATCGACAAATGGCTGTGGCATGCGCGCTTTTTCAAAAGTCGTACGTTGGCGGGTAAATTTTGTCAGGCAGGCAACGTGCGCCTGAACGACAAACTGATCACCAAGGCCCACGTCATGGTGGGCCCAGATGACGTGTTGACCTTCGCACGCGGCACTCTGGTAAAG
>Ga0070729_10004842_pt1 | contig 14328 bp, 9 predicted proteins | sample tdDd472_FD_66725 | JGI IMG/M metagenome (GOLD analysis project Ga0070729, IMG submission 66725) | Marine sediment microbial communities from the Atlantic coast under amendment with organic carbon and nitrate - tdDd47.2 | ecosystem: Environmental > Aquatic > Marine > Coastal > Sediment | place...
AAACAGATTTTGGAAGCCTATATCAACACTGGCCAAAGGAAACGGCGACCACTACTTTGAATGAATTGAAGGCCGCCTTTCCAACTCGGAACTTTGATTCCTTTGAGCAACGCATCCTCGCAATAAAAAGCCCCAAGCCACAAGAGACGGTCGTTATCAATACGCCTCCGCCAGAGTCAAAACCTGAGATAATTCAAACGGTCAAATCACCCCGAAAAGACACCAAACCAACTCAAAATGACGCCACGAGCTCCAAAGCTATTCAAAAGTCAGATCAAAAACAAACCATTCGTCAACACCTGAAAGACACCCTGGCTTTGTTCAAACGAATGGGTGACCCAAGCGAAGCGTTGACCAAATTGGAGGAGCCCGACATCGAAGGTATTTCGACCTATTCAAGTTACCACTGGGTTCGTGCCCTTTTACTCGCCCACTCTGCCGAGTCCGAACCCAACCCCGATTTGGCAGATAAGGCCAGGAAAGAGGCGAAAAACGAAATCGCCTGGGTCGCTGATAAAGGCATGTTACCCGAAGTTTCTGAACCACTTTATCCACATTTCTTTTTAGAACTCATCGCCCAAATCGACGGAGAGCAACCATGACCCTCACCTTTCTAAGCCTGCTTTTCAGTTTATCTTTTCTTCAGGAACCGGAACCCGTTCAAGAGCCAGAGTCGCTATCGACCATGGAGATAAAAACGATAACGGTGTTAACGCTTGATGGAACCATCAACCCGGCGACAAGCCTCTACTTTGAACGTGGAATTAAGAAAGCAGACGGGCTCGTCATCATCCAACTCAACACCCCAGGCGGTTTACTTTCCTCCACCAGGGATATCGTTCAATCCTTCCTCGAAAGTGATACGCCCATCGTTGTCTATGTCGCACCCAGTGGAGGACAAGCTGCTTCCGCAGGAATGTTCATCACCATGGCCGCCCACCTGGCAGCTATGGCTCCTGCTACCAATATTGGCGCGGCTAGCCCCGTTCACCTGAATCAATCCGAAGAGAGTGAGGAAAGTGAGAACTCAAAAACACTTGCGCGCAAGGCCATGCATGACACAGCAGCATTTGCCCGTTCCATTGCCGTGGAACGCGGGCGCAATGCCGAATGGGCCGAACAGGCCGTTCGTGATGCGGTGTCGCTAACCGCCGAAGAAGCGTTAGACAACCAGGTCATCGATATGATCGCCGTTGACCTAGAAGATCTGATCAACCAATTACAAGGCAAACGCATAGAAGCAAAGGGGCAGAGCTTCCAATTGAACCTTGAGGATGCAGTCGTGGAACAGAAGGATATGGGGCTAAAGGAAACGTTCCTGGACCTGATCAGCAACCCAAATATCGCCTATATCCTCATGATTCTTGGCTTTTATGGCATCTATTTCGAGTTGAGTAACCCCGGGTCCCTCTTTCCGGGCATCGTAGGGGGCATTTGCCTGATTCTTGGGTTCTTCGCCATGCAGACCTTGCCCCTCAACGTTGCAGGCATCGCCCTGCTGTTATTGGGCCTCGTCCTCTTTGCGCTTGAAACACAAATTCCATCGGGAGGTATGCTTAGCGTGGGCGCCATTATTTCATTTACTCTTGGATCGTTTATGTTATTTGAACCCGAAGCCTCGTTCCCGGCTTTACGGGTTTCTTTTTATGTCATTATCCCGGTTGTCATCTTGACAACTCTCTTCTTTATATTCGCTGTGGGATTTACACTCAAAGCGGCTCGTCGCCGCACCGACACGGGCCAAGAAGGCATGGTAGGCATGAGGGGAATCGTTTGCTCCCGGCTCCAGCCCAATGGCCAGGTGGAAATTCACGGTGAAATCTGGAAAGCATGTACCCACCACCCTCCCCTTGAAGTTCAATCGGAGGTTGTCGTGGACAGCGTAAAAAATCTGACTCTGTGGGTGTCACCAGCGGTCTCACCAGGGGACTCACCAGGGGTCTCACCCATCCAAACTGAGCAAGGAGAAAACTAATGCCTTTTATTATTGGTATCGTCGTCTTTTTAATCCTATTGATTCCCAACGCCTTCCGAGTTCTTGCCGAATACGAACGTGGCGTCATTTTCCGCCTCGGTCGCTTAATCCAAGTCAAAGGACCCGGCCTAATCTTCATGATTCCCTTTGTCGATCGACTGACCAAGGTAAGCCTTCGAACCATTGTTTTGGATGTCCCCCAACAGGACATAATCACCAGGGACAACGTTTCGGTAAAAGTCAGTGCGGTCGTCTATTTCCGTGTGATGTACGCCGACAAGGCCATCGTTGAAGTCGAGGATTTCCTATTTGCGACATCTCAACTTTCACAGACGACCCTTCGGGCCATACTCGGTCAGTCAGAGTTGGATGAACTCCTGGCAGAGCGCGACAAAATCAACAAACAATTGCAGGAAATAATTGATAACCAAACCGAACCATGGGGCATTAAGGTCAGTCTGGTAGAAGTCAAGCATATTGACCTTCCACAAGAGATGCAGCGGGCCATGGCCAAACAGGCAGAAGCAGAGCGGGAACGAAGGGCAAAAGTTATCGCCGCAGAAGGCGAATTTCAGGCCTCCCAAAAACTTGCAGAAGCGGCCACAGTCCTCAGTGCCGAACCTGCTGCCATCCAACTGCGCTATCTGCAGACCTTAACACAGGTTGCTGCAGAAAATAACAGCACAACACTCTTCCCTATCCCCATCGACTTGATGTCGGCATTTATGAAAAAGATGGACAAAGGGTAAATTTTAATCTGATAATGCGGCCCAAATCGGGCCGCAGGTCATCGAAAACCACATGAAAGCCATGTTGAAATTCCATTTGAAACCCGTTAAAATCAGGACCTGTGGGTCAACCATCTTGAAACCATTTGAAAGTGAGGGCAGATAATATGAACAATGTCGAGGTGAATGAAAATCGAGCTGTAGAAGCTTTTCTCAAACACGAAAACGGAGGATTACCCAGTTCCAAACTGACACTCGTTTTCGCCCGTTCCGGGGTTGGGAAAAGCTCATTTGCGGTTAATTTTGGACTTGATTACGCGATGCGAGGAAAACGCGTACTCCATTTCAGTGTCGGGATGACTTCCGAGCGCGTCCACGAGTACTATCACGAAGTATTCAACGACTTGGTCAAAACATCCAAAGTGGACGAGTCGGCCTGGGCACAGATTGAACGCAAATTCACGGTAATCACCTATATCGAATCCGATAACCTACTGCAGCAGATGGAAAAAGAAATCCAAACGCTCACCGAAGATGCCAATATGAATCCTTGTCTTATCATCGTGGACGGCATCAATTTCCATGAAAAATCGGACGAAAAACTGAAAATGTTCGAAACGATTGCGGAACACCAAGATATCCCTGTTCTCATGACACTTAGAATTCACCGCGACGACGAAGGCGCCCTAGATGTTGGCAATCCTCTTCAGGTAGCCAAAGATTTCACCAATTCCATCTTCATTCTTGACTATGAAAACAAAAACATCGTGGTTCGATCCTATACCAAGGATGCCGATCAGCCCATCGAGCTCCCCTTCTATATCGAACCTCACACCATGCTCCTCAACAAAAAGTAATAAGGGTTTCAAGACCAAAGTAAAGGGGCCAATTTTGGCCCCTTTTTTATTGCCCATGTTTGCTGTCCAATGATCTGAAAAACACAGAATCCAGGCTTTCCCCTCTTTCATATCTCCGACTAACACCTGAAACTACCCATATTGGACCCATTTGCAGTCTGCGCCGTGAGCTTTGAAACATCTAAGTAATAGTAAAACAAACGCTAATAGTTGGGTACTGGGTCATCCTAAATGGGCAATACGTGCCAGGCGACGGTATTTAATCCAGAATTGAATCCCCACTTTTCTCCGAGCATCACAACCACAAATTTATTGATGAAATCGAAAAGCCACAATTGGGTTTTTATCTTCACGGAAAAAATGGCTTTACAATGCCCGGTTTTATTGAAAGTATGGAGGGGAAAATGAAAACAAACCTTCTTTGAACTCCGCACTACGCTGGTGCCTTCCCATCAAATGGATGACGGAGGAGTTGGGTTTTATACTCGTAATGTCGGACTAGCGGAGGAAAAGGGATTGGGGTTAGAAATGGAACGTGAGGAACAACTTGAACCATTGTCGGGGGTCGATGCAGCATGGCGTCACATGGAGGACCCCACCAATTTAATGATGGTTACAGGTATTATGCACCTGGAAGGCCCGTTGGATCGCGAAAAATTGGAGCAGGTCTATAAAAACGGTTGGCTCATCTATGACCGTATGCGCCAACATATCGTGGACATGGGCATTCGAAAATCTCCACATTGGGCCTATGACAAGCCATTCAAGCTCAGCGATCACCTATTCTTTGAAGATCTGCCACAACCTGCTGGTGTTCCCGAACTCCGCCAACGCATCAACACACTGATTAGCACGCCCTTAAAAATGGATCGTGCTCTTTGGGAAGTACATGTTTTTGAAAATTTTGAAAGCGGACCTGTTTTATTATTGAGAATCCACCACTGCATCGCTGACGGAATTGCACTCATTGGCGTGTTGCTATCCCTAACTGGTGAAACGGCCGAAGAATCTCTGGATCTTCACTTGGAACCCAAAACACACAAACATTATCCGCAACTCAGCACCGCCGGATATCTATTTCGCCAGGCAGGCACAGCGTTGGATACAGCCCGAAAGACGACCACGACCCTGATAAACACAACCGTGAAAACACTCAATAAACCTTCGTCTCTATTCAACCTCGCCGAAATGGGGCGAAAAGGTGGCGCATCTCTGGCCCGATTACTTTTTAAGGCCAACGATCCGAAAACGATTTTTAAGGGCCCGCTCGGGCGGTCAAAAGTTGTGGCCTGGTCTCGGATCATCCCTCTTGAAGATGTCAAACGCATTCGAAGACACACGGGCAGTACCGTCAACGATGTACTTCTGACAGCCCTCAGTGGTGCCCTGAATCGTTACCTAAAATGGAAGAACGAACCCACCGATGGGCTCGAAATCAGCGCAGCAGTCCCGGTCAACTTGAGAAGTGCCGAAGATGCAGGTGAATTAGGGAATCAATTTGGATTGGTATTCCTCACCCTACCTGTTGGCATCGATGACCCTTTGGATCGACTGTTTGAGCTCAAGAAACGGATGGATCGCCTTAAAAACACGCCCGAAGCTATCATTGCCCTGGGTATGTTAAAAACACTCGGCATGGCACCCGCCGAACTTCAAAAAACCATTGTGAATGTTCTGGGCGCTAAAATTACCACGGTTATGACCAATGTTCCTGGACCGCGTGCAAAGTTTTTCCTGGCAGGTAAACAGGTTCGGGATATGATGTTCTGGGTTCCATGCTCGGGGCGTGCCTCCATGGGCATCAGTATCCTGAGTTACGCTGGTGAGGTTCGACTTGGATTAGCTACTGACGAAGGCCTCATCCCCGATCCCCAGGAAATTATTGAGCGTTTCTACGAAGAATTCGATGCATTGATGGACCTCGTCCATATGGTTGAAGAATCTCCCGAATAGCCCAACGTTCAAATTTTTATTGAAAAGGTATCGTTTTCAAAATGATTGATATTACATCCCAAGCCGCATTTGAACAACTCTGCGAGGACCTGAACCAACAGCCCTTTCTCGCGATCGACACTGAGTTTATTCGTGAGCGGACCTTCTACCCCCAATTAGCCCTCGTTCAAATAGCCGGTTCCGATGCAGAACCCATTCTCATCGATCCCCTCGAAATTTCGAATTGGCAACCCCTGCATGATCTGTTGCTCAATCCAGAGATCGTCAAAGTCTTTCATGCGGGTCGCCAAGATATCGAAATCTTCTTTAATCAAATGGACACCCTTCCTGTGAATATCTACGATACGCAGATCGGTGCTGCGTTTCTCGGATTTGGAGAACAGGTCGGCTACGGTAACCTTGTCCAAAAAGTTCTCGGCGTTGAAATCCAAAAGGGTGACAGTTATACCAATTGGCTCAAACGCCCTCTCACAGAGAGCCAAATTAGTTATGCACGAAACGATGTCTATTACCTGGGTACCATTTACAAGCAATTCAAGTCCATGGCTGAGGAATTAGGACGCATCTCCTGGATACAGGAAGAGATTGATGAGGCCTATTCTCTGAACCTATTCCAACCGATAGAAGACGATTTGTGGAAGAAGGTCAAAAAATCAACATCACTAAAGCGCTTCGAGTTGCCAATCATTCAGGAGTTGGCGAAGTGGCGCTTCCACACCGCAAAGGCGTGGAATAAACCATTGAGGTTTGTCGTTCGAGACGAGGTTCTCATCTCCCTGGCCCACCGCAAAAACCTGGACTTCAATGGCCTTCAACAGGTCCGGGGACTTCCCCCAGGCGTACGAAACAAAGCAGGCCACGCCTTAGTCGCCGCCTTCGAGTCTGGCCAGAATATCCCAAAAGAGAATTGGCCTCGCCCCGATGAGCGTAAGCGTTCTTATCCAGAGCACATTGAGGTCATCGCTGAATTGGCTTGGGTGCTTGTCAAAGAAACAGCCGCCCAGAAGGACCTGGTTCCCAACCTGATTATTGGCAAAAAATCGCTAATCGAATTGGTGTCAAAGACCATCCACGGGAAACTGGCACCATCCAGTCTTTTGCAGGGCTGGCGCCAGGAAGTCATCGGTGAGCAACTCGAATTATTACTTCATGGTGAGTTGGCGCTTTTAGTCAAGAATGGCAAGCTTGCCTTCCATCCCTTCACTACCAAAAGCTGATGCGCCCTGCCGCATTTCATGATACATTTCGGCTCACCTGTGGAAGCCAGATCTAAAACCTGCCTTCTTGAGATGGAGAGCCTGAAAGGGAGAGTGATTTGACACCCAGACCTGACAAGAAACGAACAATCGCCAAACACCAAAAATTAAATTCGCCCTATGTCGGCCTGGTTAAAGCATGGAAAATCTTAAAAGGATCTTTTTGGGGCTTTTGGCTGATCACGACGCTGCTCTGCCTGAACATGGTACAGACGATGAGCCTGGTCGTTTTCCCGTTTTCCCAGCGCATTTTTCGAGCCGCAAATCGTTGGATGGCCAATACCTGGTGGAGTTTTCTGGTCTATGTCGTGGAACGAAAAAGCAAGTTGAAAGTAACGTTTTGGGGAGAGAAGGTCCCAGAACGCGAAAATGCCATCGTCATTTCCAACCACCAGTGCATGTCCGATATTCCCTCACTGATGACCCTCGCCATTCGCAAGTACCGCATTGGTGATTTGAAGTTTTTTGTAAAAGACATCCTTAAATACGTGCCCGGTGTAGGCTGGGGAATGCTCTTCCTGGACTGCCTCTTTGTGAAGCGCGATTGGTTGAAAGACAAATCATCCATAAAAAACACGTTTTCTGCCATTAGAACTCACAGCGTTCCGATCTGGTTGGTCTCCTTCTTGGAGGGAACCCGCATTACGGCATCTAAACTCAAATCCAGCCAGGCATTTGCAAAAAAACAAGGGCTTTGGCAACCCAGCCACGTTCTCATTCCCAGAACAAAAGGATTTGTCGCCTCAATCGAGGGGCTGCGCGATCATGTGCATGCGATCTATGATTTGACCATCGGATACCCCGACGGCATTCCCAGCCTGATGCAGTCTATCATGGGCCTCGTCCCCGCTCTCCACATTCACGTGCGCCGCACGGACATCAAAGACCTTCCCGAGGATGCGGACTCCCTCTCCGAGTGGGTCTTGGAAACCTTCCGTTCCAAGGACAATCTCATGGCTCATTTTCATGAATTTGGTGTTTTCCAAGGCGAACCTATGGAGACTGCCTGATTTTTTGCAAAGGCTTCGTTTCACGCCCTGGCCGCCACTGTGAGCCTGAAAAAGGTATAAAAACAAAATGGGCAGCGGAAAACTCTTCCTCAAGGGGAAATTGTTTCCTGAAATATGCGATTCAACACCAGGCCAACTAGGACTGATTTGATCTTAAACGCAAACCAAACCCATCAATATATCCAATTTTATGTTTAAGTTAAATAAATTGACGACTTCCTGAAATTCAGAAAATTAACCTTGGCGCGACGTTTGCTCCTGGACCACCAGGAGGCGAACATGGTTAAAGGTCCACAACCTCTAGAAAGACTACTCTTGAACAAATGCAAAGGGCTCTTAAAAGCAGAGCCCCTGATCTGGTCCGGTCCAAAGGCCCATCGTCGACTGACGATCCAGGCCTACACGGTCGTGGAAACACACCACCGCAGAGGGCCTTCATCTCTTGCTATTTTCTTTGAAAATGGGAAGCTCTTGTTCAATGCCCAATATTTGCCCTGGCAGGTGTTCACGTTTCACCGCAGCGATCTAGGTTGGATGCAGCGCTTCCTGGGACTCTTGAATGCCGCCTTTGTTAAGAAAGCAATAAACAGACAAGCGGTTCACCAAGCTTCCCTCCCTAAAATGACGCCTTTACTGAAGGTCTATAGTCGTTAAAAATACGCAGAAAAAAACTTATTGGCTGTTTACCGAGGACTTCCCTTGGTCGTGGCGGACTCTTGGTTTGTTTCCAATCACTAAATCAGGTGCTTCTTGGGAAGGGAGGCAAATCCATCAAGGATGAAAAGGGAATGCCGGATTGAAATGAAGGTGCTCATTGAGATAGGGATCGTGTCTTTACCCAAACTAAAATCAAATTTAAAACGTCTATACTGCATTTGATTTTGATGGGCCGATTGCGTAAGATCCTCTGCAAGGAAAACGGTCTTTCCATCTCCCAACTCAGGTACTCCCATGAAATTTCTCAAACGCACCATCATCTATTCCATTAGCATCCTGATTGCTTTACAGATCGTCTACCTTGTTGGTGCCAATATTTTTCTCAACTCTGCCTACTTTAAGAACCGCCTCAACCGTCGGGCTCCAGCTTTTGAGATTACCTGGCAATCTGCCTATACCCTTTTCCCTACACGGATTCGAGTAAGGGAGGCGCACCTCAGCTTCGATCGTCATCGAATCCGCTGGTCGCTCTCATGTGAAGAAGGCCGACTCATTATCTCGCCACTACAACTTTTGGACAGGATCTTTCATTGCCAATCTCTTGCCCTGAAAGGGGTTGAATCAAGCTACTCGTTCTACAAAGATGAAGATGCTTTGCAACCAATGCCGCGCGAGGGCCACCGGCCCTGGGTTCTTGAGTTTGATTCCATAGGTCTCGATGAGCCCTTGAATAGTACCGTTCAAGGATTCGCGGTGGAGGGCCCTTGTAAAGTCGATGCGGCGTTCAGGCTCGTCACCCGCAATACATTTGAATTGCGCCGTCTCGATTTAAAGCTTGATGGAGTCCAGATTGCGAAAAACGGTGAAGCCCTTTTACATGAACTCACAGGCCAACTAACTGCAACCACCTCACCATTTATACCCGCGGAGAATCGAGGAAAGCTCTGGTTGAACCACCTCGAAAGCACGGTCGAGCTTGTGGGAAACATTCATGACCGCAGCGTTCCAAGTTCTATCCTAAGTAAGCTTCCTTGGCTTACCATTGACGACGCCGGCTCATTCCAGGGAAGTCTCATTTATAACGAAGGCCTGTTTAAACCTGGTTCGAAAATCGGGTTGTGGGGAACGAAAATCCAGGCTCGCTACCATGATCTGACGGTGCAGGGACTTGGGCAATTGGACATGGTTCTCCGTGAAGCCAGCATGAGCGATCTTCAGTTCCAGAATGTCGACCTTGAAATTGGATTCAACGAATTCCAGGTAGACCGACCAGATCTTCAGCAACCTCTGGCTATCGGAGACCATCTCAAACTCGTGGTTGAAAGCCGTGACTTTTCCCTGGATAGCCCATTTTCTGAAGTCGATGTCAGGGTAGAACTCCCCAGGACAGAAATCCCCACCATTCAGGGATTGAACGCCTACCTCGGAAAGAACCACTTTTTGCGCCTGGAGCGAGGTCAAGCCCATATCTCAGGGCAAATTCAGTACTTGGGCGATGCTAAAGAGGCCGGTGGATGGCTCTACCTGGAATCCGACTCGTTTCAAGTTAAAACGGAAAACCAATCAGCCACCGCAGGATTGGACTTAAAACTACACTTTCGATCCTTTCGACCCGGAAATCCCGTCATCGATTTCACCGGTTCCACCCTCACTCTCACTAATGAATCAAAGACTTGGAACTCCCAGACTATTGTGACAGATGGTTTCTTGAAGTGGCCAGAATCCATCTTGAAAAAAGGAAGCCAACGGGCATTGAAAACCGCGAAAGGCCGATTAAATGCCTTCGGGCAGCTCAGCGATATGGCCTTTCTCAATCCCCTTCTCAAAGATTTTCAAGGCTTCAAGCTGAATGGAACAGCTCAATACCGTGGCTCCTTTTACTTGGCAAATGGGGAATTGGCCGAACCGAGCCGATTCTCATTTGAAATTCCCCAGGGGCAAGCCCATGTCTTGGGTTATTCGGCCAAAGGGCGTACCATATTGGATGGTAACATTCAAAAAAAGGCCAGAAAGCAGCATGCCGAATTGAACCTGATCATTCGGGATTACCAAGTATGGCAGGGAGACACCCAAACCATTCACAGTAAAGGTGATCGCCTCGAGGTCCACATTGAGGTACCGGACTTTTCCCTCTCCCACAAGACCCACCACCTCAACCTGGACCTGGACCTTCCCGCAGACCAAATCCCCGACATGAGCACCTATAACAGCCTTTGGGGTGATGACGCCGCTTTCCAAATCACCGATGGCGCCGGCTCGAGTCAAATAAAACTCAACTATTCCAGCCGAACGGGAGCGTTGAAGGGAATGGTCAAGCTCCGGGCCCCCCAGTTAGACATGATTTACGAATCCCTGCCCATGAAGACGGACCTCGAATTCATTGGGAAGGTAAACAGTGTCGACCTCTCAAAGCGGATTTTTGACCTCAAAGGTTCAACCCTCCGACTCGATCGTGTCATAACAGGTGGCTCCCGCCGGGACCCGTCATCTGATACAAATTGGTCCTTGCTGGCAGAGCTCGGCACGACCGAATTTCACTGGCAACAACCAATGCTCCTTAATGGATCCATGCAGCTTCAGATGACGGATACAGCTCCAATTGTCTCCCTTTTCTCCGAGAAGAAACGCTTGTTAAAGCTCTTGAAGCCGATTCTAACCATTCCAGACATTCAGGGTTATACAGAATTTGACCTGACAAAAACCTATTTTGAATTCAGTAAGATACGTGTATCTGGAGACAATCTGGATCTCTTGGCTAAGGCTCGACTTGGTCGCTTTCGCAAGCGCGCTGCCGTCTATGTCCTATTTCGAGGTGTGCCTTTTACCCTGACCATGGAAAACGATCGCAAAAAGGCCATCCTGATCAAACCCTTCCCCAAATACGAACGTTTCCAGGTAGATTGGTAGGGTCTTCAGGCCAAGGCAAATTCAGACTACAGGCTCAATCTTTTGTAAAAGATTTTTGAATCAAGTATTCCAGCCGCCCATAAACACACATATCTCGACTGTTTTGTTACACTTAAAGTGCTTTCTGCACAGAAAGCTCTTAAAGCCTGCTGAATTTGGGTTTTTTTCTGAACCGGGCTAAAATGTGCCGATGATTGAGACCCATGAGTCAGCTCGAAAATAGAGGTGAGGTAAGGACATGACATCAGAGAAAAGCAATGATTCGACAACGTTCTTCGACGAATTCCCATACGTCAGCTATGAGGAATGGAAAGCCGAGGTTGAACGTTTACTCAAAGGGGCGCCCTTTGACAAGAAAATGCGGACCCCAACTATTGAGGGTTTCACGCTGGAACCCATCTATCTTCGAGAGGATCTCGAAGGCATTAATTTTCATGAGACGATGCCCGGCTTCGCCCCTTTCGTAAGAGGCCAAAAAGCCTTTTCCTACGGCGACACCAAATGGCTTGTCAACCAGGAACTCCGTCATCCGGACTACCATGAACTGAACAAAGCCCTTTCCCACGATCTCGAGCGTGGATTGCAGGCGATACACCTGCCGCTTGACAAGGCGTCACGCAAGGGAACGGATCCCGATCAGGCCGAAAACGGGGATGTCGGAGCCGGTGGGGTTTCTATCGCCTCTCTAAAAGGCTTTGAAAAGGCGTTGAAGGGAATTCAACCCGGCAAACACCCCATTTTCCTGGGGGTAGGCACTTCGGGATTTGCGTTTCTTGGGATCCTCAACGCCTGGATGCGCAAAAACGGTTTGGAGCCCAGCGCATTAGAGGGTGCCCTGAAATGGGATCCAATCGGTGAATGGGCCAATGAGGGAACCTTATCAGCTCCACTGGACCAATTACTCAAGGAGCAGGCCATGGCCACTGCTTGGTGTGCGAAAAACGCGCCTCAATTTGGAACCGTATGGATTTCCGGTGTGCGTTTTGGCGAAGCAGGAGCCGATGCAGTTCGTGAAATCGCTTATTCTATGGCCACCGCTCTCACCTATTTGCGTGAAATGGAAAAACATGGCTTACCTCCAGAGATGGTTGTTCCCCTCATGCGCTTCGACTGGACGCTCGGCACCAATTTCTTCATGGAAGTTGGCAAACTACGAGCGGCTCGTATGGTCTGGAACCGCATCCTTGAAAGTATGGGCATCGAAGAAGCCGACCGTTTCTATTGGTCGCACGCGTCAACGGCTAAACGAACGCTTACTAAAATCGACCCCTATGTCAACATGCTCAGGACAACCACAGAAGCCTTCTCAGGAGTGGTTGGCGGCGTGGATAGCCTGCATGTCATGCCTTTCAATGCGACTGAGGGACTGGACGAACCATTCGCTCGACGTATCGCCCGCAACATCCAGTACATACTTCGCGATGAAACTCACCTGGGCAAGATCATGGACCCAGCTGGTGGAAGTTACTACGTCGAGAATCTGACCCAGGAAATCGCATCCAAAGCATGGACCTATCTCCAAGAAATCGAAGCAAATGGAGGCATGCGACAAGCCCTGGGGAGCGGAGACGCTCAAAAGGCCTGTGCGCAATGTTTTGATCGGCGCGTGAAAGCAGTAGCTGCTCGCAAAGATGTTCTCGTCGGTGTGAACCAGTATCCCAATGCCGATGAAAAGCGCCTGGAAGGTATCCATTTTGATTATCCGGCATTCCAGGAAAAGCGAAGCAAAGTCCTGCAGACGCTTCGCACTGAGCCAGATCAGGTTGAAGATGTGAATCTACTCAAGCAACTCGAAAGGCTTATGAACGCCAATGGCGATTCAATGGGAGACGTACTCATGGAAGCGGTAGCAGCCGGCGCAACCATCGGTGAAATCTATCGAACCATTCGGGCACGGCTTCCCAAAAGCGAAACCATTGAGAAACTCCAACCCCGCCGAATTTCTGAAGGGTATGAAGCGCTGCGTTACAAAGTTGAAGAAGCAGCTGCTTCAGGAAAAGATGTGTCGATCTTTATGGCAACCATCGGGCCCGCTGGTAAGTACATGCCTCGACTCGACTTTGCCGCCTCGTTCTTTGAGGTCGCCGGCTTCAAGGTAATCCGTACCATGGGTCATGACACGGCTGAGGAAGCCGCAGACAGGGCCAAAAAATCCGGAGCGAGAGTGGCGGTCATCTGTGGCCTGGATCCCAGTTATGAAGAATCGGTTCCCGTAATTACCAATCGTCTGAAAGATACAGGAATGAAGGTATTCCTCGCCGGTTACCCGGCAGACGAGTCCGTACGCGAAGGTTTCCTGAAGAATGGACTCAATCAATTCATTCATGTCCGAACCAACGCCTATTCCTTCCTCAAAGAATTGGCCACTGAACTGGAGGTGTTCTAATGACATCCACACGAATCCCCGACCTGAGCAAGATTCCTTTTGCGCAAGACCACAAGAAGGTCGATTATGAAACCTGGTGTAAAAAAGTAAAAGATGAAACAGGTAAAGATGTCGAAGACCTAGTCTGGGAAACCATGGAACAGATTTCTGTAAAACCGGTTTTCAATCCGGAAGACATCGCCAATGCCGAACACCTCGACTTTCGAGCGGGCAAACCGCCTTTCCTGCGCGGTCCCTACGCGACGATGTACGTGACGCGACCATGGACGGTCAGGCAATACGCGGGCTTTTCCACTGCCGAAGAATCCAACGCATTCTATCGCCGCAACCTCGCCGCTGGTCAGAAAGGATTGAGCGTCGCATTCGACCTGGCCACCCACCGTGGCTACGATTCTGACCATCCTCGCGTTGTAGGTGATGTCGGAAAAGCCGGTGTAGCCATCGACAGCATCCTCGACATGGAGACCCTGTTCGACAAAATTCCACTCGATAAAATGTCTGTCTCAATGACCATGAATGGTGCCGTGTTGCCAGTACTCGCCTTCTACATCGTGGCGGCGCTGGAACAGGGTGCGACCATGGATCAACTCTCGGGGACC
>Ga0070729_10004845_pt1 | contig 14319 bp, 9 predicted proteins | sample tdDd472_FD_66725 | JGI IMG/M metagenome (GOLD analysis project Ga0070729, IMG submission 66725) | Marine sediment microbial communities from the Atlantic coast under amendment with organic carbon and nitrate - tdDd47.2 | ecosystem: Environmental > Aquatic > Marine > Coastal > Sediment | place...
CGGCACCGATGACATTGATTTCGAGTTTTCCGGCGAGCGTTCCACCTACAATATCCGACGTCCCTTTGAAGGCGTCATCCCCAACCTGCGGCGGCGCTACGAAGAAACCACCTCGGTGCACAGCCGCATGGACCTTGAGCGCTACATGCGGGAGCATCCCTGTCCCGACTGTGACGGCGACCGTCTGCGTCCCGAATCTCTTGCGGTTAAAATCGGCGGCATCAACATTATGGATGTCAGCCGTATGAGCCTGGAAGAGGCCGGAGCCTTCTTTGATGGGCTGGATCTGACAGACCGGGAGATGGAGATTGCGGGCCGGATTATCAAAGAGGTGCGGAGCCGTTTGGGATTCCTCAATGATGTTGGCGTTGGCTACCTGACCATGGACCGCCGGGCCGGAACCCTTTCCGGTGGCGAAAGTCAGCGGATTCATCTGGCTACCCAGATAGGTTCAAGTCTGATGGGAGTGTTGTATATTCTTGACGAACCCAGCATTGGTCTGCATCAGCGGGACAACGCCCGGCTGCTGACAACCCTTAAGCGCCTGCGGGATTTGGGCAATACCGTGGTGGTGGTGGAACACGATGAAGAAACCATGGAAGAAGCCGACTGGATTGTGGACATGGGCCCCGGGGCCGGTATCCATGGCGGCGAGGTGGTTGCCGAAGGCCCGCTGAAGGTCATAAAGAGTTCCGACGATTCCCTCACCGGGCAGTATCTTAGCGGTACCCGTGAGATTGCAACACCGCCCAAGCGTCGCAAGGGCAACGGTAAAAAGCTGAAGCTCATCGGCTGTAGTCAGAACAATCTGAAAAACGTGGATGTCACCATTCCCCTGGGTACCATGACCTGTGTCACCGGCGTCAGCGGGTCGGGCAAAAGCTCGCTGATTATCGATACCCTGTATCCCCGGCTGTCCAATCAGCTGATGGGCAGCAATAAACAGGTGGGGATGCTGCGGGATGTAAAGGGACTTGATTATCTGGATAAGGTGATTGCCATCGATCAGTCCCCCATTGGTCGCACCCCGAGATCCAACCCGGCTACCTATGTAGGAGCCTTCACGCCCATCCGTGAATTGTTTTCCCAGTTGCCCGAAAGCCGGATACGCGGCTATCTGCCGGGACGCTTTTCCTTTAACGTGCCCGGCGGACGCTGCGAGGCATGTCAGGGCGATGGCGTGTTGAAAATCGAAATGCTCTTTTTGCCTGATGTGTATGTGCCCTGCGAAGTATGCGGCGGCAAGCGCTACAACCGTGAAACCCTGGAGATTCTGTACAAGGGCAAAACCATTTCCGACATCCTTAATATGACGGTGGAAGAGGCCCTGCAGTTTTTCTATAACGTTCCGGCGGTGCGGAACAAACTGCAAACCCTTAACGATGTTGATTTGGGCTATGTGGCCCTGAGGCAGCAGGCTCCCACCCTGTCCAGCGGCGAGGCCCAGCGGGTGAAACTCGCCAAGGAACTGTCCCGCCGCGCAACGGGCAAAACCCTCTATATTCTGGACGAGCCCACCACGGGCCTGCACTTTGATGATGTGCGCAAACTGCTGGATGTGCTGAACCGACTGACAGACACCGGCAACACCGTGGTGATTATCGAGCATAATCTGGACGTCATAAAATGCGCGGATTATCTGCTGGATCTGGGGCCGGAGGGTGGCCATCTTGGCGGCGAGATCGTTGCAGCAGGCAGCCCGGAGGCGGTGAGCAAAAACGAGGCAAGCCACACCGGCATGTATCTGCGGGACAAGCTCCCCCAAAAAAAGGTGGCCAAAAAGAAGGCAGCTCCCAAAAAGAAGGAAGCTCCCCCAAAAAAGGCAGCTCCTCCAAAAAAAGCAGCTCCCCAAAAGAAGGCTGCCCCTAAAAAGCCTGCAAAAAAACGAGCCGCACCGGCTAAAAAGAAGAAGGCAACCTAATTACGGTTGTCCATGGGGAAAATCCATGTATACTTGAAAAACGGACAAACGCAGTACCGACATTTTCAAGTGAGGATTCCATGGCATTACCGCAGATTTGGCGCGACCTGGCAACCGATCCCGCATCAGCACTGACCGTAACCGGTGATACTCCGAAAATAGGATATGCGCATTTGCATGTTCCGGTGGAAGTGATAGAAGCCGCCGGGGCAACGCCGGTGCGTCTGTTGGGCGGGGCTCCTCCCTATGTAAAGGCCGATGCCCACATGCAGGCCTACACCTGCTCCCTTTCCCGGGGTTTGCTGGAACACTGGCTTACCGGTTCCATGGATAGCCTCAAGGCAGTGGTCTTCGGCCACGCCTGCGATACCCTGCAACGAATAGAAGCGGTCCTGCGTGCGTCTGCCCGGGGGCCGGAAGTGCTGGCATACTACATGCCGGTAAACCGCGCCAGCGCCGGAGCATTTGATTTTCTTAAGACCCGGATTGCTTCATTTGCCGCGGATATTGCAAAGCTGACAGGAGGGGCGGAGATATCCGAAGATGCCCTGAACCAGTCCATGCAGCGCAGTGACCGTATGCAGCAGATCGCCCGGCAATTGTGGGAGGCCCACGGCAAGGGAGCCATGCCCTTTGTGGATCTGTACGATGCCCTGCTTGCGGCGCAGCTTATGGACCGGGAGCAGTGGCTTGTGCTGGCGGATACGTATCTTGCTGAGCTTGCCATACCGCAAAAAGATTCCGGGGTGCCCGTGGCCCTGTATGGTGGCCCCGTTATCAACCGTGATGTGGCACAGGCTCTGACTCAGGCGGATGCCCGGGTGGTATTTGATATGACCGGTACAGCTGGTCTGGTGTTTCCTCCTGCGGATACCGGCCTTGGCTTTGCAGCACTGCGGAAAGTCCACAGTCAGGATGACGGCCTGGGTATTCTTTCCCGGCGGATGCTTGCCTGGCCCACGGACCCCACAACCCTGCCGGGCAGCGGCGATGATGAAATGCCGCAGTATGTGTCCCGGGCACAACAGCAGGGTGCAAAGGGCATGCTGGCCCTGCGGCTGAAATTCTGCGAACCCTGGGGTTTTGATGAGCCGCCGTTGATGCGCGCCTGCAAAGAAGCGGAGTTCCCCTGCAACGCCCTTGAGTACGAAATCAGCAACGCACCTTCGGGCCAGATGGAAACCCGCATCGGAGCCTTTATAGAAATGCTGTCATAAGAGTCTTGTCAGGGGGCATAGCGCCGGCAGATAAAGGCTTTGCCCTTTACGTCGCACTCCACTGCACCCAGGGTGCCGGTGTGCAGGATAATGCTCTTAAGATCTTTTTCCGCGCAGATTTCCATGGGCCCGCCATAGCGTTGCGCCGAACTGACCACAGCGGTTCTGCCGGTTTTCTTTATCAGGTTGCAGGGAATACCGCCGGTGGCATGGGCAAATGCCGCCGGTTGCCGCAGGTACTGCACGACTGATCCATGCCGGGCAGTATCGTCAAAGCGCAGCAAATACATGTCCGCATCGTTGATGGTCAGCTTCCACAGACGGAATCCGTGGCGCAGAGGTCCCATGTTGGTGATGGCAACACCGGAAAGCAGATCCCGGGTTTCGCCGGAGGGAATGTCCGTTGAGAATATGGGGGACGGCAGGGAGATATCACCAACTCCCTGATTTCTTACCGGCGGCGGGCTCAGCCGCAGCCATGCATCAGGTTCGGTGATGTTGTATATATACATAGCCTGTCCGATGGTTCTTCCGGTGCTGCCACGGTCGGAGCCGTCAATAAGCAGGGATGATCCGTCGGGCATTTGCAGCAGTATGGCCGGAGTATAGCCGCCATCGAAAAACACTACCTGCGGCTGCGGGGGCGTTGCCTGCGGGGCCATGGCGATAAACAGAATTGCCCCAAGGAATGCCGTGACAGAGGCGGCGATACGCTTGCTGCGGAAATAATATAACAGCAGCAATCCCGCTCCAATAGCGAACAGCAGAGCAGTGGTGATAGCGCCCGTCATGGGGTTTGCAATGCCGGAGACCATATCGGCGGCCATGGTCTGAATCCGCAGCAGCATATCCAGCGACCACACCATGGGGGCGCTGACCGCCGCCAGCCCCGGCAATCCCGCCAGAGCCCAGATGGTTGTCACCATGCCCAAAGGCACTGAAAGCACGGTAACCAGCGGCACCGCAATGATGTTGGCAAACAGGCCCGCAACCGTCAGATATTTAAAATTCACCAGAATGATGGGGGCTGTGACCACAAAGGCGGCAACCGACACCCAGACAATATCCCACAACCGTTGTAAAAACGCCCATCCGGTGATGGCGCTCCATCGGGTCGCAGCGCGGCGCTTGTTGTACAGCCATGTACAGCGGGCCGCCGGAGCGGTCAGCAGGATGCCCAGCACAGCGGAAAACGTAAGCTGGAATCCCACTTCAAACAGGGACAGAGGCCAGATAAGCAGCAGCACAAATGCAGCCCATGTCAGGGTGACATAGGGATTGGTGCGGCGGCGCAGCAGCAGTGAGGCAAGAAAAAACGTAACCATAACCGCCGCCCGAAGGGCAGGCAGTTTTGCGCCGGTGAGCAGAGCAAAGACCCACACCAGCACCATGGCGGGAATCGCCGCAGCCCGGGCAGGGTCTGCGGGACGCCGTCGCAGGGGGAGGAGCATGATGCATAATCTGACCAGCAAAAAGGCCCACAAAGCGATAATACCCAGATGCAGACCGCTGATGGCAAGCAGGTGGCTTGTGCCTGCTTCCCGGAAATTGTTGCGGATTGGATCATGCAGGGATGCCCGTTCGCCAATGGTCAAGGCCTGCACCAGACCGAGATGCGGCTGGGGAATCTCTCTGGCAAGCCTTTGTGCGATGTTGTGGCGAACCCGGTTTATGGTGGTCTCAAGGCTGTCGCCGGTGGTGCGCTCCAGCGTGGTTGGGCTCAGGTCCGCCGCCCGGATGGTGGCAAGGGCGCTGATGCCCCGTCGCCGCAGATACCCGGGATAATCCCAGCTTCCGGGGTTGTTGCGCTGTCGGGGTGTTTGCAGCAGGCCGTTGATTTCCAGAATATCTCCGGGGGCTGTGTGTGCGGGCAGACGGTTGTCGCCGTATATGCGCACCCGCACCGTGCCTTCCCAGGGGGCGGGCTTTTCCTTTTGCGGGGCAAGGGAATGAACCTGAAAGTCAAAGGATGTGGAACCTTGTATCCGGCGCACCCAGCGCAGCAGTTCTCCCTGCATGACAACCTGAGCGGAAACAGTGTCGCTTCCGGCGATTTTTACGCTGTCGGGAAGGGGCGCTGTTTGGTCAACGGCATGACTGCCAAGGGCCGCCCCAAGCATGATAAAGGTTGTCAGCTCTGCAATCAGCAGTGTTTTGAGCATCCGGCGTTTGTGGGTAAATATCCACAGTATCCCACCCATAAGGGTGGCGGTCATCCATGCCCACAGGGACACAGAGGATGCTCCCGTTGCAGCCACAAGAATACCGATGACCAGACCCGCAAGCCACAGGAAAACCGGGAAGGCGGTGAAAAAGGGAATGACGCCGCCGGGCAGGGCGGTGGCGTACTTGCTATTGCTGACTGGCTGCTGCATACTGACCTCAACAGATTTAGGCAAACGGAGGATTCATGGCACAACAAACATTTTCCATCGGTCGTGCGCTGACCATTATAGAACAGGAAATGCAAAAAGTGGAACTCCCTGTGTCGGAAAATTTCATGAAAGATCCGTTTCGGGTGTGGCTCAGCTGTATTGTCAGCCTTCGCACCAGGGATACCCAGACCGCAAAAATCGTTGGTCCCCTGTTTGAACGGGTGTCATCGGTAGAAGATATCCTGGCCATTGACGAAGAAGAGCTGGCGAAGCTGATTTATCCGGCGGGATTCTACCGGCAAAAGGCCAAGCAGGTTAAAAAAACAGCCCCTATTTTAATGGAGCGCTTTGACGGGAAAATCCCCTCGGAAATCGATGACCTGCTGACCCTGCCGGGAACCGGCCGCAAAACCGCCAACCTTGTGCGCACCCTGGGTTTTGGGTTGCCGGGGATTTGTGTGGACATACATGTGCACCGGATTTCAAACCGTTTTGGCTATGTGAAAACCAAAACCCCGGACCAAACAGAGTTCGCCCTGCGAAAAAAACTCCCCAAACGTTACTGGATGGACATCAATCGCCTTTTGGTGATGTGGGGGCAGAATCGCTGTTTCCCGCTGCGTCCCCGCTGTTCGGATTGCCCTCTTTTTTCACAGTGTCCCCGGGTTGGGGTGCAGCAGCATCGCTAGGCTGTGCCGCTTTGGCGTTTTCTTCGCCTTGTGCTGCCGGTTGTGCCTTGGGTTCCGGTGTGGGCAGGGGAGGAATAAACATGGGTGCGCCTTTGTCGATTGATTTCAGGCGTTTCAGACTGTGGTCATAGGTAAAGGTTCGCTTCAAAGCGGTGATGGGCAACTCCACGTCTTTGTGTGAGTCCACCACCTGCCAGAAGGTAAGCCCAAAGGCTTTAGAGGTACACATGATGCTGGCATGGGCCCGGTGGGAGGCTTTTACACTGGCGGGTGCCGGAGCAACGCCGAGGGAAAGGCTGTCGGGCTGGCAACCCCAGAAAAAGGCTTCATCCTGAAGATTCTGGTACATCTCAGGGGTGGGGATACCCAGCAAAGAGGTCAGGTTGTTTCTGACGCCTTCTTCCCGGGTGTTCTGGTCATACTGAAAAAGCATCAGCAGCACTGAAATGGAGATGACAAACAGCAGTACCAGGCGCACCCAGCGTTTGCCGAGATTGGTGTCTTCAATGGCGCTGGGCACAAAGCGGTGGGCGGTGCGGGCCCGCTGATGACGGACCTTGCGGATGCGCCCGATGCTGGTGTTTCTGCCAAGCTGCGACTCCCGGGAGGGAAGGTTGGCCAGTTCCGCCACCAGATCGTCTTCGGTTACGCTGTGGTTGATCTGGTATTCACCGTCAACGCCACCATCGGCATTAACCTCAAGTTCGAGGTTTACGGTCATGGGATTACCCTCAGGTTCCAGGTTTTCGGAATCGGAATTCTGCTTGATATCACTCATAGCCGCTCCGTTGTTTGTATTTCCATAATCCGCCTGACAGGAAGTATATAACAACTTTATGAAAAAAACAATGTTTTCAACGATCTGTATTATACCGGCGTCTTGCCTTATACGGCTCTGCGTGATAGGGGTTAACTGCAACGGGAAAAACTGCAGATTGGTGGTTAGATGTAATGATTGAAGGTATTCCAGGGCTGAAACGACTATGTGGTACCGGGGGAATATGCGCCCTGTTGCTGCTGGCGGGTATGTGTGTGGCATCCCTTGTCCATGCCGGTGAGGCAGAAGCCGAACCCCCTGCCATTGTTGTCGGGGCTGACGGTGATCTGGATATGGACGAAGAAGCCCCGGCTGTTGACGCTGCCGAAGCTGTCGCCTCCCCGGAAACCGAAAACATGGTTGCAGATACCTCTGCCGATGGTGATGCGGATGCGGTGGAGCAGGATGCTCCTGACACAGAGGTCGTGGACGCTGATTTCGACCCCGATCCCGATCCCGATCCCGATCCCGATCCTGAGCCTGAGCTTGATCCTGATCCTGACCCCGATCCCGATCCCGATCCTGAGCCTGAGCTTGATCCTGATCCTGACCCCGATCCCGACCCCGATCCCGATCCTGAGCCTGAGCTTGATCCTGATCCTGACCCTGACAAAAACAACGCCTGCGGCGCAGAAGCCGAGGTGGAGCACGAAGAGGAAAGCCTCTACGGTATTTTACCGGATACCAGCGATTTGCCCCGCTGTATGGATGAAGCAGCCCTGCGCAGCAGTCTGGTGACGGGTTTGCAGGCCATGCAGGAAATGATCCCCGATCTGCGGGTGGGGATTCTTGCGGAAGAACTGGGCAGCGGTCGGGTGATTGTGGCCAATGACGCCGAAGAAGTCTTTGTGCCTGCCAGCAACGCCAAACTGGTGACCAGCGCGGCAGCCTATACCTATCTTGGTCCCGAGCATCGTTTTGCCACGGAGTTTCTTGTGCCCAACGGCGGCTGTCGCAAAGGGCCTCATATCAAGGGCCCGCTGTATATTCGCGGTGGCGGCGATCCTTCGCTGGTGTATGAAAAAATGTGGCGTATCGCCCGGGTGCTTAAGCGCAAAGGCATTAAAAGCGTTAAGGGTATCACTATTGACGAATCGCTGTTTCCCGGCGGTGAGGTTCCCGGAGCGGATTTTGAGCGTAACGAACGGGCCTACCGTGCGCCGGTTGGGGCCTTAAGTGCCAGTTTCAATGCCTTTGAAATCTACATTCGTCCCGGCGAAAAAGCAGGGGAAAAAGGCGTTGTGGCCATCGAGCCCGCACTGGATGATTTTTTCATTATTACCAACAAGATTACCACCTCCCGGCGCAGTTCCCGCATTCGTATCGATGTGCGGCAGCAGCGCAACGGCAAAGTGCGGGTAAAGGTGTGGGGGCGCATCAACCGCCGGGCGGGAACCTATGTGTACAACCGACGGGTGGGAACTCCCTGGAAATACGCCGGAGCCATTTTTAAGCATATGCTGGGCAAAGCAGGTATTAAGGTAAAAGGCCGCGTACGGCGGGGCCGCATTCCCAAAAACGCCACGGTGGTGCATACCCACTGGTCCAGTCCATTGTGGAAGCTGGTGGGGACCTTTAACAAGCACAGCAATAATTTTATGACGGAAATGGTGCTCATGGCCACCGTTGCCGAGGTTGCCGGGGCTCCGGCGACCTGGGAAAAAGCGCGAAAAGTGCTTATCGGATTTCTTGAGGACATGGGCCTGAACAACCCCGATGTTGTGATGGAAAACGGTTCCGGGCTGACGGTCAATACCCGTCTGAGCCCCAAAACTCTGGTGGATCTTTTACGGCAAATGGATAAACGCCGCTATATCGCGCCGGAGTATCTTGCCAGCCTCGCCATAGGCGCCCGTGACGGCACCCTGAGAAGCCGCTTGAAGGGACTTTCGGAGTTGAGCCTGGTGCGGGCCAAGACCGGCACCCTGGAAGACGCTCTGGGGCTTTCGGGGTACATGGAAACCTCTGCAGGGCCGTCGCTGGTCTTTAGTATTCTGGTCAATGGCTGTCCAAAATCAGAGCGGCAGCAGTGCATTGGCATGATTGACTGGATGGTATCCCTGCTGGACCATGTAAGACCGGTGACGGGCAAGTGCAGGATCAATCTTCTTCAGGATGTGAATAGTAATGATAATAAAATATTTGACAAACCTGCCGACATGGTAAAGCATAATAAATTAATAACGGAACCAACGCAGACGCAAGGAGGAAACCCATGAAACGCATTATCACTTTAGTCTCGGCACTGGCCCTGCTGGCCGGTCTGATGGCATGTTCCGGCAATGCCCCGGCACCCAAAGCCGAACAAAAAGCCCCCGCAGCCAAAGCGGCCCCCACAGCCCCGGCAGCGAAGGCCCCGGCAGCCAAACCCGCCGAAGCCCCGGCAGAAAAACCTGCTGAAGCAGCCGCAGCAAAACCTGCTGAAGGTCAGCCCGCCGCTGCCCCGGCCGAAGCCAGGCCCGCAGAAGAAAAAGCCGCAGCCCCCGAAGGCGATGCACCCAAGGCCAAAACCATGAAGGCCGGAGCCGCCGCGCCCCTGCCCATGGGCAAGCCCGCTGCAAAAGATCCTGCCAAACCCTGTGACGGCGAGAAGAAAGCCGAAGCTCCCGCCAAGGCGAAACTGCCCATCAAGGTCGCCCCGGTGAAGACCAAAGCCACCACCAAAGCCCCGGCAAAGGGTTTGAAGGTTGCGCCCCAGGCCAAATAAAATATAACACAACATTCGTGTGTAATGCAGGCGTCTTTCCATTGGGAAGACGCCTGTTTTATATAATTATTACAAGGTATTCCGCTTTTGCTTTTAAAAAAGTTGAATTGGATACAAAAAAGGCATAAGATAGTCGTCGAAATCCATACATCCTGAGCATGTCATCGTGAGAACATACTGTTTTCGGGAGATGTATTATGCGTATTGTATTACGGCGGCGGTATCTTTGTGCGTTCCTGTGTTCCCTGTGCATTGCCGGGTTTACCGGGTGTAGCGACAGCGGCGGCGATCCCCAGGGAGATGGCATTCCATGCAGCAGTGACGCCGATTGTGCTGATGTTGGTATGATGAACGGGCATTGTCTGCAACCGGCGGGAACCTGCTTTGATTTTGGACGGTGCATAAGCCATCAACAGTGTCTGGATATGTTTTCCTATATGCAGGCGCCCTATTGCCAGTTTGACGGGCTGTGCCGGGATGACGGTCCCTGCTCTGTGGATGCCGATTGCGCCGCAGCGGGCTGGGTATGCAACCCTGACAACGGAACCTGCCGCTATGAGTCGCCGGATGGCGATGCAGATGCACCTGACGGCGACGGAGGGGATGTTCAGGATGAAGAACCTGCCGTGGCCTGTCCCGCTGTAAGTGGCGTGTATCCTGTGGCATGGGAATGCCCGGCCCCGGGTAAAAACCATATGATGGTGATTGAGCAACAGGAGGGAAGCTGCGATATTACCGTACACAGCCCCGATGAACTGATGTCGGGGATCGTGGCCTCCGATGGGCACATAACCCTTGAAGCCACCGATACCCATGCAGGGTGTGAAGGCGACATCCAAAACGGATATGTACACCTGTCCTGTGGCGAGGGCTGCGGGGCGCAACCAGCCGCCGCCACCATCAGCGGAACAGTATCGGTGACACCCGGGGAGTTGATGTTCGATGTTGCCCGTCCCGGTGAAGAGATAACAAAGACCCTGGAAATACGGAACACCGGAAGCGGTGGACTGGCCATGTATGAACTGTACTTTCCCCTGGGCAGCCCTTCGGGATTTTCCATTGAGAATGATGGTCAGCGGTTTCCGCGTATCATTGCTCCGGGGGAAGCTGTAACTCTCTCGTTACGCTATCAGTCCGATGAGCCGGAGCCTGTCACAGGGCAGCTTGCCATTGTCACATCCGATGCCCAACCCCGTGCCTTTGTGCCGCTGATGGTTCGTTGCGAAGATTGCGACAGCAACGTTTCGGTGGATACCCATGTTCTGCGCTTTGGGGTGGTGAACTGGTGGGAACTGGAACGAAAAACCGTGACCGTTACCAATCAGGGTGACACAGAAGTGCATATCAGCAGCATTGATATGGTTGACAGCGATGACGGCGGATTTGAACTCGATGCATCGGTGGAAACCAGGAATATTACCCTTGCCGCCGGAGCATCCTGGGATGTCGGTGTGTTTTTCCATCCGCTTCAGAACATGCATCCCAAAGGGAGGCCGGTGCGGGGCCGAATGCGCATCAACATGTGGCGCGAAGAACTGCAATTTTTTATTCCGGTGGCGCTACATGGCAGCGTGGAGATACCCACGCCTCCCTGCATTCATCTGGAGCCTGTTGATGTGGAAACCGGACTTCCACAGGAAGCCTTTGGCGATGTGCTGCGGGGCAACAGCGCAACCCGGACCATGACCATTAGCAATTGCGGTGATGAGGTTCTGAACATTAGCGATATGTCACCGGCGGCACTGGTATCCATCCGGGACCCGGAATTTTTCTTTTCACCGGCCCTGCCGGTGGGCACTTACATAGAACTGGCTCCCGATGAATCATTTTCTCTGGATATTACCTTTGTTCCACAACGTGTGGGCGAACAGAGTCACGGGATCAACATTATATCCAACGCCACGCTCAGCGATATTCCGGTGCTTGACAATCACGCCGACGCAGTGCAGGTGCCTCTTGCCGGTACCGGTCTGCAGCCCTCATTTTCGCTGGTGCCCTCCGGGCTGGACCTGGGATATGTGCCGCCGGGTTGTTGCACACCGGAAAAAATATTCCGGGTGTTTCATACCGCCGCCCCGGATGAAATCGTAACCATCAGCGATATTTCCCTGCCCAGGGGATACTGGGAAGGGACATTGGAAGTCCTGCCGGAAACCGCTTTACCGGTAGAGCTTGCCGCCGGTGAATCCCTTGCGATGACGGTGCGCTACTGCGCTGATGAGGATATTTTACCGGACTGCATTGATGCCGATATTGCGGTGTCCGGTGGTAGTAACGGTGAGATATTACATATTAATGCACACGCCGAGATGTTCCTGAAAACCAGAGAGACCATGTTTTTCCAGCAGCGCAGCGCTCCTGGCGCGGATATCATGGTGGGGGTTGGATGCGGTCCCCATATGGAAGTATATCAACAGCGACTGGCCAATGGTTTGACCACGCTTCTGGACCGGGCCGATGCTGCCGGGGCCGATATTCGGATACAGGTGTTTCCCACCGGCAGGGGAGGAGTGCAGGAAGAGTATTATCCGGTGCTGGCATATGGTGGGGAAGATGGCATGACACGGCAGGAACTTGTGAATGCCTTTGCCGAACAGGTGGCCATGGGAGAGGTCTGTGATGATGAAGAACGCCCCATGGAGGTGGTTTTTGATCTGCTGTCGCTCCCGGAGGATGCGGGCACGTTGCAGCGCCGTTCCGATATGGGGCTTGGGCTTGGGCTTGTGCTTATGTCAACCGCCGATGCCCTGGATGTGGATGCCTGGGCCGCGGCCAGACTGGTAGACTACGCGGTTGTTCATAATCCCGAGGATTTGGGGGTAAGTGTCCTTGCGGGGCCCTGTCCCGATGGCTGCCAGGAGCAAAGCGTCTCTGTGGAACCGGCCTGCGGGTATGCATCATTTGCAGAGTCTACTGAAGGGGAGGTTTACTCAATATGCGAAGAATCCTCTTCAGAAATGCTCTTTGGGGCCCTGGCGGATCGCCTGTTTGTGTTGCCGAAGCGCTTTGTGTTGCCGCAACCCTTTGAGTATGATGATTTCTGGTTAAGCGTCAATGGTGAAGCCGTGTCGAACTATACTCTCGATATCATCGAAAATACTGTAGTTTTTGATGAGCCTCCTGTTGCGGGAGCCTCCATCATGATACATTACTGGATCGGGTGCAGGTAATTTCAGGGCCAATAATCATGGCAGAAACCCCGGCCCCGGGCCCGGGATATTCCGCCAACCGGCAACTATATTCCAGCTCGCGGGAATTACTCCCGCTTTTTCCTTGACAACCCTGCCGTATCCGTCTATATACACACGTCTGAATGCAACGGAGGTTGTTATGATTGCTGTGATTAAACAAGGTGGCAAACAATACGTAGTTAAAGAAGGCGATGAGATCCATGTGGAGAGCATCGCTTATAATCCTGGTGATTCGGTAAACATTACCGATGTGCTTCTGGTGGATGACGGCAATGGTGCCGTGTCTGTTGGAAAGCCCCTGGTCGAAGGCGCAAGCGTCGAAGCTCTGGTAACCGGTCATGGTCGTGAAAAGAAAATCACGATTCTGAAACGTGCACCCCGCAAGCGCTATCGCAAGAAACAGGGTCATCGCCAGGAATATACCGGGCTTAAGATTGTAAAGATCACCGGATAAGGACCAGGAGGTAATCTCATGGCACACAAGAAAAGCGGTGGAAGCGCTAAAAACGGCCGGGATTCCAAGGGCCAGCGGCGCGGAGTCAAAATATATGCAGGCCAGACCGTAACCGGTGGCAGCATTCTGGTTCGCCAGCTTGGTCAAAAAATCCGCCCCGGCGAAAACGTCGGCATGGGCAAGGATTACACCCTGTACGCCAAGATCCCCGGCGTGGTGCAGTACGAATCCTTTGGCCAGAACAAGAAACGGGTACACGTAGAGCCTCTGGAAACAGAAGCCTAAGTCACCCTGTTCTGAATATTTCGGTTACTGCCGACGGAGATCGATATTTCGATCTCCGTCGGTTTTGTTTATTTAAAATTCGCCCAACAGGCCTGTTGAGGCGTATTTCCTCCACAATATGCAGGGGTTGGGGCCGGTCAGAGTTCTGACAGGTCTTTGGTAACCGGGGTCAACTCGTCGGTGCCATGGCGCCTGGCATAGCCGTTCCACACCCCAAAACACACACCATCCAGGGTACAGGAGGCGCATTGCGGCCCCTTGGTTTTTTCCCGCTTAAGAATGTCGTTGTAGGGGTCTGGCGGCAGATCCAGCAGTTTGGATGCCGTAAGTCGCTGAAATTCCAGCGTTTGTTTAATGCGTTTGCCCATAAAACAGGGCGGAATGGTCAATGCATTGTTGGCCTCGATGCCCCGGGCTTCCGCAATGTCCAAAGCCTCCCATAAAAAAGGCTGTACATCGCTTAAGCGCGGCACAATGGCGGGATGCTTCAAACCCCGTCCGGCGTGCTGGTCCAACAGCAGATCCATGGACCGCACATGGGGCAGATGTTCCGCCACAAAGCGCATGTATTGCGGCAAATAGCGGTAAGTGGCGGCGGTGATGACGTGAATCACCCGCAGGTTGACGCTGGTTTCGCCAAGGCGGCGCAGACCCCACATGGTG
>Ga0070729_10004846_pt1 | contig 14314 bp, 13 predicted proteins | sample tdDd472_FD_66725 | JGI IMG/M metagenome (GOLD analysis project Ga0070729, IMG submission 66725) | Marine sediment microbial communities from the Atlantic coast under amendment with organic carbon and nitrate - tdDd47.2 | ecosystem: Environmental > Aquatic > Marine > Coastal > Sediment | place...
CCGTGGGTCTTGCGGCTGCCGAGCGCGCCGATATAGAAGCAGCCGCGTTCGATGGCGTGCTGGAGCGCCCAGTCGTCGATCTTCGGATCGTGGGTCAGCGCCGCGAGCGCGGTGAACCGGTCGACGGCGAGCCCGGGCAGCACGTCCTCGGGCCAGTCCGCGTGCAGGTTCACGCCGGGAAACCGGTCCTCGCTGGCGAACGCGGTGCGCGGGTCGACGATTTCCACGTGGAAGCCGGCGATCGCCGCCATCGGCGCCAGCGCCTGGCTGATATGGACCGCGCCGATGACGATCAGCCGTGGCGGCGGCACGTGCACGGTGAGGAACACGTCGCCGGCCGGGGTTTCGATCATCCCCGACTTCGCCGAGGCGAAACGCGCCGCGAACTCCGCTTCCAGCGGATCGCCGGCGAAGCCCTCGTCCTCCAGCACCAGCCGCTGGCTGCCGGTAGCGAGTTCGGACACCAGGATCGCCGCGCGGCGGTCGGCGCGGGCCTCGTTGAGGGCTTCGAGCAGGGCGCGCTTCATGCCTCGATCCTTTCCACCCAGACCCGGATCTTGCCGCCGCAACTCAGCCCCACCTGCCAGGCGGTCTCGTCGGCGACGCCGAATTCGAGCATCTTCGCCGCCCCGCTCTCGATCACGTCGAGTGCCTCGCCGACCACCGCGCCCTCAACGCAGCCGCCGGAGACCGAGCCCTCGAAATTCCCCTCGCCGTCGATCACCAGGTGCGAGCCCACCGGCCGCGGCGCCGACCCCCAGGTCTGCACCACGGTGGCGAGCGCAAGCTCGCGGCCTTCCTTCGACCAGCGCTCGGCGGTCGAGAGCACGTCGATTGCATGGGCGTCTGCCGGTTCGGTCATGGAAGCCTCCGTCGGTTGGCGCGGGGAAGCGTTCGAAGGAGTCCCCGACTCCTCGAGCCCCCGCGACTCTCCTCCCTAGATATTGCCGTGCGGCCCGCGATGCAAACCGCGAACGGCGACCCCCTCGGATTCTGCGGTCGCACCAGCGCCTTGCATCTGTTCAGCTGGTTTCGCGCTGCCGCGCCTCCGGCGCGATATCCCCCACCCACGGAAGCCGCGAACGGCACCAGATCTCGCTTTTCGGCGGCAATTCGGCCCGCTGGTCGAGGATGCCGACCCGCAGCATGTAGAATGGCGGCTTGTCGCCGGTATCGGACGAGTAGAACTGGCTGCCGCAGGTCCCGCAGAAGGCCTGCGCGCGGGCATTTCCGCTTTCCGCCGTCTTGACATAGATCTTCGGCGCCGCGCCCTCGAACCGCACATTTTCCGCCGCCGCCGGAACGGCCACCCGATAGGCGGTCGCCGACAGCTTCTGGCAATCGCTGCAATGGCAGATCGTCACCGTTTCCGGATCGATCTCGGCTTGAAGCGTCGTCGCGCCGCAATGGCAGCTTCCGGTGACCTTCATTCCGTTCCTCCCTTCGAAGCGCGCGCGGCCGGAGAAGGCGAGCCCCGCTTATCTTCTCCTGATTTTGCCGCGTGCATCGCGGACCGTAAAGGGCGGTTCAGACCGGAAGCACTCGAAAATCGGCAACGGCCGAGCACCCGCTCAGCGCGTCTCGTGCGATTCCGTTTCCTCGTGGAAATCCCACACCCAGGGCAACCGCGAGCGGCTCCAGATTTCCCGCTTCGGCGGCAGGATCGGGCTTTGTCTGAGAATGCCGACCCGCAGCATGTAGACCGCCGGCGTGTCGGTGGCGTCGGCGGAATAGAACTGGCTGCCGCAGGTGGCGCAGAAAGCCTGCACGCGGCGGTTTCCGTTGTCGGCGGTCTTGATATAGACCTTCGGCGCGGCGCCGGTGAACTGGGTGGTTTCCACCGCCGCCGGAACCGCGACACGAAACGCGTTCGCCGACAGTTTCTGGCAGTCCGTACAATGGCAGATCGTCACCGTTTCCGGATCGATTTCCGCCAGGATACTCGTCGCGCCGCAATGGCAGCTTCCGTCAACGATCATCATGGATCCCTCCTTTGCGACCCCGCACCCGTCCGGCAGGGGCCACCGCTATTCGTCCATCGTCTCGTTCGCTCCTCCCGGCACCGGCCGGCCCCGGAATTTCGGCAGGCCGTCTTTCATGTCGACAATTCGCAATTCGTAATCGATATGCGCCCTCGGCTCGAACCGGAATCCGTCGATCGTCATCGGATAGACATCGACCAGCCCGACGCCGGTCGACGCCGTCATCACCGCGCCGCCGCAGGTGCCGCAAAACTGCCGCACCGTGGTGCCGTTCTTCGAATAGGCCCTGAGCGCGTCCTCGCCCCCGGTCACCCGCACCTTGTCCTCGGGCCAAAGGGCATAGGCGGTGACCGGCGTGCCCGACCACGCCCGGCAGTCGTTGCAATGGCAATATCCCTGCAACACCGGCTCACCGGTGACTTCCACCTCGACCGCTCCGCAGAAACAACGGCTCGTCGCCTTGTCGGCCATGGCTCGTCCTCCGTCTCCAGGATAGCGCGGCGGCCGACTCAACCGCCGGTAGCGAAGTCTAGTCCAATCGGCGCCGATTACCAGCCGTTCCTACAACAGGACTGCGGCGATCACGGAAACGATCAGCAGGATCGCAAACGTAACGTTAATGACCCGGCTGGTGCGCGGGTCGCGGAAGAATCGGGTCAGAAAGGCGCCGGCGGTGAGCCAGCAGACATTGACGAACACGATCACCCCGATCAGCATCGCCGCCTTGGCGAGCCCGTCGCCGAACGGCGCGCCGTCGACCAGCACGAAGCCGGAGAACATCGCCGCCATCGCCGCGTAAGCCTTGGGATTGACCAGCGACAGGCCGGTGCCCTCGTACCATTTCGGCTCCCCGCGCTCCGCCCGCGCCGCGCCGATCGGCGGCGCGGTGGCGATGCGCCAGGCGAGATAGAGGAAATAGGCCGCCGCCGCGACGCTCACCATCGGCGCGACGCCGGGTAGCGCGAAGACCAGCGCCGAGACGCCGGAGCCGACGATGGCGATGACGATCAGCATCCCCAGCGTCATCCCGGCCATGTAGCCCAGGCCCCGCTTGCGGCCGAAGGCGGCGCCCACCGCCGCCAGGCTGAGCGTGTTCGGTCCGGGACTGCCGGCCAGCGCCAGCGCCGCCAGGATGAAGCTTCCCAGGGTTTCCAAGATGGACTCCGGTGCGCGATGGATGCGTCCGGCGATTCATAGACGCCGGCGCGCGGCCGGGCAACGGCTTCCCGCCCGGAAATCGGCATGGGAGGCAGATCGTCGTCGGAGGGATGACGACGCGGCGGGACAACCCCGCCGCGACCGCTATTGGGCGGCGACGTGCAGCGCCGGCGCGGCGTCGCGCACCGCGGCGTCCACATGCGCCTCGAAGCGGGCGAAATTGTCGATGAACATCGACACCAGCTTCGCCGCCTGCCGGTCATAGGCCGCCGTATCGGCCCAGGTGTCGCGCGGGGTCAGGATCTTCGCATCGACGCCGGGCACCGCGGTCGGCACGTCGAAGCCGAAATTGGCGTCGGTGCGGAACTCCGCGCCCCTGAGCGAGCCGTCGAGAGCCGCGGTCAGCAGCGTCCGCGTCGCCTTGATCGGCATCCGGTTGCCGACCCCGTAGGCGCCACCGGTCCAGCCGGTATTGACCAGCCAGCAATCGACGTCGTGGCGGTCGATCAGGTCGCGCAGCAGGTTGCCGTATTCGGACGGATGGCGCGGCATGAACGGCGCGCCGAAGCAGGTCGAGAACGTCGCCTGCGGCTCGGTGACGCCCTTCTCGGTGCCGGCGACCTTGGCGGTGTAGCCGGACAGGAAGTGATACATCGCCTGCGCCGGTGTCATCTTCGCGATCGGCGGCAGCACGCCGAAGGCGTCGGCGGTCAGCATGATCAGGTTGGTCGGATGCGCCGCGCGGCCCGTGTCGCTGGCGTTGGGGATGAAGCCCAGCGGATAGGCGCAGCGGGTGTTCTCGGTCTTCGAGCCGTCGTCGAAATCGGGCACCCGCGTCTCGGGATCGAGCACCACGTTCTCGAGGACCGTTCCGAAACGCTCGGTGGTGGCGAAGATCTCCGGCTCTGCCTCGCGGCTGAGCTTGATGGTCTTGGCGTAGCAGCCGCCCTCGAAATTGAAGATGCCGTCGGCGCCCCAGCCGTGCTCGTCGTCGCCGACCAGGGTTCGCGCCGGATCGGCGGACAGGGTGGTCTTGCCGGTGCCCGACAGGCCGAAGAACAGGGCCGAGCGCCCCTCGCCCTCGTTGGCCGAGCAGTGCATCGGCATCACCCCCTTGGGCGGCAGCAGGTAGTTGAGCACGGTGAAGACCGACTTCTTCATCTCGCCGGCATAGGATGTGCCGCCGATCAGCACGATCATCCGGCTGAAATCGACGGCGATGACGGTTTCCGTCCGGGTGCCGTGGCGCGCCGGATCGGCGCGGAAGGACGGCAGGTCGATGATGGTGAGCTCGGGAACGAAGCTGGAAAGCGCGTCACGTTCGGGCCGGATCAGCAGGTTGCGGATGAACAGCGAATGCCAGGCATATTCCGTAAAGACCCGGGTCGGCAGGCTGTAGGCGGGGTCGGCGCCGCCGATCAGGTCCTGGGCGAACAGGTCGCGGCCCTCCGCATGGGCGAGGAAATCGGCGAGCAGCGCCTCGAAATGCTCCGGCGACATCGCCGCGTTGTTGTCCCACCAGACCGCGTTCTCGGTCGCCTCGTCGCGGACGACGAACTTGTCCCTGGCCGAGCGGCCGGTGTGTTCGCCGGTCTCCACCGTCAGCGCCCCTCCGGCGGCGACGATCCCCTCGCCGCGCTCGACGGCCCGCTGGTAGAGGTCCGCCTCGGTCGCGTTCCAGAGGATGGATTTGAGATTACGCAATCCCGCGGCCTCGGCGCCGATCGCGCCGTTGCGTTTTCCGGTTTCGTTCACCGCCCGCGTCTCCTGGTTGGTTTCGCGCCGGCGTTACCTTTCCCGTCGCCTGTCCCGACCATGCGGCCGGCGGGGTTAAGACGTGGTCCGGACGCGCCGGCTTCTCCCTTTGTGAAAAGTGGCCGGACCATAGGAAGCGGGTCTCGCGGCGGTCAAGCGGTTTATGACGGATATGCGACGAAAGGACCGATCTAAAACGATTAGAATTCATACGCTTGTGAATAATGACAGGTGCGTCGCCGGCTGTGGCACGTGCCTCAGCATCGCCCGCCGGCGAGGTGCTCGGCGATCGCTTCCGCGGCGGCGTTCCACCGCCCGCGGGTCGAAGCGGAAACCGGCCATCGCCGAGCGGCCGGGATTATGCTTAAGTGCGCGGCTTCCGTTTTCGACGATTCCCACGCGATTCCCGGACGGTCCGGGAACGCCCGACCGAGCCCCTGGAGCATGATGGCGCACTCCGGAAATCCGACGCTGGAGCCGGGCACGACACTTGGCTGGCATATCCGGCGCACGCTCGAGCTGGCGCTGCCGATCATCGTCGCCCGCGCCGCCTTCCTGGTCATGGCGCTGGTCGATACGCTGATGACCGGCTGGGTGAGCGCGCGCGAGCTCGCCTATCTCGGCCTCGGCCTGTCGAGCCAGATCTTCCTGATGCTGATCGGCATCGGCGCCCTGCAGGCGGTCGCGGTACTGGTTGCGCAGGCCGTCGGCCGCGGCAAGGCCGGCGAATGCGGCGCGGTGCTTCGCGCCGGGCTGGTCCATGGCGGCCTCTACGGGCTCCTCATCATGGCGGCATCGGGCCTCGCCGGCCCGTTCTTCCTGGCGATCGGCGAGGAGCCCGGCCTCGCGCACGGCGCCAGCCAGGTGGCCGGCGCCTTCGCCTGGGGCATGCCGGCGCTTCTGATGTTCACCGCCTGCAACTATGCGCTCGAGGCGACCGGCCGGCCGCAGATCGGCATGGCGATCATGATCGGCGTCAATATCCTCAACATCCCGCTCAACGGCATCTTCGCGCTGGGCTGGGGCGGGCTGGTCGAGCCGATGGGGGCGACTGGCGCGGTCGACACCAGTTCCGCGCTGAGATGGGTCGGCCTGCTCGCCATCCTCGCCTTCTACCGGTTCGACCTGACGCGGCACGGCGATCCCTATCGCATCGCTGTCGCCCGGCCGTTCCGCACCGCATTCGCCGAAGCCATCGGACCGATCGGCCGCCGGCTCATTCGGATCGGCCTGCCCATGGGGCTGGCGCAGGGAATCGAGAGCGGCGCCTTCGCCTCGATGACCATGATCGCCGGACTGATCGGCGCCGCCGGACTGGCAATTCACCACATCACCATGACGCTCACTTCGCTGGTCTACATGATGGCGCTCGGCATGATGGCGGCGACCGCGATCCGGGTCGGCAACGCCGTCGGCCGCGGCGATCGCACCGGCATCGTCCGCGCCGGCTGGACCGGCATCGGGCTCGGCGCCGTCGTCGCACTGGTGCCGACCGCGATCTTCCTCGCTTTCCCCACCGCCCTGGCCGGCGTGTTCACCAAAGACCCCGCAGTCCTCGCCTACGCGGAGACGACACTGCGCGTCGCCGGGCTGATGCTGGTCTTCGATGCGATGATGGGCATCTCGATCGGCGCCCTGCGCGGCGCCGGCGACGTCTGGCCGGCCTTCTTCTTCCAGATCGCCGCCTTCTGGGGTCTGTCGATTCCCCTGGCCTGGTACCTGGCGATCGGTTTGGGGACCGGACCGGCCGGGCTGATCGGCGGCATCTTCGCCGGCGTGGTCCTGTCGCTGTCGATGCTGGCGCCGCGCTTCCGGATCATATCGCGCCGCCCGATCGACCGGATCTGACCGAATCCGACCGGGCGGATCTGAAAGAATTGGCGATTTTCCGCGACGAACTGTATGTTAGAGCATCGTACGCTCACATTGAACCATTTGATGGAGCCAGATCGGTTCATATGCAAGGCGCGTCGCGCAGGTCGATGCGGTGTATCGGGCAAGCGGCGGAACGCGGCAGATGGGCCGATATGGCTCCATCAAATGGTTCAATGTGAGCGCACGATGCTCTAACGCCACAATTTCCACGCAATTCCGACGCCAAAGGCTTAGACAGTATCAACGAGCAGCCCATAAGTCCGCCGTTCGACATCGGCGCCGGGGGGAGAAAAGTCACCAATGGCCACCATCGCTCTCGTCGATGACGACCGCAACATCCTGACGTCGGTTGCGATCGCGCTCGAATCCGAAGGCTACCGGGTCGACACCTATACCGACGGCTCCACGGCGCTCGACGGCCTCGCCCAGAGCCCGCCGGATCTGGCGGTGTTCGACATCAAGATGCCGCGCATGGACGGGATGGAGCTGCTCAGGCGGCTGCGCCAGAAATCGGACCTGCCGGTCATCTTCCTGACCTCCAAGGACGACGAGATCGACGAATTGTTCGGCCTCAAGATGGGCGCCGACGACTTCATCAAGAAGCCGTTCTCCCAGCGGCTGCTGGTCGAGCGGGTCAAGGCGGTGCTGCGCCGCGCCCAGCCGCGCGACGGCCAGTCGGTCAAGGAGGAGGTCGCCACCAACGTCCTCGACCGCGGCAACCTGCTGATGGACCAGGAGCGCCACACCTGCACCTGGAAGGCGCTGCCGGTCACCCTGACGGTCACCGAGTTCCTGATCCTGCAGGCGCTGGCCCAGCGCCCCGGCGTGGTCAAGAGCCGCAACGCCCTGATGGACGCCGCCTATGACGACCAGGTCTATGTTGACGACCGCACCATCGATAGCCACATCAAGCGGTTGAGAAAGAAATTCAAGGCCGTCGACGACGATTTCGATATGATCGAAACGCTCTACGGCGTCGGCTACCGGTTCCGCGAAGCCTGAAAGTCCGGGGTCCGAAAGCGTACCCGACCGGCTCGAAGGCATAACGAAAGCCAGTGAGCGGGCCGCGCCGGACGCGCGAACCGGCCTGAAAACCGGTTCCGAGATTGACCGGTTCTGAGGAAGGAGCGCATGGCAACCGGGACCGACCTCCACGAAGCCCCGATCCGGCCCGCTCCGGCCCGCAAGGCGCCGGAAAGCGACCCGGCCGGCGATCGCGACGAGACACGGCTCGGCGAAGACGGGGGCGACGAAGACGGTCGCGACGAGTTCGCGGAAATGGCGGAGATTTCGACGGACGGCACGCCGGACGACGCGCCTGCCTCGCGCCTGCGCTCGCGCGGACCCCTGCGCAACCGCCGCAGCCGTCGCCGCGTCTTCCGGCAGTTCCGTCGCTTCTTCGACATCTACATGTTCTCGAGCCTGACCAAGCGCATCGTATTCCTCAATCTCGCCGCGCTGGCGGCGGTGGTCTCGGGCATTCTCTATCTCAACCAGTTTCGCGAAGGCCTGATCGAAGCGCGGACCGAGAGCCTGAGGACCCAGGGCTCGATCATCGCCGGCGCCATCTCCGAAACAGGCAACAGCTCCGGCAACACCGCCCCCTTCGACCCCGACCGCCTGCTGAAACTTGAAGCCGGCGAGGGCGGCACCTCCTTCGAGGAGCAGCTCAAGGCGCTGGAATTCTCCGTCAGTCCCGAGCACATCGCCCCGATCCTCTATCGGGTGATCTCGCCGACCAAGACCCATGCAAGGGTGTTCGACCGCGACGGCCTGCTGCTGGTCGATTCCCGCACCCTGTTCCACGGCGACGACTTCCTCGGCTACCGCGCCGCGGCCAAGCGGGCCGCGCCGCAACCGGGATGGCTCGACCGCATGTGGCAGTCGATCATGGTCTGGCTGCGCCGCGGCGAACTGCCGCTCTACAAGGACCTCCGGGGCCGCGACGGCAAGCAGTTCCGCGAGGTTGCCCAGGCGCTCGAGGGCAAGGCGACGGAAATCGAGCGGGTGACCGGCAAGGGCGAGCTGGTGCTGTCGGTCGCGGTGCCGATCCAGCGCTACGGCACGGTTCTCGGCGCGCTGATGCTGACCACCGAGGCCGGCGATATCGACGCCATCATCTCGGCCGAGCGGATGGGCATCTTCCGGGTGTTCCTGGTCGCGGCGCTGCCGACGCTGATCCTCTCGATCCTGCTGGCGGGCACCATCGCCGGACCGGTCCGGCGGCTGGCGGCGGCGGCCGAACGGGTTCGCCGCGGCGTCAAGTCGCGCGAGGAGATCCCCGCCTTCGTCGAGCGCCAGGACGAGATCGGCCATCTGGCGCGCGCCTTTCGCGGCATGACCAACGCGCTCTACGACCGCATCGCCGCGATCGAGCGCTTCGCCGCCGATGTCAGCCACGAACTGAAGAACCCGCTAACCTCGCTAAGGAGCGCGGTGGAGACCCTGCCGCTGGTCAGGAAGGACAGCGACCGCGAGCGTCTCCTGTCGGTGATCATGCATGACGTCAAACGCCTCGACCGGCTGATCACGGACATCTCGGAAGCCAGCCGAATCGACGCCGAGTTGCAGCGCGAGACCACGGAGCCGATCGACGTGGGCGAACTGCTCGAGGCGGTGGCCGGCATGGCCAACGATTCCGGCCATGACGACCTCGCCCGGGTCGACCTCGCGCTCGACGCCCTCGTCGACGACAAGCCGGTGACGGTCACCGGCCACGCCAGCCGTCTGAGCCGGGTGTTCCTCAACCTCATCGACAACGCCCGCTCCTTCGCCCCGACCGGGTCCGCCATCACCATCTCCGCCACGATCCTCAAGCGGCAGGCGGAAAAGCAGACCCCCGCGCAGGTGCAGATCCTCGTCGACGACGAGGGTCCGGGCATCGAGAACGACAATTTCGAGCGCATCTTCCAGCGCTTCTATACCGACCGCGTCGACAGGGGCGGTTTCGGCAACCATTCCGGCCTCGGCCTGTCGATCTCCCGGCAGATCGTCTCCGCCCATGACGGCTCGATCCGGGCGGAGAACCGCCGCGACCCCGGGACCGACAGGATCCTCGGCGCCCGCTTCGTCGTCACCCTGCCGCTGGCATGAGCGACATCCTGCATGCCAACGCGCTGCTCTACGGCACGTCGGGGCTGCTGCTCCGCGGCCCCTCGGGCTCCGGCAAGTCGACGCTGACGCTGCAATTGTTGCATGAGGCGGAGCGTCGCGGCGTCTACGCCGCCCTCGTCGCCGACGATCGCACGGCGGTGGAAACGATCAACGGACGCCTCGTCGCCTCGCCGCCGGCCGAGCTCGCCGGGCTGATGGAGATCCGCGGCCTCGGCATCGCCAGGCTGCCCCACCGGCCGGCCGCGATCCTCACCCATGTGGTCGATCTCGTCGCCGCCGGCTGGCCGGACCGCCTGCCCGGCGACGCCGACCGAACCCGGCGGATCGCCGGACTTCCGCTGCCGCGCATCGCGCTCAGGGCCGACGAGGCCGGCGCGGTCGAGCGCCTGGTCACCGCGCTTTCGGCGCCCGCCTTCCTCGACATGGAATGAAGGGAAATCCGGCGATTTTCCCTTGCACTGCAACACGGGTTGGTCATGATACGCCCCTTGCCCGGGTACCGGGCCCCGCGCAATGGCCGGCCCGCGGAACGGCAATAGTCAAGGAGACGTTTGCGGCATGATCGGATTGGTCCTGGTGACGCACGGACAGCTCGCGAAAGAGTTCCTTTCGGCACTGGAACACGTGGTCGGACGGCAGGAATATATCGAGACCATCTCCATCGGGCCGGACGACGACATCGAGCAGCGGCGGCAGGACATCCTCGAGGCCGTGGGCCGGGTCAACAAGGAATCCGGCGTCGTGCTGCTGACCGACATGTTCGGCGGCACCCCCTCCAATCTCGCCATTTCGGTGATGGAGGAGGGCCGCGTCGAGGTCATCGCCGGGGTCAACCTGCCGCTGCTGATCAAGCTCGCCAGCGTCCGCGCCGACATGCCGCTGGCGGAAGCGGTGATCGAGGCCCGCGACGCGGGACGGAAATACATTTCCGTCGCCAGCCAGGTCCTCTCCGGTCAATAAGCGGGCACGATATGACGGAAGGCGCGACGACAGAGCTGACCATCGTCAACAAGCGCGGCCTTCATGCGCGGGCCTCGGCCAAGTTCGTCAAATGCGCCGAAACCTTCGATGCCGACATCCGGGTGACCAAGGACGGGCAGACCGTCGGCGGCACCTCGATCATGGGGCTGATGATGCTCGCCGCCGCGCCTGGCTGCACCATCAATGTCGAAGCCTCCGGCGAAGAGGCCGAGAAGGCGATCGAGGCCCTGACCCGGCTGGTCGAGGACGGCTTCGGCGAGGAATGCTGCGCCAGCGACTCCTGACGGATTCGCGCCGTCGCAGGGCACCGCGATTCGTTAATATAAAGATTTCTTTATATCCCGATTGCGCGAACCGGCGGTCTTCGCTATAAGGCCGGCAAATTCCCGTCGTCCGCACCCTTCCCGGCCGGGCGATATTCGGGGCGAGACGTCCCGGAGCGAAACTTCCAGGAGTGACTGATGAGCAGCTTTACCGACTACGCCGTCGCCGATCTCGGCCTTGCCGACTGGGGCCGCACCGAGATCCAGATCGCCGAGACCGAGATGCCCGGCCTGATGGCGACGCGCGAGGAATTCGGCGCCTCCAAGCCGCTGAAGGGCGCCCGCATCGCCGGCAGCCTGCACATGACCATCCAGACCGCGGTGCTGATCGAGACCCTCGTGGCGCTCGGCGCCGAGGTGCGCTGGGCCTCGTGCAACATCTTCTCGACCCAGGACCATGCCGCCGCGGCCATCGCCGCCGCCGGCATCCCGGTCTTCGCCCACAAGGGCGAGAGCCTCGAGGAATACTGGGAGTTCGCCGACAGGATCTTCGACTGGCCGGGCGGCGAGAGCGCCAACATGATCCTCGACGACGGCGGCGACGCCACCATGCTGGTGCTGCTCGGCGCCGAAGCCGAGGCCGATCCGTCGGTGCTCGACAACCCGTCGAACGAGGAAGAGGAGGTGCTCTTCGCCACCATCCGCAAGCGCCTCGCTTCCAATCCGGGCTGGTTCTCGAAGATCCGCGCCTCGATCAAGGGCGTTTCCGAGGAGACCACCACCGGCGTCATGCGCCTCTACCAGCTGCAGGAGAAGGGCCGGCTGCCCTTCCCTGCCATCAACGTCAACGACTCGGTCACCAAGTCGAAATTCGACAACCGCTACGGCTGCCGGGAATCGCTGGTCGACGGCATCCGCCGCGCCACCGACGTGATGATGGCCGGCAAGGTCGCCGTGGTCTGCGGCTACGGCGACGTCGGCAAGGGCTCGGCCCAGAGCCTGCGCGGCGCCGGCGCCCGGGTCGTGGTCACCGAGATCGATCCGATCTGCGCGCTTCAGGCCTCCATGGACGGCTTCGAGGTCAAGACGCTCGAGGAAGCCGCGCCCAATGCCGACATCTTCGTCACCGCCACCGGCAACAAGGACGTCATCACGCTCGACCACATGCGTTCGATGAAGGACATGGCGATCGTCTGCAATATCGGCCATTTCGACAACGAGATTCAGGTCGCCTCGCTGAAGAACTACAAGTGGCACCCGGTCAAGCCGCAGGTAGACCTGATCGAGTTCCCCGACAACAAGCGGATGATCCTCCTGTCCGAGGGCCGGCTGGTCAATCTCGGCAACGCCACCGGCCATCCGAGCTTCGTCATGTCCGCCTCGTTCACAAACCAGGTGCTGGCCCAGATCGAGCTTTGGACCAAGGGCGAGAAATATTCCAACGAGGTCTATGTGCTGCCCAAGCATCTCGACGAGAAGGTCGCCCGCCTGCATCTGGCCAAGCTCGGCGCCACGCTCACCGAGCTGACCACGTCGCAATCGGATTATCTCGGTATTTCCCCGCAGGGCCCGTTCAAGCCGGAACACTACAAGTACTGACGGACCCCAGCCGAACCACAACATCTTGGGCCGCTCCCGGAAACGGGAGCGGCTCTTTCATTTTTACTCCGGCCGACTCTTTAGCGCGATTCACAAAACCGGTATTGTAGTGATTCGATGGTCCCGCGGCGCCCGCGTTCAGGACTTGTTAATCGTTTCCGGGCCTAGTGATTACTGCGGGTTCCTGCGCTTTTCGCACGCTGGCCGGCGTCGCGGAGAGAGCCGGGAGGCTGCCGTCGCGGTATCGGGCACACAGTAACTGGCACCAGTTTCAGGCACTCAGGGGAAAGGGCCTTCGACATGCGCCGACATGGCGGAGGATTGGGGCGGATTCGACGCGCGGCCGTTACGGCCGGGCTGCTCTCTGCCGTGTCGCCCGCCGCCTTGATGATCGCCACGGCCGCACGCGCGGAGACCTCCGGCGCGCTTTCCCACAGCCCCTTCGAACTCGCCCTGCTCGCGGCCATGACCGGCACGGTCGCCTTCGCCTTCGTCTGCGCCTTCGCGCTCATTCGCGGCCGCCGCCAGCATGCCGAGGAGCTGACCCGGGTGCGCTCCGAACGCGCCGTCCTGCGCCGCGACATCGACCGCGCCGAGACGCTGCTCAACGCCTCCGACCATCGCCTCGTGGTCTATGACGACGCGGACTCCGAGCCCCGGGTCATGGGCCATCTCGGCGAGGCCCAGGGCGTGCCGTCGGGCCAACGCGCCTTCCTCGCCTTCGGTCAGTGGCTCGACCGGGAATCGGCCATGCGGATCGAGCGCGCCATCACCGGCCTGCGCCGCAACGCCGCCGATTTCACCGAACTGCTGAAGACGGCGAACGGCGAACATCTCGAGGCCACCGGCCATGTCGCCGGCGCCCATGCCTTCGTCCGCTTCCGCGGGCTGAGCGGCGAGCGCGAGGACTATTCCCGGATGCGCGACGCCTATACCGAATTGCAGGCACGCTCGGAATCCATGCTGCAGCTCCTCTCCGCTCTGCCCAGACCTGTGTGGATCCGTACACCGAAAGGCCGGCTCTCCTGGGTCAACCAGGCCTATGCCCGCGCTGTCGGCTGCGCCGACCGCGACCGCGTCTACTCGGAACAGATCGAACTCCTCGACGCCGCCGGCCGCAAGGAGATCGCCAGGCTCGCTGGCAACGGTCTCGCCTCGGTGGAGCGGCTGCCGGTGGTGGTCGAGGGAGAGCGCCGGGTGTTCTCGGTCGACAAGGTTTCCGGCGACTATGGCAGCGCCGCCGTCGCCGTCGACGTCAGCGCGCTCGACGACGCCCAGACGACGCTGCGGCGCACCGTCGAGTTCCACGCCCACACGCTCGATCAGCTCGCCACGGCCGTGGCGATCTTCGGCCCCGACCGGCGGCTCAATTTCTACAACGAGGCCTATCGCGGCCTGTGGGATCTCGACCCCGCCTTCCTCGAGCAGATGCCCGAGGACAGCGCCATCCTCGACCGCCTGCGCGCCGCCCGCAAGCTGCCCGAGCAGGCCGACTTCCGAAGCTGGAAGGCGGCGCAGATGGAGGCCTACCGCTCGGTCGGCGCCAAGGAGCAGTGGTGGCACCTGCCCGACGGCCAGACCTTGAGG
>Ga0070729_10004848_pt1 | contig 14311 bp, 13 predicted proteins | sample tdDd472_FD_66725 | JGI IMG/M metagenome (GOLD analysis project Ga0070729, IMG submission 66725) | Marine sediment microbial communities from the Atlantic coast under amendment with organic carbon and nitrate - tdDd47.2 | ecosystem: Environmental > Aquatic > Marine > Coastal > Sediment | place...
GTACGGAAAACCTATACGATCTCACAAATGAGAACTTTTAACATCTTTTAAAGTCAAGGATCGCATGCTTTTTGCTATATTCAACCGAAACAAAAATTGACAACATGAAAAAATTAGCAATATTATTACTTGTATGTTTTAGCATAAGCCCGGCATTCGCTCAAAAAAAATTGAAACAACATTTCGAGAAAGACTTAATTAGCTATACCACCGCTTTTAACAACAAACAGTGGAATGTGGTTACCGAAATGATGTATCCTCGTGTTTTTGAGATGATGAGCAAAGACAATATGGTAATGATAATGCAAGGAATGGACAATATGGGCGTGAAAATGACCACCGATTTTAAATCCATCGATAAAATTTCGGATGTTGTGGAATCGGGCAAAGAAAAATATTGCAAGATATACTACTATGGTGTGGTTAAGGTAAAACTTTCGGGTTTAATGAGCCAGGGCAGTAGTTTGGTACAACCAAAATTCGAAGCGGAATTCGGAAAAGAGAACGTAAAGTACAACGAAGAAAGCAATTCGTTTACCATACAGGCACACCGATCGATGGTGGCTGTTGCCGATAAAAAAACGGATAACTGGAAATATATAGATATCAATTCTCCACAGGCCAAAGGACTTCAAAAACTGATACCTGCAAATGTAAAACAGAGATTGAATTAAATTCAATACCAAATATCAAGCAACAAGTAGTAAAAATTGAACTTAAAGCTATTATCAGTATTGGAATAAAAGCAGATTTCAATTATCTTAGAAAAAGAACACAATCCCCTTTAGAACATTTCCAAAAAAATCGGAAGGTCACGGGGGTCTAAACACCACTCTCTATGAAAATATATTTCTCAGGATCGATACGAGGAGGACAGCAAGATGCTGAACTTTATCAGGAAATCATTACAGATTTAAAACAATATGGTACTGTACTAACCGAACATATCGGAAATAAAGTACAGGATAGCAGTTTAAACGACGAAGAAATTCATAACCGTGACGTGGAGTGGCTGGAAGAATCGGATGTGGTCGTTGCCGAAGTTACCACTACATCACTGGGAGTTGGCTATGAAATTGGTCGCGCTGTTGAAATGAAAAAGCCAATTGTTTGTTTGTATAGAACCGAATTTGGAAAAAATGTTTCGGCTATGATTCGTGGGTGTGCTCAGTTGAAATGTTTCAAATACAGTACGCTCGACGAAGCTAAAACAATCCTAAAAAAACATTTTAATGCCATTAACATGAACTGGAGAGATTTCTCCTATCTAAAAAATGGGACTCCTACCCAGTTAGAGGCATACAAGTGCTTAAACAAACTGCATATATTCGATTCACTTCATGAATACAATCCTACTCTTACCGGAACTATTCCTATTGATATTGCGATAGATTCGAGCGATTTGGATATTGTTTGCTACTATATGGATGCAGATCGATTTGAGTCAAGAGTTGAATCTCTGTTTGGAAAGCAAAAAGGATTTACAATTGAGCAAAAAGAAAAGGATGGCTATTGGGTAGTGGTTGCCCGATTTAAATTCCAAAATTTCGATATCGAGATATATGGTTCTCTTTTCCCGGTTATCTCACAAAACTCTTATCGCCATATGCTGATAGAGGATAGAGTGTTGAAACTATTGGGAGAGGAATTTAAACAACAAGTAATTCAACTAAAAAAAGATGGATTAAAAACAGAGCCAGCTTTTGCCCAGCTTTTACAATTATCGGGTAATCCGTACGTTGAGCTTTTAAAACTTGAGTTGTACTCCGACAATAAAATCAAAGAAATGTGGGAATTAAATCCCAATCAGGCATAACTACAGATTAGGCAATGATAATAGGCTATTCGACAAATGATTTTCTGATTATTTAAAGAATAGCCTATTTTTGGATGAAGAAAATTGTGAAGATGAAAGAGCAGAACTGTTGGGAATATTTTAATTGTGGTAGAGAGCCTGGAGGAGTAAACACTAATGAATTAGGAATTTGCCCAGCAAGTACATTAAAACAAAACACTGGCATAAACGGTGGAACGTACGCTGGAAGATACTGCTGGACTGTTGAAGGAACCTTGTGCGATCATAAAATACAAGGTGGTTTGGAAGACAAATTACTCTCTTGCATCAATTGCAGTTTCTTTAAACTGGTAAATCAGGAAGAGGGACGTGAGTTTATATTACTTACCGAAGAAGTCCTCAAAAAACAATAAAAAACGAAAATATCGTATTTAAGTCAATTCAAAATTACAATCCATCAATCAAAGTTGGGAAAAGATTTGTTTTTAGTATCTTACTTTCACTTTTTTATGAGAATAGGCTACCAATTGGATAAAGTATGATGGATTTTTCTGAGGTTATTCAAAATAATATTTCGGTACAGACACTACTAAAGTCGATTTCGGAAGGCGTTGTTTTTATTAATAAACAAGGTCAAATTGTATTTGTCAACTCAAAAGCCCTTCAGTTATTCGAATTTGAAGAAAAAGAAATGGTGGGTCAATTTATTGATATTCTAATTCCCAATCGTTTTAAGAATAATCATGGAAATCATATTAAATCCTACTTCACTAATCCTAAGAATCGCTCAATGGGCGATGAGAATTCAAAACTATTAGCCAGAAAAAAAAGTGGCGAAGAATTTCCTGTAGAAATAAGTTTAAGTTTTATCAATTCTGGCAATCAGTTGTTTGGCATGGCATTTATTACTGATATATCAGCCAGAGTAAAAATTGAAAATGAACTGCAACAACGAAATCTTGAATTGGATGCTTATGCCCACACGGTAGCTCATGATTTACAATCACAATTAAACAGCATTATTGGATTTGGACAAATTTTGCTAAACAAAAATAATCTGACTGAAGAAAAAAGAAATTACATCACCGAATTGATTGTTGCCAATGGCACTAAAATGAGCAATATTATTCAGGAAATTCTGTTTTATGCCAACCGGAAAAAAGAAGATATTGAAATCTCTGAACTAAATATGAACCAGATTGTTGATGAAGCCATTCAACGAATCAATCCTTCCGAAAGGAAAAATATCGAAATAAAAATTTCTCCTCAACTTGATTCTTCATATGGTTGTGCACCTTTAATTGAAGAGGTCTGGTACAATTACATTCGAAATGCAATTCGATATGGGGGAAATCCACCAAAAATTGAAATTGGAAGCACCCAAAAAGACAATGGTTACAATAAGTTTTGGATAAAAGACAATGGCAAAGGATTAAACGAATATCAAATAAAATTCATTTTCTCAGATCCTCAGAAAATGGGTGAAGGCATAGTTAAAGGCAATGGTTTAGGATTGTCCATTGTTCAGCGCATTGTAAAAAGACTAGATGGCTGGGTTTATGTAGAAAGTGAAATAGGAAAAGGCAGTAAGTTTAGCTTTTATTTGCCTACAAATATGCCTGAAGAAAATAAAAATGGTCGATTAAAATAACCGACCATCTGAATTATTTTAAAGCTGTTTTAGCAACTCTCTTGCAATTACAACTCCATTTACCGAAGCTTGCATTAATCCTCGTGTTATACCGGCACCATCGCCTCCTAAATAAAGATTCTTTACCGAAGTAGATTGGAAACTCTCATCCACTTTCGTGATATTGCTGTAGAATTTTACTTCAACACCATATAGCAAGGTCTCGTCCGATGCCAAACCAGGCGTAACCTTATCCAAAGCGTAAATCATTTCCTCAATATCTTTTAAAATTCGGTGAGGCAATACCAAGCTCAAATCACCTGGAACTGCATCCTTTAAAGTAGGAATGATATTGTTACGATACAATCTTTTCGATGTGGTTCTTCTTCCACGTACCAAATCTCCAAATCGCTGCACCAAAATCTGATTGTTGGTTAGCATGTTTGCCAATCTTGCAATGTGCTTTCCATACTCAATTGGTGCTCTAAATGGTTCAGTAAATTTCTGAGATACCAAAAGTGCAAAATTGGTATTGTCACTTTTTAAATCTTTAAAGCTATGTCCATTCACTACCGCAAGGTTATCATCATAATACTCAGATGATACAAAACCACCAGGATTACTACAAAACGTTCGAACCTTATCGTCGAAAGTTTGGGTATAATGAATCAATTTTGCTTCATAGAAATTGTCATTGATATCTTGCATGATTTCATTTCTACACTCCACACGAACCCCTATATCAACCACTCCTACTTCGGTAGATATGCTCTCCTTACTACACTCCTTCATCAACCAATCTGCACCATCACGACCAACTGAAACCATTACCAAATCACCATAGTAAGTTCCTTTACCGTTCTTCACTCCCTTAATGGTATCTCCATCCAAAATAAGACTTTCAACAGCACAATTAAATCGAACATCCACTCCTTTGTCAATCACGTAATCGTACAACTTTCGATACAGATCCTGAGCCTTTTCAGTACCCAAATGACGAACTGGACAATGAACCAATTTCAAATTGGATTCGATTGCCTTACGGCGGATGGTTTCCATTTCAGGCGTTAACTTTTCGCCATGAATATCCGTAGCAGCTCCAAACTCCAAATAAATATCATCGGTATAACGAATCAATTCAATGGTTTCCTCAACTCCTAAATACTCTGGCAAAGTACCACCTACTTCATGCGACAAGGACAATTTTCCATCTGAAAAAGCTCCTGCTCCTGCCCAACCTGTAGTAATACTGCAAGGTTTGCAATGTACACAAGTTCCACCATTGGTGTGTTTCGGGCAATTCCTCTTATCCATACCTCTACCTTTTTCAAGGATAAGGATTTTTAAATCACTTCTGCTTTTTACTAATTCGTAAGCACAAAAAATACCGGCTGGACCGGCTCCGACAATAATCACATCGTATTTTTCCATACGTTTTATTTTATTTTTAAAGATTAATGCGGCTTACCATTTTTTCTAAAGGCAAACTTTTAAAAGTAGGCATTCTTTTTAAGAAAATAGCCTCTCTTTCTTTATATCCATTTTAAATTTCGGGCACAAAAAAACCGGAACATTGAACGCTCCGGTTGGTATGGTTTTAGTTGTTATTTATCTTTTTGCAAATTCTTTTTTCCCATTTTCAAGGAACTCAAGAAATGCATCCGCATTTAAATCGTAAGCTCTTGGATTAACCAAACTGTTCTCCTCCTGATCCATTAAAACGTAATATGGTTGAGCATTTACACCGAAACGAGTAATCTGAAAATCAGCATATTTTTTACCTAAAGTTTTCTTGACTTTTCCATCATAGGTAGATGTTATCCAATCCGACTCTGGTAATTTCTCTTTATCATCCACATAAAGTGCAATAATCACATAATCTTCGCGAAGTACTTTCTGCACTCGAGCATCAGACCAAACATTAGCTTCCATCTCACGACAATTTACACAACCGTGACCAGTAAAATCGATAAATACAGGTTTGTTTTGTTCTTTAGCACAAGCTAATCCCTGCTCAAAATCAAAATATCCTTTCAATCCGTGTGGTAAATGCAATCTATCTGCATATTTAGGTGCTTCACACAAATCATTTTTTGTATTATACGAAGCTCCTGACTGATCGCGAACAATTGCAGAGATATCAAAATCTTGCGTTGTTTGCGGTGGTAAATATCCTGATATTGCTTTTAGTGGCGCACCAAACATTCCCGGAACCATATAAACTACAAAAGAGAATGAAACGATTGATAGCATTAAACGAGGAACAGAAACGTATTTTACTTCACTATCGTGACTGAATTTTAACTTTCCTAACAGGTAGAATCCCATTAGGATGAAAATAACAATCCAAATTCCCAAATAAATTTCACGATCTAATATTCCCCAACCGTAAGCTTGATCCGCAATACTTAAGAATTTCAATGCCAAAGCTAATTCTAAAAATCCTAAAATTACCTTTACAGAATTTAACCAGCCACCCGATTTAGGTAAGCTATTCAACCACGAAGGGAATATTGCAAATAATGCAAATGGAAGAGCAAATGCCAAAGAGAATCCAAACATACCAATAATAGGTTCCAATACTTCACCACCTGCTGATTTAACCAAGATAGATCCTACGATAGGACCAGTACATGAAAATGAGACCAAAACCAATGTAAATGCCATGAAAAAGGATCCTGCCAATCCACCTTTATCTTCATTGGCAACAGATTTATTAACCACCCAACTTGGCATCGTAATCTCAAACATTCCGAAGAATGAAAATGCAAAAATTAAAAAGATTACAAAGAATATAATATTTGGAATCCAATGAGTACTTAACCAATTAGCAAAACTTGGACCTAATGTTACTGACACTATTGTACCAATAATTGTATAGATACCAATAATGCATATACCATAGAAAATAGCGTTAAAAATTGCTTTACCTCTATTCTCTGAGCTGTTCATAAAAAATGATACAGTCATTGGAATCATTGGAAATACACATGGAGTTAATAGGGCAAATAATCCAAATACAAAGGCTCCAAAAAACAATCCCCATAATGATGAATACTCCTTATGAGGATTCTTCATAGGGTTGCTTTTTTCCTTAACTGGTTTATCTGCAACAACTGCAGCTTCTTTCCCTTTGTTAATTTTGAAATCAAAATCAGGAGTAAAAAGAACACATTCTCCTTCTCTACAAGTTTGATATTCCATTTCACCAGAAACGGTGAAAGCTGACTCGTTTAGAACTTTAATTCGCTGTTTTAGAATTGCCTCACCATCGAAATACTGAATATCCATTTCAAAGATATCATCGTATTCAGTTTTGGCTTTTGTAATTTCTTCAACTTCTCCTACTCTCTCGTAGTTTGCCGATTCATTAAAAATAAAGCTAAGACGAATTGGACCACCATCCTCAAAATGCTGGGAGTACAAATGCCACTCCTTGTCTATTGTAGCTTTAAATACCAAATCAACTTCGGTATCACTAATTTTTTCAGTTGAAAAATCCCAGGATACGGTTTCAAGAATTTGTGCTTGACTTGAAATAATACCGGTAAGGAAAATCCCCAGGAATAATGCAAGAATTTTTTGTTTCATAAGGTTTTGTTTTGTTGCTTTTAACACCCACAAAATTAGCATTATATAGCAGTCATACAAAACAAGAACAACCTCTTAACATATTTTTAAGAAGTTGCACAATACATCAAACTCAATACATGAAATTTACAGCTTAATTTCGCTGTTATTTTTATCGAAGAATTTGTACCCTAAGAGGTCATATGAAGGAATTTCAAGAATATTTAGCTTAATTCCCAATTGAGATTGCCATTGTCGACGCAAAGTTTTCCAAAATCCTTTATTAATATAGGCTGCAACAAAAGGATGAACTTTTAATGTTATTTTCTTTTCATCACTTTGCTCAACTACTAATTTAAGTCTTTGTTCTATCTGATCGGTAAGCAATACTACAGGAGAAATTTTACCTGATCCTAAACAAGTAGGACAAGTTTCCTGGATTTCAATATTCATTTCAGGGCGAACTCTCTGGCGAGTTATCTGCATCAAACCAAACTTACTTAATGGTAAGATATTGTGTTTGGTTCTGTCCTGACTCATGATTTCTTTCATGCGTTCGAAAACCTTCTGACGGTTTTCAGCTGCATGCATATCAATAAAATCGACAACAATAATTCCACCCATATCACGCAAGCGAAGTTGACGAGCAATTTCATCTGCAGCAGCAAGATTCACTTCAACAGCATTTGTTTCCTGATCGTTTCCTGCTTTCGAGCGATTTCCACTATTCACATCAATAACATGCAAAGCTTCTGTATGCTCTATAATCAGGTAAGCACCATTCTTAAATGAAACCGTTTTTCCGAAAGAAGATTTTATTTGTTTATCCACTCCAAGTTGATCAAAAATAGGCACATCACCAGTGATATGCTTTACAATTTTCGATTTTTCAGGAGCTATTCCAGCAATGTAATTTTTTATAGATTTAGCTGCACTTGCATCATTAACGTAGATATTCTCAAATGAAGAATTCAGTATATCACGCAAAATCGCAGTCGTTCTATCCATCTCCCCCAACACCAGTTGTGGAGGATTCATATCCCTAATGTGTAAAAAGCTTTCCTCCCATTTCTCAACCAATGATCTCAATTCCTGATCTAACTCTGCTACACGTTTGCCTTCGGCAACCGTACGCACAATGATTCCGTAATTTTTTGGTTTGATACTTTGAAGTAATTGCTTCAAACGATTCTTCTCTTCGGTAGATTTAATTTTCTGTGAAATAGAAACCTTATCAGAGAAAGGCATCAGGACGATATTACGCCCAGCAATGGATATTTCCGAGCAAAGTCTCGGTCCTTTTGTGGAAATTGGTTCTTTAGCCACTTGAACAAGTAGGTATTGACCTGATTTAACTACATCAGCAATTTTACCATTCTTGTCGATATCTTGTTCCAATCTCATTTTAGAGATGGACAAGTTACGCCCTTTACGAGCAAGTGCCTGTTGTAAAAATTTATTTAGAGAACGGAACTGATGTCCTAGATCCAAATAATGAAGGAAAGCATCTTTTTCATACCCAACGTCAACAAATGCTGCATTTAAGCCAGGCATAATCTTTTTCACTTTTCCCAAATATATGTCTCCTACCGCAAACTGAAGATTACTTTTCTCTCTAGTTAACTCAACCAACTGTCGGTTGCTTAATAGAGCAATTACAATTTCATTAGGGTTTACATCAATTACTAGCTCGTTACTCACTATAAATTCTTCTTATTTTTATTAAAGGTAATCAGTTCTTACAAATAGATAAACCTAAAGTACTAAAAAGTTCTTTAGGTTTATTTATTTTCGTTCTTACAAACAAGCAATTAAGAAAACTATTTCTTCTTCTTATGACGATTTTTTCTTAATCTTTTCTTACGCTTGTGCGTAGCCATCTTATGTCTTTTTCTTTTCTTTCCGCTAGGCATAACTTAATATTTTAATTAATTAATATCTTAAAACTACTTTACGTTAGTTTTCACTTTACTCACAAAAGTTTTAGCTGGCTTAAATGCCGGAATAAAGTGTTCAGGGATAATAATTGTGGTGTTTTTAGAAATGTTTCTTGCAGTTTTCTCTGCTCTTTTCTTAACGATAAAACTCCCGAAACCTCTCAAATACACATTCTTTCCTTTTACCAATGAACCCTTAATAGTATCCATGAAAGCTTCAACAGTCTTTTGTACTGTAATTTTCTCAATTCCTGTGTTTTTAGAAATCTCGTTAACAATATCTGCTTTAGTCATCTCTTAAAAAATCTTTAATTATCAATTATTTACAACATCATTTCCTCAAATCAGAATGCAAATATATAAGATTTCCAGTTATTAATGAAATCGAAAACAAATATTTTTACGCAAATTTGAAAAAAAAAGAATCATTCAATTTTTTCGAGATGCTTAATAACCAAATCATAAACTGGTATTCTATACATAAACGAGATCTTCCGTGGCGTAAAACCAAAGATCCCTATTCAATATGGATATCAGAAATCATGCTACAACAGACAAGAGTTTCAACAACAATAGATTATTATAATCGCTTTATAACTCAATTTCCAACGGTTAAAGATTTGGCTAATGCCGATGAACAAGAGGTTCTAAATCTTTGGCAAGGACTTGGTTACTATTCACGAGCAAGAAATTTACATTTTGCTGCAAAAACAATAGTAAAAGAACACAAAGGCATATTTCCCGACTCCTATAATAGTATACTTACATTAAAAGGAATTGGAACATATACTGCTGCCGCAATTTCATCTTTCGCTTACAATTTACCTCATGCAGTTTTAGATGGAAATGTTTTTAGAGTATTATCACGTATATATGGTATAGAAACACCTATTGACAGTGGAAAAGGAAAAAAACTTTTCCAGCAATTGGCTACCGAAACCATGGGTGATGCTATTCCCGAAGTGTACAATCAAGCAATAATAGAATTTGGAGCTTTACAATGTACTCCTAAATCACCCAACTGCGAATCTTGTCCGCTACTTGCTAATTGTTTTGCTCATAAGAATCAAATGATTGAGGTATTGCCTAAAAAGAGCAAACAAATTAAAACGAAAAATCGATATTTTTACTATTTGTTCCTATCTTGCTCGGGTCGATTTGCCATTGAAAAAAGAGAAGGAAAAGACATATGGGAAAACATGTACCAATTTCCTTTAATTGAGACGGATCACCCAGTAGAACATCACGATTTGATGAAAACTGAAAAATGGAATTTGTATTTAAAAAATAGTACAGCGATTATTAATAGCCAAACAAAACCAATAGTACACAAATTGAGTCATCAGCACATTCATGCTAGTTTTGTTCATATCACAGTTAAAGAAGAAGAATTAGCTAAAAATGATCTTGTTTTTATTTCAATGGAAGAAGCGGAGAAATATCCTTTTCCAAAACTGATTGAAAATCATTTGAAAATAATCAGTAAATAAAAGTATACCAACATATTATGATGCAAGTTATTATTTTGTATCTTTAAACTATTGTTAATTAAAAAAATCAATTATAATGTCTGTAAACAAAGTAATTCTAGTAGGTAACGTCGGTAAAGATCCGGAAGTTAAGTACTTCGATAATGACGTTAGTGTTTGTAATTTTCCTTTAGCAACAAGTGAAACCTATACAAAAAACAATGAAAAGGTTACACAAACCGAATGGCATAATGTTGTTCTTTGGCGTGGATTGGCAAAGGTTGCTGAAAACTACGTTAAAAAAGGTATGCAACTATATATCGAAGGTAGTTTAAGAACCAGATCATGGGAAGATCAGGATGGTAATAAAAAATATATCACTGAAGTAATGGCAACTAACATGCAAATGCTAGGTCGTAAAGCTGACAATGAAGCTACTTCTCAGCAAGCTACTTCTGAAACAACTCAGCCTGCAGCATCAACAGCCGATACTGCCGAGGAAGAAACTGATGATCTTCCATTCTAATTATCCTGATGTAAACTAATTGAATACAAAATTGGAAACTGAAAGTTTTTCAACACTTTTTTTAAACAATTCAAATATTGTTTTTCATTCTTTAAGCATAAGTACCATTGTAAGCTTATTTATAATGGTACTTCTTTTATTTTGTTCGGCTCTGATCTCTGGTTCTGAGGTTGCGCTTTTTTCTTTGTCTCCTCAACAGGTTAACGATATCGAAGCGGAAGACAACACGAAGAATAAGCACTTACTCAAACTTTTGAGGATGCCAGAAAAGCTATTGGCTACAATACTGATCGCAAATAACTTCGTTAATGTCGGAATTGTAATACTATCCAGCTTCATAACAAATTCGCTTGTTGATTTCTCGAATGCCGAAACCATCGGATTTATTGTACAAGTAGTAATTATTACTTTCCTGCTTTTACTATTTGGCGAGATTATACCTAAAGTATACGCCACACAAACTTCGGTTCGTTTCTCAAAGTTCATGGCGTTTCCATTGTTTTACCTAGAGAAAATATTTCGACCACTTTCGGTGATATTGATAAAATCAACTTCGATAGTAAACAAACGGATTTCGAAAAAACAGAATATTTCAATGGGCGATTTATCCCAAGCTTTAGAGCTTACTGCCGATGAAATAACTGAAGAGATGGAAATTCTGGAAGGAATCGTAAATTTTGGAAACATTAATGTGGAAGAAATTATGAAGTCGAGGGTTGATGTAATTGCTATGGATGTTCGAGATGGTTTTGGTAAGGTAAAATCTACTATTATAGAATCGGGTTATTCCCGAATTCCTGTTTACGACGGTACTTTCGACAATGTGAGTGGTATATTGTATGTAAAAGATCTTTTGCCTCATCACCACAAACCAAACACTTTTCGCTGGCAATCTATCATTCGACCTCCTTATTATGTGCCTGAAACAAAAAAAATAAATGATCTTTTGGAAGAATTCCAAACTCAGAAAAACCATATGGCAATTGTGGTTGATGAGTATGGCGGAACATCTGGCATTATCACTATGGAAGATATTCTGGAAGAGATTATTGGTGACATAACCGATGAATCGGATGAAGAAAAGGACACTTTTACTCTTGAAAAAGACGGTTCTTATCTGTTCGAGGGAAAAACTCTTTTAAACGATTTCTTTAAAATTGTTGATCTTGACTCTGATATTTTCGAAAATGTTAAGGGTGATGCTGATACCTTAGCAGGTTTACTACTTGAAATAAAAGGAGAAATTCCTCAGAAAAAAGAAGAGTTCACCTATGAATCTTATCGATTTATTGTTGAAGCTGTTGATAACAGAAGAATAAAGAAAATTCGTTTTCTTCCTCCTAAAGTCAAGGTTAAGCAGTAATTTCACCTCAATATTATAATGTGGATACTTTTCCACTCTCAATTGTCTATTTATGAAATTGAATAAATTTATCTTCTTGCTACTTCTTTTAGGTATTGCAGTAAGTCAAATCTCGTGCAAAAAAAAATATACTCCACGCCCTAAGGGATACTTTAGAATCGATATGCCTCAAAAGCAGTATCAGAATTGGAATGAGGATTATCCTTGCAGTTTTGATGTATTGAATTATGCAAAAATTACAAAAGATAAATCGAAAGGTGCAGAAAAGCATTGGTTAAACATTCAATATCCTGAATACAAGGCAACCATTCATCTTAGCTATAAAAAAGTTGACAACAACATTGAGGACTATCTTGAAGATTCAAGAAAAATGGCATACAAACACAGCATAAAAGCTGATGCAATTGGTGAACAGGCGTACCTGAATAATGACAATAAAGTTTATGCTTTAATCTACAGGATAAAAGGAAATGCAGCCTCATCGGTACAATTTGTTGCCACAGATAGTACAAATCATTTTTTAAGGGGTGCACTGTATTTTAAGCAACATCCCAATCAGGATTCTTTAGCTCCTGTTATTAATTATATCGATCAGGATATGGTAAGATTAATCGAATCTCTTAAATGGAAATAATCTAAGAATGCCGATTTTTAAACACATATCAATTCACACCAATTGCAATCTGTACATCTGGAAAATAGATGAAAGTTTGAATCAACTTCTTCAATTGGTAACCCTTAACGATACCGACATACAAAAATTCGAGAAATTCGGTAGCGAATCGAGAAAAAAAGAGTTTTTATGCACTCGAATATTAATCCAAAAATGTTTGGGAACAGATGTGCAGGTTTATAACGATGAACATGGCAAACCACACCTGATCAACTCTAATCTTAAAATAAGCATTACACATACCAAAAGTTTTGTTGCTATCCTTTTAAGCAAAACCCATGTTCATGCTCTTGATATGGAATATTTATCGGAACGAGTTTATCGAATTGCTCCCCGATTTCTTTCCAAATCGGAGCTGGAAAATATTTCAGAAACGGATAAAACTTTGCATTTGTACCAACATTGGTGTGCCAAGGAGTGCTTGATTAAACTTTACGGAAAAAAAGATGTTCACTTGATTGATGAACTAAAAATCGATGCATTTCAACCAAGTGATAAAAGATTTACCGGTGCAGTCTGCAGAGCAGATTTCTTGAAAAAATATACTTTCGAATATTTACAGTTCGATGACTATTTGCTGGTCTATTCTTTAAAATAAACCAACAACAATTATGATTTTATTCGTTTCTACAAAAAAACGATTGCCATAAAATCATCATGAAAATGCAATCCTAAAAAAATTATTGACCTATCAGCAGCATTTTATCCCTTTCAACCCTAGTAGATGGATATAAAATAATGGTGGAATGTGCATCGAAAAAAAAGAATGAACATACCAGCAACATTTTATCTCCTTCCAAAAACATATATGCCACAATCATCCCGGAATGTGTATCAAAAAAATAAAATGGATATACATTCATATCGGCACACCAGCTCTAAAAAAATAACTGGGATGTAGCCTTCACCACAGATGTCTCAAAAAAATATGATGGCTTTATCGGCATGATCCTATATGCTTCCTCGAAAATTTATGGGGATATAGCCATGATCATACAAATTTCCAAAAAAAACAATCCCCAAAAAGAAGCAACTGATATTTGTTCTCTGATGACTGTTTACTGATAACTAATCACAGCTTCTTACTGAGTCAACTCTTCAATTGGATTTCCATCGCAGCCTGCTGGAATGCAAATGTTCAGAAAATTAGAAATTGTAGGTACAATATCCTCTACTTGAACAGAGCGAGTAATTGTTGATCGCTTAATTTTCCATCCAAACCAAAACAAAGGAACCTGATTGGTGTAGCTGTATTGTGCAATCTCATCTCTCTCGTCTTTGGTTTTATGCATCCATCCTGGTTCAAGAGTAATCATTACATCTCCCGAACGTTTCTGATTGAACGAAC
>Ga0070729_10004850_pt1 | contig 14308 bp, 13 predicted proteins | sample tdDd472_FD_66725 | JGI IMG/M metagenome (GOLD analysis project Ga0070729, IMG submission 66725) | Marine sediment microbial communities from the Atlantic coast under amendment with organic carbon and nitrate - tdDd47.2 | ecosystem: Environmental > Aquatic > Marine > Coastal > Sediment | place...
TTCTTACTTCCGGGACAACCTTGATGGTGGTTCTGGCGCTCTTTATCTTTGGCGGCGGTGTGATTCATAATTTCGCCTTCGCAATGCTCGTCGGGATTCTGATCGGTACATACTCCTCGGTTTTTGTTGCCAGCCCGTTACTGATCCTTTGGCAGGATATGCGTGCCGGTGGGCAGAAGAAATCGACTACAGTAGAGGGGAGGGCGTAAATGAAGAAGGAAACCATTCTGTTTGTTGTCGTGGCGTTGGTCGCCGGCTTTGTGATCGGTTTGCTGGCGGGTGATAAGAACTCTGGGTCTGGTATACCGGCGACTTCCGGTGTTCCGACAGGGCCACCGCCGATGGTGAATTTGCAGCAGAAAATAGGCGAATTGAAAAATATCGTTGCTGCAGACCCGTCCAATTTCATGGCCTGGGTTGCTCTTGGTAATGAGTATTTTGACAGTAACCAGCTCATGGATTCGATCCAGGCCTACGATAAAGCTTTGGAAATAAAGCCGGATTCTCCGAATGTTCTGACCGATCAGGGAGTCATGTTCAAACGACTTGGCTGGTTCGACCGTGCTATTGAAAATTTTAACAAGGCGAATGAAATTGATCCTACTCATGCCACGAGTATTTACAACCTTGGTGTCGTCTATCGTTATGATCTGCAGGATTTTGCCAAGGCACAGGAGGCCTGGACGCGTTTTCTTGAAATCAGTCCGGCCGGCCCGGGCTCCGAACGGGTACGTCAGGACCTCGAAGCCATGCGGGCTCAGTCACCGGTTCAACAACAGCCGAAATAGTTCATTATCTAATGGGTCGGAGCCTGCTTCCGGCCCGTTTTTTGTTTATGAACAAAATCAAGATGCTTAACACGATGTGCAAAGATTTAATGCGGGTTTCATCTCTTTTGTCTGCGGCGTCATCCTCTTTGTTCAACGACCGGCCCTGCATAGATCCTGCTGACATGGGCCATTCGTTCTATGTCGGCCGTTGCTACAAACATTTTGGCCGTGCGGTTTTCGATTCACCAACGACTTCATCGTTGAACCTGGCAGGTTTGTCTTGGAGCCCGTAACCAAGCGCCTGTGGGGGCCGCGTCATCACTCAACCGATTACTCAGCTGCCAGCGACTACGCCGAGCAGCTGGGTGTCTCCAATCTGGTCGCACGTCTTCTGACCGGTCGTCAATTCTCACTGGAGTCTGCCCGGAAATTCCTGGACGTACGGCTTGCCGATCTGCCCGATCCTTTTTTACTCCCTGATATGGAGATAGCTGCCAAACGCCTGCATGCTGCAATTAATATTGGTGAGAAGATTTCCATTCACGGCGACTATGATGTCGATGGCATCTCTGGAACTGTTCTGCTAACTGGAGCTTTAAGGGCTTGCGGCGCGGACGTCGAATATCACATTCCCCTACGTTTACGTGACGGTTATGGACTCTCCGCGGTGGCGATAAAAGATGCGGCAGACCGCGGCATCAAGGTTGTTGTTTCAGTCGACTGTGGGGTGTCGGCCCATGAGGAGGCCGAGCTCGCCATGCAGCATGGTATCGACCTGGTCATCACAGATCATCACCAACCGCCGCCGACCCTTCCTGAGGCTCTTGCAGTCATTAACCCCCAAAGGCAGGATTCCTGTTTTCCATTTCGACCCCTGGCAGGAGTGGGGGTGGCTTTTTTCCTGCTAATTGCCTTACGCAAAACACTGCGTGAGGCCGGCTGGTTCAAAGACCGAGTGGAGCCTGATCTGCGTGATTATCTCGACCTGGTTGCCCTGGGGACGATTGCCGACCTTGTGCCGTTGCAGGGTGTCAACCGGATCATGACCAAACATGGTCTCAGGCTGATCGAAAATGGACCTCGCATCGGTTTACGAGCGCTCAAACAGGTGGCTTCGGTCAAGAATGTTTCGAGCGGGGTCGTGGGCTTCCAGTTGGCGCCAAGACTGAACGCTGCGGGACGTATGGAAGATGCCGCACTCGGAGTAGAACTTCTGCTCGAAGAAGACATGGTGCGTGCCCTGAATACTGCACGTTACCTCGATCAGTGCAATCGTACACGCCAGGAACTTGAGAAACAGACTCTGTGCGAAGCAGAAGCAGCTGTTGACAGGCTGTCCGAACAGCATACCCACGCGATTGTCCTCGGTGGCGAAGGCTGGCACCCGGGTGTCATCGGCATCGTCGCCAGCCGTCTCGTTGAACGATATCACCGACCGACGGTCCTGGTGGCTCTGGCTGGTGATTCAGGCAAGGGGTCGGCGAGGTCGATTCGCGGATATCATTTGTATCAGGGACTTCAAGCCTGTGCCGATCATCTGATCGCCTTTGGCGGCCATGAGATGGCTGCAGGGATGAGCATTTGCAGGCAGGATCTACCGGCTTTTGCATCAGCCATGGAGGCCCATGCCCGTGCAGAACTCGATGATGACGACCTGCTCTCAAAATTGCGCCACGATGGCACCGTGTTACTCGAGGAGATAGATCTTGATGCGCTTCGTCAGATGGAGAGCATGGCCCCGTTCGGCATGGAAAACCCGGAACCGCTGATGGTGGTTGAATCAGTACGTGCCATGCGGGTCCAGGAGCTCAAGGGCGGGCATTTGCGATTCACCGTCTGCCAGGGTGCGTTCAGCCACCCGGCGATCGCTTTTGGTATGCAGGAGCGAAAAGAAGAGTTTCAGGGAGAGATTGACCTGCTGGTTGCCCCGCAGATCAATTATTACCAGGGACGTGAGACGGTTCAGCTACGAGTCAAGGACGTCAGAAAATCAGTCAAAAGTGAAATGTGAAAAATAATAAGTAACGTCAGAAGCGACATTCCTTTCACCTTTCACCTTTCACACCCTTCAAATAAGCAAACCAGTAGGCAAATCCGACGAAAAACGCACCGCCGATAATATTACCGAGAGTGACCGGAATCAGGTTGCCGATAAAAAAGTTCGACCAGGTCAGGGCAGGGGCCGTCAATCCGAGTTCTGCTTTCAGGAGCAACCCCGTGGGGATGAAATACATATTGGCAACATTATGTTCAAAACCACTGGCAACAAAAGCCATAATCGGCACATAACAGGCCAGCATCTTGCCAGGGATGTCACGTGCTGCAGTGGCCATGAACACTGCGAGGCAGACCAGCCAGTTGCAGAGAATCCCCCTGACCAGGGCAACCCCGAAGGAAAGTTCACATTTTGCCGCCGCAATATTGACGGCATGTTCTGCGACCCGGCCGATCTGCCAGAGTTCCGACTCGACCATCAACCAGGCCAGAAAGAGAGAGCCGAGCAGGTTGCCGATGATCACGATCAGCCAATTCTCGGCGATCTTGTGCCAGGGGATCTGGCCATGCAGGGCCGTCTTGGTGAGCAGGCTGTTGCCGGTGAAGAGCTCTGCACCACAGATGACGACCAGCATCAGTCCCAGTGAGAAAACGCTGCCACCGAGCAGCCGCGATATGCCGATGCCAAAATGCTGTGCGGCGTCAGAAGTAACCAGGGTGGCAAGTTCGGCACCGAAGGCGATATAGAAACCGGCCAGCAGGCTCAACACCCAGGTCCGGGACACGGGTTGGGTAAGAATCCGCCGACCGTTGTCGGAAATCAGCTGGGTCGTCTCGATCGGTGTCAGAAAACGTTTTTCCATTGTAGAGTGAAGCGCGTGGCACGAAGCAAAGTAACTTCTGCAGGCGCTCTCCTTATCTATGCGAGACCGATGTCTTTTGCCAGCATTTCCCATGCAGGAAGGCTACGCTCGATGATCCCCATTTCGACACAATAGGCGATGCGGAAATAACCCGGAGCACCGAATCCGGAACCGGGGACGAGCAGGATGTTGTGCTTCTGTGCCTGACGAACAAACTCGACATCGTCGTCAATCGGCGATTTCGGGAAGAAATAGAAGCCACCGCCCGGTTTCACCATTTCAAAGCCAAGCCCGTTCAGATGGTCGTAAAGGATGTCGCGCTTCTCCTGGTAATCGGTGACGTCAACGCTTTCGCTTTGCAGTTTTGCGACCAGACGCTGCATCAGGGCCGGTGCATTGACAAAGCCAAGCACGCGGTTGCAGAAAACCGCACCATCCATGAACAGATTGACTTCATCCATGGATGGATTGGCTGCCAGGTAGCCGATGCGTTCCCCGGGAAGGGCCAGGTCCTTGGAATGTGACGTAACCAGCACGGCGTTGCGGATGTATCTGAAGACCGGGGGGACGCTGTTCCCGTCAAACGCCAGCCGCGCGTAAGGCTCGTCGGAAATCGTGTAAATGGTGCTGCCGATTTCGCGTTGCTTCCGTTCAAGCATCCGGCCAAGGGCCGTCAGGGTTTCGGCATTGTAAACCGCACCGGTCGGGTTGTTCGGTGAGTTGATGATGATGGCGCGGGTGTTGTGCGTGATCGCAGCTTCTATGGCAGCGATGTCGGGCTGAAAGGTTTTCGGATCCGTCCAGACCTCTTTTGTGGTCCCGCCATGGTTGTCTGCATAAAATTTATATTCGACGAAAAATGGCGTGAGAATGATAACTTCCTCACCAGGGTTGAGAATAGTTTTTAACGTGACGTTAAGTGCTCCGCCGGCACCGCAGGTCATGACAATGTGTTTTGCGCTGATCGGTACGCCGGATGTTTCCTCGATGTGTCTGGCAACCGATGTGCGTGTCTCCTCGTAGCCGGCATTGTTCATGTACCTGTGCATGCCGAGATCCGGTGTTTCAGCCATACGCAGTAATTCACGCCGGAACGCCGCCGGTGGCTCCACAGAAGGATTGCCCAGCGTGAAATCATAAACATTTTCAGCGCCGTATTCTGCGACTAAGGCTGCACCTTCTTCAAACATGCGACGAATCCAGGAGGAACGTTCTATCGCGTCCCGAACCTTGAGTGAAATGGACATGGTTTGCTCCCCGATTTTGAACATGGCTCAATCGAAAGTCGAAATGTGAGTTTAGCGATGGCAAAGTCGTTGGTCAATCAAATCCGGCAAAGTATCGTAAACAGTGATCTGTGATCTGGCCAGGAATCGATATCCTGATTGCCGTACCTGAAACGCAAGTCGCCTGTTGTTTAGGAGGTTTCACGCAACGCTTAAAGTGCTTTCAAACTCGGGCTTTAACTTGCTTTTTCAGCGCTCATGGGATAGATATACTACTTTCTTGGATTCTGAAAGGACGGGCTTCTGTGGACGAAAAAAAACTCCAGGATTTGCGGCAACAGATCGATGGACTCGATGACCAGATCCTTGATTTGCTAAACCGTCGAGCCGAAGTTGTCGTCGAGGTTGGCAAAACCAAGGATGACAGTCAGGGTGTCTACTATGTACCGAGTCGGGAAAAAGCTATTTTTGAACGGCTGATCACGAAAAACGCCGGGCCATTTCCGAGCGAAGGGATACGCCGGGTTTTCCGAGAGATCATTTCGGCCTCACTTTCTCTTGAACAACCTCTCAAGGTTGCCTTCCTGGGTCCCCAGGCCACATATACCCATGTCGCTGCGATGAGACAATTCGGGCTTTCCGCACAGCTTGTGCCACTGAAGAGCATCTCGTCGATTTTCGATGAAGTCAGCCGCGGGCGTGCCAGCTACGGTGTCGTCCCGGTGGAAAATTCCAATGAGGGTGTCGTTTCGCACACGCTCGACATGTTCATGTCCTCGGATCTCAAAGTCATTGCAGAAATCCTCTTGCCGGTTTCCCATGACTTGTTGAACCTCTCAGGGGAAATAAGCGATGTACGCAAGGTGATTTCCCATCCCCAGGCGATCGGACAGTGCCGGGACTGGCTGGAAGAGAACCTTCCGGAGGTCCCGCTGGTCGATGCGTCAAGCACGGCGAATGCTGCCCAGCAGTCAGCCGAAGACGCCAGCGTGGCTGCAATTGCCAGTGAAGCAGCTGCGTCACTGTATGGTCTGCGGGTGGTCAAAAACAAAATCGAGGACAACCCGAACAATTTCACCCGTTTCCTGATCGTTGGCAGCGAAATGCAGGGACCCAGCGGCAACGACAAGACTTCGATCATGTTCAGTGTCAAGGACAAGGCAGGTGTCCTCTACCACATGCTGGAGCCTTTCAGTAAGCGTGATATTAATCTGGCAAAGATAGAGAGCCGACCGATGAAAGGCAAGGCGTGGGAGTATATCTTCTTTCTCGATATGGTGGGGCATGTCGAAGATCAGAAGATATCCGGAGCACTTGAAGAACTGAAAGCCCATTGCCAGTTCCTCAAGGTGCTTGGCTCCTACCCCAAGGCGAAATAAATGACGGGACTTGGCACGCGAAAGATGAATAGAAACTTATAATGACTGACTTTTATATTGATAAATTGGCTGTGGTCGGAGTCGGGTTGATTGGCGGTTCCCTGTCGCTGGCTTTGAAGGACGCAGGCGCGGTTGGCCACGTGGTGGGCGTCGGGCGCGGGTTGCCAAACTTGGAGGCTGCTCTGAGGCTTGGTGTCGTTGACAGTTACACCCAGGATCTCGCCGCAGGCGTCGCAGGCGCAGATGTGGTCTTTCTGGCGACGCCTGTGCAGACACTTGGTGCGGTGGCAGAGCAGGCCATGCCGCATCTCAAGGCCGGCGCCATCATCACCGACGGAGGCAGCGTTAAGCAGGCTGTGATCGATGCCATCGAACCGCACCTGCGTGACGATGTCCACTTTGTCCCCGGCCATCCGATTGCCGGAACCGAAAACAGTGGCGCCGAAGCCGCCTTTGCCACGCTCTATTGTGATCGTCGTTGTATTCTAACACCGACTGGAAATACCGATGCAGAAGCCCTGGACCGTATGCAGCGCATGTGGCAGCTGGTCGGCAGCCAGGTCGTTATCATGGATGTCGAAAAACATGACCGGGTGCTTGCGGCGATCAGTCACCTGCCGCATATGGTTGCCTATGCACTGGTGAACGCTGTTGGTTCCTATGATCGATACAACGAGAATATCCTTGAATATTCAGCGGGTGGCTTTCGCGATTTTACCCGCATTGCCTCATCAGATCCGACGATGTGGCGCGACATTGCCATGACCAACCGCGATGCATTGATTGAAATGATGGAACAGTTCGAGACATTCTTCGCCGAATTGAAGGAAGACGTGGCGATTGGTTCAGGGGAGCGTCTTTTCGAGTTCTTCCGGCGTTCCAAAGAGAGCCGGGACGAAATTCTTTAAAAGACGATACGCGGGACACGGATAACCTTAATAATAAAAAGAACAACACTAATGAGTAAACAACCTTTTCAGAAAAGAACCGTCGCTCCGGCGAAGTCTCTCCGGGGTGAGATATCCGTTCCGGGTGACAAGTCGATTTCTCACCGCTCGATCATGCTTGGATCCCTGGCGGAAGGGACGACCCATGTCAGCGGCTTCCTTATGGGCGAAGACAACCTGTCCACCTGGAAGGCCTTTGAGGCCATGGGCGTCACGATAAACCAGACCGGACCCGAAGCCCTTGAAATATCTGGTGTCGGAATCGATGGACTGACAGAACCTGGTGATGTAATCGATTGCGGCAATTCCGGAACGACAATGCGCCTGATGTCCGGCTTGCTCGCCGGACAGAACTTTTTCTCCGTACTCACAGGTGACAAATACCTGCGGAAAAGACCGATGAAACGGGTGGTCACACCCCTGGTGGCTATGGGAGCCCGGATCTGGGGCCGCGATGGCGGGGAGAGGGCACCGCTGGCTATACGGGGTGGCTCACTGAAGCCGGTCAGCTACGCCTCGCCGGTTTCCAGCGCACAGGTCAAATCTGCAGTCCTGTTGGCCGGATTGTCTGTGGGTGGGGAAACTACGGTGACGGAACCACACCTGTCGCGTGATCACAGTGAACGAATGCTGAGCTGCTTCGGCGCTGACGTCCGGCCATTCGAAGGTGGCGTCACTTTACTGGGCAGACCTCGACTGTCAGCGCAGGAGGTCATGGTCCCCGGAGATATTTCATCAGCGGCATTTGTCATAGTTGCAGGGCTTGTTACCCCCGGTGCCGAGCTTTTGATCCGGAATGTGGGCATCAACCCAACCCGTAGCGGAGCGATAGATATCCTGACGGCCATGGGTGGACAGCTCGAGTTGCGAGATATCAGGGAACAGTCGGGAGAGCCGGTTGCCGATATCCTGGTTCGCTACAGTCAGCTTAAGGGAATCGATATCCACGGTGACATGGTGCCGCGTGCCATAGATGAATTCCCGGTGATCAGCGTTGCAGCAGCACTGGCTGAGGGGACGACTGTGATCCGCGAGGCGGAGGAGTTGCGTGTCAAGGAAACCGACCGAATCGCAGCCATGGTCAGCGAGTTGACGAAGATCGGCGGACAGGTCGAATCACGCCCCGATGGTATGGTGATCAATGGGATTGAGCGACTCTACGGTGGAACGGTGTCATCACATGGCGATCACCGGATTGCCATGAGCATGGCTGTGGCGGCTCTTTCGGCCTCCGGTGACATCACGATCGAAGACACGGGCTGTACGGAGACTTCCTTCCCCGGCTTCTGGGAGTTGATCGGGAAAATCCGTAACGCGGAACGCGGAACGCGGAACGCGAAAAACAATTGAAAAAAACAGGAATCATCTAAAACGAGACGATCTACATGTCTGCTAAACTGAAACATATGAAAATCCATCCGAATAACCAATGGACTTTAATCGCGTCCCGCGTCCCGCGTCCCGCGTTCCGGCTTTCTCTGTGAAAAATCTCATCATCGCTATAGACGGGCCCTCCGGAGTCGGTAAAAGCACCCTCAGCAAGCTGCTTGCCCGGGAACTTGGTTATATAAACCTGGACACGGGAGCGATGTATCGGACAGTTGCGCTGGCGGCATCCCGCATGGGAATCGACGCCAATGACCATGCTGCACTGCATAAACTCTGCAAGGCCGTGCTTATTGAATTTTCCCGTGAGGGTGGGGAAGAGTCTGTGCTGCTGAACGGCGAAGATGTCTCCCGGGCTATCCGCACTCCGGAAATCAGTCTTTTGACTGCAGCAGTTGCTGCCTGCCCTGAGGTGCGCAAGGCGATGGTTGAGCGACAAAGAGAGCTTGGGGATGCAGGTGGAGTGGTTCTCGAGGGACGTGATATCGGCACGGTGGTTTTCCCTCAGGCAGATGTAAAGTTTTTTCTTAAGGCTTCATCGGAAGTCCGTGGACAAAGACGGTTTTTGGAACTGCAGTCGCAAGGAGCAGAGGTTGGCCTTGCGCGGACCATTGCCGATGTCAAAGCACGTGACGATGCCGATATCAACCGATCGACTTCTCCATTGAAGCAGGCTGAAGATGCCGTGTTGATCGATACGACTGAACTAGATATCCCACAGGTCCTCGAACGAATGCTCACTGTCATTCATGAAGTCCGCAATTCCGGTCAGGAAGGCCAGCCCGGTTGAACCATGGAGATTATCCTCGCCAAAAGTGCCGGCTTCTGCTTCGGCGTAAGACGTGCTACCCAGATGGCTTTCGAAGCTGCAGCCGAACATGAGCATATCTGCTCTCTCGGACCTGTTATTCATTCTCCCCAGGTTGTCAAGGGGCTGGCTGAGCAGGGCGTTAAGGTCGTTGCCGATGTCGAGGATATCCCGCCCGGTTCGGTTATTATCCGCTCTCATGGCGTGACCGCCGAAGAAATGGACAAGATCCATAAAAACAACCTGACAATTGTCGATGCCACCTGTCCGTTTGTCAAAAAGGCCCAGGAGTACGCGTCCCGGCTCAGTGAAGAAGGGTACACTGTCGTCATTGTTGGCGAGCTTGAACATCCTGAAGTGCAGGGGATTATTTCCTATTCCGATGATGTCGTGGTGCATGTCATTGCCGACGCAAAACAGGCTGAAAGCCTGCCGCGTATGAAGAAGGTCGGTATCGTTGCACAGACTACGCAACTCTATGAAAACCTGAAAGATATCATGGATGTATGCCTGGCAAAAAGCCAGGAGCTCAGGGTGTTCAATACCATCTGTGATGCAACATCGGTCCGCCAGAACGAGGCAAGGGAGATTGCCCGGTCCGTAGATCTGATGTTCGTTATCGGTGGCCATGCCAGTGCCAATACGTCACGGCTGGCAAGTATCTGCAGAGAAATCCAGTCGCAGACCTGGCATATCGAAACCACAGAAGAAATTGATCCTTGCTGGTTTGTCGATATTCGTAAAGTCGGCGTGACCGCCGGCGCGTCAACACCGCGCTGGTTGATTGATGAAGTTGTCGCGAGGATCGCAGAACTGGGAAAATAATAGTTTGAGTTTTCCCGGGACCTATGCTATCTTCGCCGACCAATGGCCTGAGAGCCATACCACCGTTTTTACGGTGGAAATTGCTAGGGGGTAACTGGTTAATGGTGGAAAGTAACGACACAACCAACAACGAAACAGAAGAAATGGAAATGGAGCAGAGCTTTGAGTCTCTGTTCGAAAGCAGCATGCAGGAATTGCATGTTGGCGATGTTGTCCGCGGAACAATTGTACAGGTCAATGATGACAACGTAGTTGTCGATGTCGGGTACAAGTCAGAAGGGGTCATTCCTCTTGTCGAGTTCAAGGATGAAGAAGGCAAAATCGACGTTAACGTCGGTGATGAAATTGATGTCCTTTTCGAACGTCGTGAGAATGAAAGCGGCCTGATCGGACTCTCCAAGGAAAAGGCCGATCGTCAGAAAATCTGGGGTTCCCTGGAAGAGGGCGCTGTGGTCGAAGGCAAGATCGTTGGCCGTATCAAGGGTGGTTTAACGGTCGACATCGGCATCAACGCCTTTCTCCCCGGATCACAGGTTGATCTACGACCGGTTCGCAACCTTGAGAAGCTACTGGGAGCAACCTTCGAGTTCAAAATTATCAAGCTGAACAAGCGACGCGGCAATATTGTTCTTTCTCGTCGCGTACTCCTCGAAGAGCAACGCGAAAGTATGCGCTCCGACACTCTTGAAACGCTTGCTGAAGACCAGGTCGTCGAGGGTATCGTCAAGAACCTCACCGATTACGGTTCGTTCATCGACCTTGGCGGTATCGATGGTCTTTTGCACATTACGGATATGTCCTGGGGCCGGGTCAATCACCCCTCCGATGTACTCACTGTTGGTGAAAAGATCAAGGTCAAGATTCTCAAGTATGATCGTGAGCGCGAGCGGGTTTCTCTTGGTCTGAAACAGATCACCCCCGATCCATGGCTGGAAGTGGAAACCATCTACCCGGTCGGCACCAAGGTTCAGGGCAAGGTGGTCAGCTTGACAGACTATGGTGCGTTCGTCGAACTGCAAGATGGTGTTGAGGGCCTGATCCACGTTTCGGAAATGAGTTGGACCAAACGCATCAAGCATCCCAACAAACTCCTGACCGTGGCTGATGAAGTGGAAACCGTCGTCTTGGCACTGGATATCCCCAACCGGCGCATTTCACTTGGCCTCAAGCAGATTGAACCGAATCCGTGGGAAGTGATCGGTGAGAAATTCCCGCTCGGTACAATTATCGAAGGCCAGGTCAAGAATATCACTGATTTCGGCGTCTTTGTTGGTGTGGACGAAGGCATTGACGGCCTGGTGCACATTTCCGATCTTTCCTGGACCAAGCGTGTCAAGCACCCGTCCGAAATCTTCAAGAAGGGCGATACCGTCAAGGCCGTCGTTCTGAATATTGATCGTGAAAACGAACGATTCTCCCTTGGTCTCAAGCAACTTTCCCCCGACCCGTGGGAGTCGATTCCCGTGAAATACTCGCCGGGGACCATTGTTAAAGGCAAGGCGACTTCGGTCACCGATTTCGGTGTGTTCCTGGAAATTGAAGAGGGCATTGAAGGCTTGATCCATGTCTCAGAATTGAGCCAGGAGAAGGTCGAGAGTCCGAAAGATGTGGCCAACGTCGGCGACGAACTCGAAGCGGCCGTGCTGAATGTCGACACCGTGGATCGCAAAATCGCACTGTCGATCAAACAGCTCACACAACACAAGGAAAAAGCCGAGGTCCAGGAATTCCTCGGCGCCCAGAAACAGGCGACTTCCAACCTTGGCGCCCTGCTTCAGGGAGCCATGGACCGCAACGGTGATGAATCGTCGGACTAATTCAGTCCACAACTGCAGCGCGTCTCCGTTTTAACGGGGGCGCGCTTTTTTTCGGGAGATCATGAAGAAACGACCTTTTTTGCTGGCTTCTGCCCTACTGGCGGGGTGCTTTGTTTTCTTTTTGGCCCTCGCCGTTACCGTCGCAAGTTTCGTAGGGCAGCCAACCAGTCTCGCCATTGGTGACAAGATTGGTGTTATCGAAATTTACGGGGTTATTACGGACTCCAAGCAGGTCATCGAGCAGCTTCACGACTTCCGTGATAATGACAGCATTAAGGCCCTGATTCTGCGTATTGATTCACCCGGCGGCGGAGTCGGTCCGTCACAGGAAATATATGACGAGGTCCTGGCTCTGGACGAGCTGAAGCCGGTTGTTGTTTCCATGGGCTCGGTTGCTGCATCAGGCGGTTATTATGTGGCCGCTGCGGCCCGTGAAATTGTTGCCAACCCTGGCACCATCACCGGCAGCATCGGCGTCATCATGGAGTTTGCCAATTTCCAGGAATTGTTGCAAAAGATTGGCCTGAGCAGCGTAGTAGTCAAAAGTGGTGCTTACAAGGACATCGGCTCACCGACCCGTGAGATGTCCATTGCGGAACGGGAAATCCTGCAGGATCTGATCGACGATGTACACAGCCAGTTTGTCAGTTCTGTTGCCGAGGGCAGGGAAATGGATGAACAGGCGGTCAGGTCAATTGCTGATGGGCGAATTTTTTCCGGGCGCCGGGCGATGCAACTCGGCCTGGTTGACAGGATGGGCAACCTGCAGGTTGCAATAGATCGGGCTGCTGAGCTGGCCGGTCTCGAAGCCGATCCGAAGGTTGTTTATCCCCCTGGCAAAAAGCCCAGGTTTATAGATCTTTTTATAGAGGAAACACTGAACCGACTGCATTACGCTTTGCAGAAGCAGCGGTCGGTCGGTTTGCAATACCTTTGGCCAGGATTTGATTAGGAGGTCTGCCATGACTAAGAGTGAGCTGATTGAACAACTGACAGTGGATAATGATGTTCTCAACAAGCGGGAAGCCGAACTGATCGTCAATTCCATCTTTGACAGCATCGGTCAGGCGCTTGTTGGAGGGGATCGGGTCGAGATACGCGGCTTTGGCTCTTTCACAGTGCGTGAACGCGGCGCCCGAGAGGCACGCAATCCGAAAAGTGGTGATATTGTCAAGATTACCGCGAAGAAGACACCGTTTTTCAAGACCGGTAAGGAATTACGTGAACGAGTCAATGTGGACTGATACGTTGATCTCTTGACTTTTGTATCACTGCACAGAAACAAGCGAGGCCCCGTTCATTAAACGGGGCCTCGCTATTTTAAGCAACCTCCGGAATACCGAGCATACTCCCTAGAGAGGACCTGTGAATCTTCATATTACCCAGGCTGGGCGTTTCAGGCGTCCCACTCATGGGCGGGCTTGCTCACCACAACCCGACTCCAGGCAAGAAATTGTTCAGTTGGTCAGCACAATCAGGAATAAGTCGCGCATTCCAGAGGTTGTCAAAGATCTTGGTTGCACCTATCTCACATGCTAGCATAGCCTATTCCACTGTCAACCAGTTCAGAAGGGGTTTTTAAAGAATTTATTCATGACTTGTCCGCCCGGTAGAACTGTATGAAAAAATCGAATAGAGAGCTTCCGCCAGGCGTCTACCGCTTTACAGTGAACGATGAGTGTTCCGGTTTGCGGCTTGACCAGTATCTGGCCGAGGCCGGTACAGGTTTTACTCGGACACTGGCGCGCCGGCTTATAGATATCGGCGGCGTTCACCTGTCTGCCAGACGTATGCGTCGCTGCAGTGAGACGGTCAAGGTTGGCGACAAAATAGAAGTGTTCGTTGACTCGCTGCCTCTGGATCCAGCCCCGCTCAATCAAGAAAATATTATCTTTCGAGACCAGTATCTGATCGTTCTGGATAAGCCTGCAGGCATGCCAACCCAGCCGACCCCGGCGCGATACAACGGAACCGTCTATTCGGAGTTGCAGAAGTTGCTCGGCGATACGCTGCGCAGGGGACAGCGCCCGAGCATCGGCATGGTGCAACGGCTCGATCAGGATACCTCCGGAGTAATGGTCTTTTCGATCCACCCCAGGGCGCACAAGAAAATGACGGAACACTTTCGTAGTCACGAAATCGACAAAACCTACTGGGCGTTGATTAAAGGAATTCCGGATCATGCAGAGGGAGAATTCTGTTCTCAACTGGCTCGACGCCGTTCTACAAACCTGATGGTCTCTGTGGCGAAAGGAGGCAAACAGGCGGAAACCCGTTACCGTCTGCTTAAAT
>Ga0070729_10004855_pt1 | contig 14299 bp, 2 predicted proteins | sample tdDd472_FD_66725 | JGI IMG/M metagenome (GOLD analysis project Ga0070729, IMG submission 66725) | Marine sediment microbial communities from the Atlantic coast under amendment with organic carbon and nitrate - tdDd47.2 | ecosystem: Environmental > Aquatic > Marine > Coastal > Sediment | place...
TGATTTAAACAATTGCCCTGAGCGGATGCGAAGGCGATACGCATCAATACTATTATCCCGGCGACATAAGCGACGGAGATACGGCGGAGATTGATATTGATCAGACCTCGCCTCCCTGCATTGCCGGGGATCTCAACTGCTACTGCCATCCCAACCATACCTGTAACCTGCACACAAGCGGGGAATATCTGGTCTGCGTTGACGGGTTGTGCCGCGAAGCCACCTGCGCCCAGGGATCGCTGGGCTGCGGCTGTCTGCCCGGCGGAAGCTGCAACCAGGGATTGTTCTGCGATGCCACCTCGGGCACGCCCCGCTGCGAATACCCCTCCTGCGCCATCGGCAGCATCAACTGCGGATGTTATCCCGACCGCAGCTGCGACGAAGACGCCGACGGCACCCGGTTGATGTGCGACGGCAATATCTGCGTCCGTCCGGTATGTACGCCGGGTTCCTTTGAATGCGCCTGCCGTCCGGATTATTCCTGCGATACGCCCTATGTATGTGCAGAGGATCTGCGTTGTCGCGAGCGCAGTTGCGACGCCGGAAATCTGGGTTGCAATTGTCTTCCCGATGGTGGATGCAACGGCGCTGATCTATTTTGCAGCAGCAACGGCCTGTGCGAAACAGCGCCCTGTCCCCAGGGAGTTGCGGGCTGTCCCTGCTATGGCAACGGCAGTTGTAACGGCGATCTTGAGTGTCTCGGCGGTTTGTGCATGTCCGACGACTGCACCCGTGGCGAACTCAACTGCGCCTGCCTGCCCGATGGCAGCTGCGCGTACGACACCCTGACCTGCAATACCTCCGGGGTGTGCAAACCCGTGACCTGTCCCACCGGCTCCCGGGCCTGCCCCTGTTTCCCCAACAACACCTGCAGCGGTGATCTGGTATGCAGCAGCGGCGTCTGCGGCGATGTTTCCGGCATCGGTGATCAACAGCCCCCGGAAAACCCGGTGTGCTATACCCCTTGCCGCAGCGATTACCAGCGCCCCGACGGCACCTGGATGCTGTGTTCCGACGAAGGGCTGATGGAGGGATGTCTGGGCGGCAGCCAGTGCATCAACGGCACCTGCGTTATGCCCTCAATGCTCAGAAACGATGCCAGCGCAGCGGGTAGCTGCCACAGCGACATTGACTGCCCGGACTTTCAGACCTGTATCGACGGAAACTGCTATTCCGATTGTCAGTACGACACCGACTGTGAGGATAAGCACACCTGTCACCGGCATGTGTGCCGTCTGGAATGCTCTGCTGACGAGGATTCCTGCCCCGATGATTATCATTGTTTTTCCGATAATGGTTCCAGCGGCGTGTGCATGCCCATGGCCATGCCCGAAGGCAGCGCTGATGCCATTGAAGGCGATTTCGAGCTGCTTGACGAGATCCTGAGCTTTACCAACGCCAGCAACTCCGGTGAAATCATTCTGCGCAACAATGCGGACCGCAGCCTTGAGTTTACCATTAAAAAGATTCAGCAGACCTGGTATGACCACAACGGATTTCACAATCTTAACGACAACCCCCTGTCCTGGATGGAAATCGGGCCCTGGGGTAACGTACAGCAGCAGAACGAAGTGAGCTTTCTGCTTGATGGAAACGGCGCGGAAAAACGCCTGATATTTTTGCAGGCCCATACCCCGCAGCTGCGTTCGTGGCAGGGTATTGTAGAGGTAAGCAATCCTCATTTGGGCAAAAAGCGCATTCAGCTTTCCTATGTGGAAGTGCCCGAAGGCCGCTGGCAGGGCAGCATGTTCTACTTTGCCAACTTTGGCGATGATAATTTGCAGCAGTGGACTGACGGCAAAAATCTCAACCTTGACCCACAGGAATATTCCCAAAGCCTTGAGGATGTGGGAAATGCCTTTATCCAAAAGTGGGGCCTGTTCCGCAAGGGCTGGATCAGTTACGACGAAATTTCCGCAGCCCTTAATTCGGTAATCGAAGGCACATGGAATTACGAATCCGTGCGTAGCGTGTGCCCTTATCCCGATGGCGCATGTTTCCTGTACGACAACCCGGCGGGCTATGTTGAATTCACCACAGACCGCTATGCAGTGCCGGTGCCTTCCGGCGCCATGGAATTTTCGCTGTCCATGAATTTGAAACAGGATGAAGAGGGCGAAGGCCGGTACTTCAGCGGTAAGATCAATTCTGAAGATACGCTGCATTTCCCCGGTGATCCCAGCCTCAGCCTGCGCTACCGCCATAATCCCGCTGACGGTGAGAACTGCTCGGCAAACGCCTTTGGCGCATGCATCACCCATGTGGAAAGCATGGAAGCCGATGTATACGTCGGTGGTCGGTTGATGAGCAACAATCCCGGCGAATGCCATATGGATTACCGGGCCGCGGAAACCCCCTGGCTGCTTGAAGACTTTTTGGGTACATCCTATGCCGATGATGCATCGGGTCAGCGCTATGTTTCCGAGTGCCGCCACCACGGTCTGCCCTATGGCGATAATCCCGATGAAGAAAGCCGCACCTATGAAAACGCCATGCTTTCCTCCGCCAACCCGGTTCCCGACGGAAGCTATCTGCACCGCCGCATCGAACTGGTTGACGGCGCACTGATCAATCAGGAAGATCTGATTCTCATTTTCCGCGAGACCTCAACCGCCTTTGCCGGTCAGGGCAACGAGGAAACCTTTGCAACCTACGGCATTATCCGGCTCAAACGGGTCCGGTCGCAACTAAAGGACGAAGATTATCAGGGCTGGGCCGCAGAACTGCCTCAGGAGTATGATCCCAAAACCCTTTCCGCCACTTGCTCGCAGGATATCATCGAGGAAGTGCTGGGCGACGGCGCCCGGCTGAACGCGTCCACGGCGGCGGATTTGGCCCGGGCAATGGTTACCGGCGAAGACCCGGTGAGCGACCCTGCGGAACCAATACTTGAATACGGTGATGAGCAGGTACACTACTTCTGTGAAGATACCGGCCTTATCGACGGCGGCCCGGAGGATGATGGCAGCGATGAAGCCATCAAACAGGAATGCCCCATTGGCAGCAGGGTGCAGTATTTTACCGTGATGGCCTTTAACAACGGTATGCCCAATCAGGGATGTGACCAGATTGCCATTGCAAATCTTGCCTGCCAAAGCGGGGAAGAAAGCTGTCAGGAAACCCTGAATGACTGGGTTGCCAACAACCGCTGCTCCATTCGCATGAATCCGGCATGGCGTTGCGAAAACGATAACGATGTATACTGTGACGAAGACCGGCTTGATCTTCGCGAAGGCAAAATATTCTATCAACACAAAGAAGGGGCGAAAACCTTCCTGCCGGTTCGTCCGGCCATGGCCGATGCCTTCCGGTACAAAATTCGCTTCCGCTCCCGCAGCGGCTCCAACGTGGGCTTTACCCCGGAGGTCTGCATTCCCAACAGCGATGCCATTCCTTACTGTTATGCACCCGGGGCCATTGATCATATCCGTCAGCGGGTGGACTGCGCCATGGAGATTTTCAATGGTGACGGCGGGGACTGGAATCTGTCACAGGACGATGCAGCCATGCTCCGGGACTTTCTGGACTTTAATTTTGCGTTGGATGAAGAAACCGGTGATTACGGGTTTGAGGCTCTGTATGCTGAGCTGTTGATTATGCTTGGTGATGAGGAGTACACCCGGTCATTCTCTTCCCGCTTTGATCTGGCGGGACAATACCTGCATAGTTTCAACTCCTTTGATTTTGAGCAGATATCCGATGACGCCGCCACGGGGCTGGCCCTTTCCGGTGGTGCCGGATATTCCATGCATTCCCTGTACAAGGCGGCCCAGTATTACGGGTTGGCGCTGAACCGCTTTTACACCATGTCGGCGGATATTTTCGCGTCGATAGAGGAGGGCGGTCAGGATGCGGACCGGAACTTTATCAGCCAGCAAACCGTGACGTTGTACTTTGACAAGCTGATTCGGGCCTCCACCCGGCGCATTGATGCCTGGAGTGAAATCGCCAAAAACTACCAGAATTTCAACCGGGCGGATCTTGCCAGAGCGGTCATTGAACGGGCATATCTTTCCGCGTATCTGGAATCTGCGGTCTTTACCCGCATGATGTCCAAAACCATTGGCATTACCTCGCCGGAGGCCCGTGAACAGATTCGCGGCCTGATTGTCAAGGCGCAGCGCAGCTATGGCATCGCACTGATGCGTATGCGTGAGCAGTACGAGGGCTTTAGCGATGAAGTGAGCTATTTCGGCTATGCGCCGGATTATGTTCCCTTCCCGGCGCTGGACCCCGCAGACACAAACGCATTTGATAAAACCCTTGCCCAGGCCCGGCGCACGCTGGATGCCGCCAGCGAGAAGGAAGTTCTGGCCTTAAGTTCCACCCGTGAATTTGATACGGATCAGGCGGCCTTCCAGGCGGAGCTGGTGAGCATCAAGCAAAGCTACGAATCCCGGCTCGCGGAAATCTGCGGCAATATGGAAGGGGATGACGGGGCCATCTATCCGGCTATTCCCCGGTACTCGCATCTCAATGAAAAGGCGCGGCTGCTGGGTAATCCCTGCGGATTTTCCGGCAACGGCGAATTGCATGAACAATGGGGTGAATTGCAGATCGGCGGTAAGTATCTGGGTATTGCAGTGGACAACCTCCAGAATCTTATCAGCGAAATCGGGATTGAAAAAGAGCGGGTTGAGGAGTACTGCGACGAGGTGGTGGATTTTGCCGATTACATGATGAAGCAGGCGAGTAAGCAGGATAACCTCAAAAACCGGATGGCCGCCTTTGAAATGGAAGGTGAAATGGCCCGCTGGGCAGCGGAAGAAGCATACAAATCCTCCACTGTTGCGGATTGCTTTATGATTGTGGGAACCGCTACCGGTGGCAACTGCCCCCAGAAAATGGTAGCCAAGGTGGCCTACAAAGTCGCTTCCGGTCTGGCCCTGGGCGCGTATATCCAGTCGCAGGTCATGAAGGTGCAGGCCAAAAAGGATCTGCAATCCAAAGAGCGCTGGACCGCATACTGGGAAACGGTGCAGGATTGCGATTATGCAAAGATCGACTCCGATGCCAAAACCAAAACCCTGGCCCTTGATATGACGCCTTTAAGCCTGGAGATTCACAAGGCGGCGCTGGAAATTCAACAGACCCTTTCCCGCATTGACAAGCTGAAAAAGGAATCGGATCGCCTTATTGATCAATGGGCGGAATCCGATGAAATGGCCATCAATGTAGAGGCAGCGCGGAATAATCCGAACATCCGAATTTATAAAAACGATGCGGTTATCGCTGCAGACCGGACTTTTGAACGCGCCATGAAGGCGGCCTACAAAGCCACAAAGGTGTATGAATACTACACCAGCCAGTCCTATGCCTATAAGGATCAGCTGTTTCTTATCCGTATGGCGTCCCACGGGCAGGACAATCTGGAGCAGTATCTGGCTGACCTGGAAGACACCTTCATTGAGTTTGAAGAGCTGTACGGCAACCCCGATACCCGGGTGATGGCCTACTCCCTGCGGGATGATATTCTGGACATTCCCCGTTATGACGAAAAATATCAGCCCTATTCCGAAGCAACACGGGTCAGCCTGTTCCGTGATGCACTGAATGATCCCGGATACCGGGACGGTATGGGACGCTTCGTAGCCCCCTTCAATACCGCACTGACGCGTTTGTCTCCCCTGACCAGCAACCACAAGATTCTCTATGTGGAAGCGGAAATCATCGGCAGCGACATTGGTGATTCCATGGGTCGGGTATACCTGCGGCAGCGGGGCACCGGCGTGGTCGAGGGGCTGGATGGCGAGACGGGATTCTATGTCCTGCCGGAACGCACTGCAGTCATCAATCCCTTCTTCAACGGCAAACGCTGGTGGGTGTTCTCTGCGGATCAGGTGTTCCGAAATGAGCGATTGCGGGACAGGCCCATGGTCAACACCCGCTGGGAACTGGTGCTGGACACCAACGGCGAATATGTCAACCGGGACATCAATCTGAATTCGCTGAGTGATGTTCGGATCCTGTTCTATTACACAGACTTCACAGAACTGTAAGTCAACCATAACTCTGTCAAGGCGAAGGATATTCGACCATGATTGATACTGTCATAAAGATACTGGTAATCAGCCTCTTCTCTCTGTTGCTTTTGGCCGCCTGCGGCGACTCCGATTCCACAACGGATTGTATGGGAGAGGAATCCTGTGTGTGTTATCCCAACGGCAGCTGTAACGGCGATCTGGAATGCCGCAACGGCATCTGTCTGCAACCCCCGGTTGACGGCGATGTGACGCCGATGGATGGCGACGAAGACACCGGGGACGATTCGGTAGAGGATACTGACAAGACGGACGCACCACAAGAGACGGAGCCCGACACCGCCGATGGTGATGACGAGCCGCAGATTCCCTGCCAGACAGGCTCGGAGAACTGTCCCTGTTATCCCAACCATACCTGCGATGAAGGGCTGACGTGTTCCGACTGGGTATGCGTAACCGCACCCGACGGCGACACCGACGACGTTGATGATACTGATACGCAGCAGGAAACGGAACCTGAGGTGGACGATGAAGCGGATGCCGATGACGAGAACGTCGCAGAGCAGGAAGAGGAAAGCGCCGACGACGTAATACCGCCGGTTCTGTGCGGGCAGTCTTCGGATTGTCAGAGCGGTCAGGCTTCCGGGTATCTGTGCGTTGAAGGAATTTGCGCTCCCTGTACCGTTGATGCCCAGTGTATGCAGGATCACTACTATGGCGCATGGGCGGTATGCTCTCCCCGGGGACGTTGCGTGTTGACCCAAAGTTGTGTGGATGCGGGCTGCGCCGAAGGCATGATCTGCGATGAGGTAACCGGCGCGTGCCGCGTTCCGGTAACCTGCAGCGATCTGGACTGCGCATGGCAACAGCTGTGCGAGCAGGCAGCAGCGGATCAGGACGCCCAGTGTCTTCCCCAGTGCGAAGACGGTTACGCCTGGAACCCCATCTGGGGTATTTGCGAGGAATACAAGCCCAACTGCCGCAAAGATGCCCAGGCATCTATTCTTGAAGACTGCAACGCTGCGTTGCGGGAATGTATCCAGACCGATGAAGATGCCTACTGCGGAGCGTGCCTGCCCGGCAGACACGAAGTAGACGGAGTTTGTGTTCCGGTGCTGACCTGCGGTGATCTGGACTGTGCAGCGCAAAACCGGATTTGCATTCCTGAAACATCTTCTGCCGACGCCTGGTGCGGCGAATGCCGGGGTGGATACGCGGAGCGTTTCGGTGAGTGCGTGGAAGTTCCTTCTCCGGTCTGCGACCCGCCTCCGGCCACGGGAAGTATTTTCTCCCAGTGTCGCACCCTCAACCGGGAGTGCGATGATTCCTCCGGCTCTGCGGCCTGCGGTGGATGTCTGGATGGCTATGCGGAAAACACCGCCACCGGCGGTTGCGATGTGATTGTGAGCTGCGATCAGCTACAGTGCGAAAACGTATTCCGGGACTGTGAAGAGACGCCCAACGGTCATTGCACCGACTGCCTCGCTCCCTTTGTGGAAAATTCCCTTACCGGTGAGTGCGAATGCCCCGACGGTATGCTGCTGGACGAGGATGCCGCCACCTGCGAGATCATCCGGACCTGCACCGACATACAGGCTGGCTGCGACGCTGCCGGTGAGTTTTGCATAGAGGAAACCGTCACCAGTCATGCCTATTGCTCCAAATGCGGCTACGGCCAGACATGGTATGGACATCTGGAAACCTGTATTCCCTGCGCCCCCTGTATTCGTCCCGGCGAAACCGGACGGATCTGGCCCTACGCCTCACAGCAGGGCCACTGCGTATGCGAAACCCTTCCGGGCTACTATCACACCGAGTCCGGAACCGGCGGCACCAGATTGTGCGACGCTGATAGCGACGGCTGGGTGGTTGCTTCTGCGCGTTCGCCGCTGGAAATGGACGAAGGCACTGCAGAGAGGGACAACGCCCGCTGCGGCCTGCGCTACATCGACCGGGTGACGCTTATAAATGAGGACGGCGGTGTAAAGGAAGTCAGCCTGGAGGAATTCGATTTCCTGACCGGTGCTGTGCCCCTGTACGAGCCCATCAACCGTGACCGGGCCGAAGTGCTGGAAGTTGACGCCGATTATTCCCATCCCCGGATGAAAAACTATGCACCGGCATTTGGACGGGGTTTGAAACCCGCAGAGCTCAACCCCATGACAAAGATTTGTCCGCGTCAGAATGAAGCCCGCAACGCCCAGTTCGCGGATTACAACGCCAACGATGTTCCGGATATCGATGAACTTGGTCTGCAGTCCGAAGATGCAGATCCTGAGCGTCGCCTGTTCTCGGTGTTTTCCTATTTTGTGGAACTGCACAAGGGCTGGTACGAGCACCCTGAAGGTGAACCCTATGGACGCTGGATTATTCGCGAGAAGGTCCGCTCTACTGCGCCTTCGGATACCTGGGCAGTGTCTCCGGGCTATCCCGCCCGGGCAGGGTCTGATTACTGGCGGGTATGCAAGCGGTTCAGGGATACCGGATACAGTCACGATGGAGCGCCCTACAATTACGATTTCGCCCGGTGGTCAGAGCCGACCCAATGCGATATCAATAATCCCGAATCCTGGTGCGGCATGAATCACCACAGCCAGTTCAAGTGCATGATGGTGGAGGCTTCCACAGATCAGGAGATGCCTCATCATATCAGCACCGGAGATCTGGAAAGCGGCTACTATGCCAATCACTGCAGTATCGAGGAAGAAAGCTTTGGGCCCGCCCTTGAGCTCAGCGCCAATCCCCATGATCCAAAAATTCGTTGTATGCAGTACGATGCATCCGAAGGTGATATTGTATGGGCATCTGCAAAGTTTGAGGATTATCAGGATACCTTTGACGATCCCGCAGACCCCGACTCGAACTACGGCAAAACCTATATCCGGGGTTGCATCAACGAATGCGCCGAATCCGCAATGCTGCCTCCGGACCGTCAGTGCGATGGTCCCCAGGGCATTACCTGCAACGGTTTGCCTCAGGAATTCGGTCGTCTCACCTGCCTGTTGCCCATGGCCTTTGCCCGGGTGCCGGTTATGGGAGAAAACCTGCAAAACGGCGTGTACTACCTTGGCAGTCCCGAGGACGAACCCGGCAGGGGCGGGTACGAACAGCATGTCATGATCGAATTCGAATACGGCATGGACTTTGACATGTCGGTATACGAAACCACCCAGGACATGTTTGAGGGAACCATGGGATACAACCCCAGCCGGTTTTCCTGCGGCAATAGTGTGTGTCCCGTTGAGCAGGTGAACTGGTACGAGGCCCTGGCCTTTGCCAACAAGCGCTCGTACATTGAGGGGCTGAATCCCTGTTATGTGCTCAGCGATTTCATTTGCGCCGATGGCACCACGGAACGCGGAGAATATCCATGGGAGGGTATTATGACCGCTGATTACTGCAAGGATCACGGCGGCATCACCCATATTGACTCCATCGAACTTGCCACCGAGCGGGAGCATAATCAGTGCGAAGGCTATCGCCTGCCAGTTGAAATCGAGTGGGAACTGGCGGCCCGGGGCGGTATTTCCACCGCCTTTTATTCCGGCCCCATCACCAACACCGGCTGCCAGGATGATCCGGCGCTGATGAGTATCGGCCATTATTGTGGTAATGCCGAAGACGGCACCGCAGCCATTGCCGAGTTGCTGCCCAACGCCTTTGGTTTGTACGATATGAGCGGCAACGTGGCGGAATGGACCGCCGACGGCATGAACGACTGGGTTGATTATGAAAACGAGGGTATCTATTACGGTATGGATGGCAATGCCTCATGCTTTGAATATTGCTATCAACCCCTGGAAGCAGATGTGCGCAGCATCCGCGGCGGTGGCTGGAACAGACCCGCAGCCGAATGTCGCTCGGCATCACGGCATTATGCCCATCCCGGCGAGAAAAATTATGCTGTGGGCTTCCGTCTGGTTAGAACCGTGTTCGGCATCCCCTCTGAACGTTATCTCCATGTTCACACCCCCATGAACTGGCAGGCCGCAGCCCAGCACTGCCGGAATATTGCACCGGCGGGAACCACCGGGCATCTGATGACCGTGGATAACTGGGACGAGCGGGAAATGCTGTGGCGGTTCTTTGTGCCTCCCCCTTCGTGGCAGCGAGAGGATCTGCAACGGGTATGGCTTGGCTACGACGACAACGACACCGAGCGGCAGTTTGATATCGACGGCACCTCTGCATATCTTTATAAGTATCCCAATGACAGCTATTCGTGGTACCGCTCTGACACCAGCAGCCGAAACCCCGATTACTGGGACAGCGGAGAGCCAGTGAATGACATTACCAAAAATTGCGTGGAAAGCACTCTGGGCGAGCCCGACTGGTATGCCATTGCCTGCGATTCACAGCGGGAATTCATCTGCGAATTTGAAGCGGCCAATTAGCGGAAAAGGAATAGAGGTTGGTATGAAACACACAAGAATACATATACTTCTGATTGCGGTTCTGCTGATGGTTGTCAATGCCTGCGGCAGCAGTGACGGTGAAGCTCCCCGGGGTATTGAAGGGGCTGAATGCTATGCAAATCTGACCTGTAATCCCGGTTTGGAATGCAGCGGTGGAATATGCGTGCCGCAAACCTCCCGGGGTTCGCTGGGGAATCCCTGCTACAGCAACAATACCTGCAATCCCGGGTTGCTCTGCGAAGCGGGAACCTGTGTTCCTGGTACGGATATTGAAACCGGTACCGAAGGCGGTCTCTGCTATGACAACGGCACCTGCAATGCGGGTCTGCGCTGCGATCAGGGGCTGTGTGTCGATGGTAAAACTGCAGTTGGAGCACAAGGCGGCGCCTGTTATCCCAACGATACCTGCGATCCGGGGCTGGTCTGTGATCGGGGCATCTGTGTAACCGGGGACATTGAAACCGGTTCTCTGGACGCTCCCTGCTGGCCCAACGGTACCTGCAATACCGGGTTGAAATGCCAAAACAATATCTGTGTTGAAGATACTCCCGAAGCCGGTGAGCAGGATGGGCCCTGCTATCCCAACAACACCTGCGACACTGGTCTGAGCTGCGTAAACGGTTTGTGTCAGGCCATTGGTGCTTTGGGACAGGAATGTTATCCCAACAATACCTGCAACGCCGGGTTGCGCTGCGTTGACGGACTGTGCGAAGAGCTGCCGCAAACCGATGGCGACGTGGATTGTGAAGGCTGTGTCATTGACGGCGAGTGCATTCCGGCTCAAAGTCCGCATCCTGAAGACGCCTGCGCCTGGTGCGATCCTGGGGAGGATGACAGCGCCTACAGCCCCCGGCCTGCGGGTTTTGAATGTCGCCGGGCGGAAGGCGAATGCGATCAGGCGGAAGTCTGCAACGGCGAGGAAATGGTTTGTCCTGCGGACGGCTTCAAAGACAATGGCGCGGCCTGTGGGGACGATACGGTTACGGAATGTAACGCCGCCGATTATTGCGATGGCAATGGCGTGTGTCTTAAAGGGTTGAAAGCCGCCGGGGAATCCTGCGGGTCCGATATCTCCACCGAATGCGACGGAGCCGACACCTGTGACGGCAACGGCGTCTGTGTGGTCAATTATCAGCCCTGGGGCGCAGCCTGCGGCGACCCGGCGTTCTCCGACTGCAATGATCCGGATTTCTGCGATGGCCTGGGTGCCTGCCTGGAAAATCTGGTGTCTGAAGGAAGCAGCTGCGGCAGTTTTGCTCAGACCGAGTGCGACCTGCCTGATACCTGCGACGCCGCCGGTGAGTGTCTGCCCAATTATGTGGACGCCGGAAACGGCTGCGGTTCAGATGCGGATACCGTCTGCGACAACCCCGACACCTGTGACGGAGTTGGTCTGTGCGTGTTTAACTATGAATCCGCAGGAACCTGGTGCCGGGCCGCCGATGACCGCCGCTGCGATGCCGAAGATCATTGCAATGGCCGTGGCCGTTGCGAAGATGAATACCTGGCCTCCGGGGCTCCCTGTGATGATGCCCAGGACTGTACCCGGCAGGATGTCTGCGACGGGCAGGGGGCCGGAGATGCCTTCTGCAGTGGCGAAGCCTATTCCTGCGGCACCGGAACCTGTAACCCGGCAGACGATTTTTGTTCCTGTCCGCCGGGCTATCAGGGCGATTTCTGTAATGTGTGCGCTCCCCCATATCAGGATAACGATGAAAATGGAACCTGCCTGCCGGGTTGCGATCACCAGAACGCGCCGGTCTGCGATCCCGCAGCCTTCCTGTGTCGCGACGACAGCGGCATTGCATCCTGCGTGGAAAACACATTTGGCGATATTCCCGCTGACACCTATTTTATGGGAAGTCCTCCTGATGAACCCGGTCGCCACAGTGATGAAGACCTGCATCAGGTAGAAATCAGCCGGGGTTTGGTAATTATGCGAACCGAGGTTACCCAGGCGCTGTGGACGGAAATCGCCACAGAGGAAGGCTGGGGGACTGCCCCGTCGTTCCATGGCGGTTGCGATGAATGTCCGGTGGAACGCATTAGCTGGTACGAGGCCCTGGCCTTTGCCAATGCCATGTCGCGGCGTCACGGATTGCCGGAATGCTACCGGCTGTCCAAGTGCGCCGGGGAGCCGGGCAACGGCTGTGGTTCCGTGTCCTGCACCGGTGAGTATCACTGCTCGGTCACGGTAAACGCGGTGCATCAGACTCCCTACGGATGTCCCGGATACCGCTTGCCCACGGAAGCGGAATGGGAGCTGGTTGCCGCCGCAGGAGGCGAGCAGGCTTTTTACCCCACCGCCGGGTATGACGGCGCTTTGACGGACCCGGACTGCGACGATCCCCATATGGAACGCATTGGCTGGTATTGCGGCAATGCGGGAAATACATCTCATCCCGTGGCGGGAAAAAGCGCCACCGGGCAGGGGGTGTATGACATGGCGGGCAATGTCCGGGAATGGGTGTGGGATACATATGGCAACTACGGCAGCGACAGCGTTGATCCCCAGGGCGCCGACATGGGCGTCAACCGTATTGTGCGGGGCGGAGGATTTTCCGATACAGCCGCCACCTGCCGTGCCGCTTCCCGTACCGATGCGCCTCCCACGGAGCGCAACAGCGTGACGGGCTTCCGTCTGGTGCGCACCATTGAACCGGATATGGATGGTCGCGATTCCTTTAGCGACAATTGCCCTGGTGTGCCCAATCCTGAACAGTACGACTGGGATGCCAACGGCGTGGGTGATATGTGCGACGACTATGTACGCATCGAAGCGGGCACATTCATTATGGGAAGCCCTGACGGAAACTGTCTGCCGGACAACCCGGACTGCGATGTTCCGCCACCGGCGGAGCCCATGCGTCAGGACGACGAAACGCCGCATATGGTGACCCTGAGCCGTCCCTTTATCATGGCCTCCCACGAGGTAACCCAGGATGAATGGAATGTTATTGCGGCGGATCGGGGTTTTGATCCCTGCCTGAAAATTCCCGATGAGCCCAGTGTGCAGGCGAGCTGCGGTGAACATTGTCCCGTCGAGTCGGTGAATTTGTATGAAATATTGCGCTGGCTCAATGCGAAATCACGTCAGGATGGCCTGCCGGAATGTTACCGACTGCGGCGCTGCGACGAACCCTATTGCGGAAACCGGATGGTGATTTCCCGCAACGGCTATGACAGCATTTACGAGTGTCCCGGCTGGCGTCTTCCCACCGAGGCTGAGTGGGAGTATGCCGCGAGAGCGGGCAGTTATACCGCTTTTTATCCTACAGGCTCCGGCGATGGATCCATGAGCTACTACGATGACGGCGTAAACCCCCGGGAATTTTCCTTTGATGAACAGCTTGAGCAACTTGGTTGGTATAGTGGTAATGCCACGGTGTTTTATGAGGATGCCCTGACCTGTAAATATTGCGAAGACGGCAGCAGCTACTGCGATGAAGATGACGCCGACCTTACCTGGAATTGCGGTAAAATGCCCGTGGGACTCAAGGAACCCAATGCCTGGGGTCTGTACGATATGCTGGGCAACCTGTTGGAGTATGTGTGGGATATTGAGATGGATGGTGAGGAATACGGTCCCGATGCGGTTACTGATCCCGAAAACTTTGACCGTGAGCACTACCTGGCCTATCGGCGATTACGGGGCGGGGCGTATTTCGCGTATCCCCATCAGAACCGCAGCGCCATACGATTTGGCGGTATGTCTGCCACAGGGCGGATGGAACTTGCAACATTCAGACCGGTCAAAACCTTTTTCGAGCGTTTGCCTCCGGTGGTCAAGGGTGAAAAGAGTACCTCCCGGACGCATCCCCGCTGGAACTGGGAAATCCCTGAAGCCGCCGATGAACTCCGCTTCCGTGTGGATGGTGGTGAATGGCAATACAGTATTGTTCA
>Ga0070729_10004856_pt1 | contig 14298 bp, 11 predicted proteins | sample tdDd472_FD_66725 | JGI IMG/M metagenome (GOLD analysis project Ga0070729, IMG submission 66725) | Marine sediment microbial communities from the Atlantic coast under amendment with organic carbon and nitrate - tdDd47.2 | ecosystem: Environmental > Aquatic > Marine > Coastal > Sediment | place...
AGATCAAGCCTCTTGTCGAGTGTTTTTCTCATACGTGCGAGGCAGGGGCTGGTGTCACACAGGACCGGAATGGTTCCGTTGACTGTTTCACGAAGCAAAACTCTTCCAAGCTCATCGGACTTGCGATCTGCCTGCTCAAACATGCCCTTGGTCTCAAAGGCCTTGCCGCAGCACAGTCCCTTGGTCTTGTCCGGGATGATAACCGTGAATCCGGCTCTTTCCAGCAAACGCAAGGTCACGTCAATAAGCGACTCATTCTTGTGAACGCCATCGTCGGCATAGCCCATTGTCCGAACCGCACAGGATGGGAAGTAAACAACCTTGTTTTCACCGTTTGTTTTCCTGGGGGTCGAAATTGAGGGACCGCCGGTCAATTTGATCTCACGCAGATCAGGGACAGTCATGCCCGTGATGCCTTTGACCATGGGAGCCGTCTTGGTAGCCAAGGTATGGCCCATGAGCTTGTGTGCAGCGGATGCCACATGCAACATGGAGGAGGCTGTACGCTCCACGAGCTTGAAATGATTGGCAACCGTGTCGGCACGGGAACGCTCGGTTTCCGAAAGGGCTTCGTTACGCAACTTTTTCATGTATCCGGCGATATCGAGACCAAGGGGGCACCGCATGGAGCACAACCCATCAGTGGCGCACAGGTCGCGCCCCTTCTTGTCGAACAGCTTCTGCCATGCTTCGGCCTTGGTCAGATCGCCAGAAGCGCGCAAGCTCGCGATGGCGCGAAGGATATAGATACGCTGACGGGAGGAAAGTCCGACTTCCTTGGAAGGACAAACGTATTCACAGAACCCACAGTCCACACAGGTGTCAACAATCTTGTCCACCGGCCCGGCGTATTTCAGGTTGGTCAGATGGCAACGCGGGTCGTCATTCAAAATAACCTTGGGATTGAGCAGGTTTTCAGGATCAATGACATGCTTGAGATCCTGCATTACCTTGTAAAGATCATCACCCCATTCCAGACGAACGAACGGTGCAACGGCCCGACCTGTTCCATGTTCGGCCTTGAGTGCACCGCCCAGCGACAGGACAATATCTCCGACTTCGGCAATAAGTTCGCCCATTCTGATCAGATCTTTTTCCACATTGAGTCTGAGAGGAATCGAGAAATGGATGTTGCCGTGCAGGGCATGACCATGCACGCCGGATTCCGTGAACCCGTGCTTGGCAAGAATTTCTACGAAAGAGCTACAGGCCTGAGGCAGATTCTCAATAGGAACGCAATAGTCCTCGGAATACGCATACTCATCAGGAGCACGGGTTCCGGCAAGAATCGGGAACAAGGCGCGACGAATATTCCAAAGAGATTCGCACACATCGTGATCCATCACGAACTCGGGCTGTACGGCAACGTCCACTCCACTCAGTGCTTCAAGCACGAGGTCAACGTTGGTCTTCAGCTTTTCGGCATCCTCGCCACGTGTTTCCAGCAGCAATGCACAACCATCATCACCCAATCCCTGAAGGGAATTCGGGAATTCAGGCAGCTGCATCAACGCGTTCAGCGAAACACAGTTGAGAAATTCAACAGCATACATGTCACAGGTTTTTTCAAGACGCAGGACTCCCTGAATCGCCTCATCAAGAGAGGTGAAACCGACCAAAGCAGTCGCGCGCAAGGGCTTGAGCACGCCTGTACGGATCGTGATGGAATGAATAAAGGCAAGCGTTCCCTCGGAGCCTATGATGAGGTGCTGCAGCAACTCGACCGGGTCCTCGTAATCCGTAAATGCATTCAGGCTGTAACCAGCTGTATTTCTAATAGAAAATTTACGTCTGACCTTTTCATCCATAACCTCGTCATTGAGAATCCGTTCACGGATGTCGAGGAGGTCCTGAAGCATTTTGGCGTGGCTTTTCCTGAAAGCGGCCACACTGGCTTCGTCTTCCGTATTCACTGTGGTCCCATCCACCAGAGTAAAATGCAGGCCTGTCATCATATGATACAGGTTCTTGTCGATGGTACAGCTCAAACCCGCCGCATTCGTGGCTGCCATGCCACCGATAAATGCACTGTTGACGGAGGAAGGATCAGACGTCATGAGGCGTTTGTATGGCACAAGAGCCGCATTGATATCGCCGCCGACAACGCAGCATCCTGCGCGCACCCGCTCGCCGCCATCAAGAATCTCCAAACGCTTCCAGTGCGGACCGACGAGTCGAACAGTGACCTCTTCGGCAATAGTCTGTCCGCTCACACCAGTGCCGGCACCACGGAAAGTCAGACTGACCTTGTGGGCGTGGGAATAGCGAAGCAACGCTTCCAATTCTTCCGGGGTCGTGACGTCTACAACCGCCTTGGCGATGGGCTCGAAAGGGCTACCATCAACGGAATACGCCTTTACCAGCAACTCTTCCGTATGGACTCTTTCTTCCGGGAACGTATTCTTGACATCGGCAATAAATACATCAATAGGACACATAGGAACTCCTTATGAAATGCATCGGGCGGGAGCTCCGATACTTTTCTATACATATGAAAAATGGTGTCTGCATCAGATTTCATTGTATGGTTTAGGCGATATTCGCCTTAAGGGCCCCCAGACAGAGTGCGATCCGTCTGGAGGCCCGCTCGCAGCCTAGACGGCGTTATACCCGCATTCGAAAGCCTTCATGTTACCGGCTTCGAATTTTTCTTTTCCTTTTTTTCTGAACATGTCGTTCATGCCCTGGATTCCGTCTTCCATGGAGAAATCGCCTGCCAACTTGATGATGGCTGCGGCTGCGATGACGTTCGCGCCGCGGGGCTGTTTGATCTCCTGAGCCAGGGTGCTGCATGCCAGCTTGTAGACATTCACGTCTTCACGGACGTTCACGTCACAATCCACCATGTCGCTGTTGACCACGATGATTCCACCGGACTTGACCATGGGGTAGAACATCTCGAAAGACGGACCGTTCATGGCCAGCAACACATCAGGTTCTTCCTGAGCCGGGTTGTAGATGGTGTCCTCGCCGTACTTGACGGTGCAGTTTGCAGTGCCACCGCGCATGGCAGAGCCGTAAGAAGGAATCCATGTTGCATTCTGGCCCTTGAAGATGGCGACCTGCGACATGATCAGACCGGAAGTCAGTACTCCCTGCCCACCAAAACCTGCGTATATTATCTCACGCATTCTAGTTCTCCTTCCTTTCCTTGAAGACACCCAGCGGATAGTAGGGAATGAGTTCCTCTTCGATCCGCTTCATGGAGTTCAAGGGACTCAACTTCCAGTTGGTCGGACACGGTGACAGCACTTCGATGACCGAGTAGCCTTCACCATTCAACTGTGCCTCAAGACCATTCTTGATGTACTTTTTCAGTTTGTTAACATTTTTCGGAGTCGTCACGGCACCACGAGCGGCAAAAGCCACGTCGAACTGGCTGGCGACCAACTCCGGGAACTTGAGAGGATTACCAGTGATTTCGCAATCACGGCCCAAAGGCGAAGTGGTGGTCACCTGCCCGGGCATGGTCGTCCAACTCATCTGCCCACCGGTCATACCGTAGTTGGTATTGTTGATGGCGATCATGGTGAAGTTCTCGTTGCGGTAAGCCGCATTGATGGTCTCGGCAATTCCGATGCTGTAAGCATCGCCGTCACCCTGATATGCGACAATGGTATTTTCGGGCTGGACCCGTTTCATACCAGTGGCAACTGCAGATGCACGACCGTGCGGACAATGCAGCCTGTCGGTTACCAATCCGCCGCCCAGCAGGCTGGAACAGCCAACGCCAAGAGCGAAGATGAGGTTCTGGTCCTGCCCCAACTCTTCGAGGCATTCAGTTATGAGCCTGATCACGATGCCATGTCCGCAACCGGGACAGAACGACATCGGGTTATCAATGATGGCAGGCACTTTTCTCGCTTTAGCCATTAGTAAGCCTCCTTGATCTCGCCACTCATAATCTTGTGCAGCCCTTCCTTGGTGAATTTGATGGTGGGGATGCCATACACACAGGGAAGGCAGTACGTGGACACGTTGCGATCCTTGATCGTCTTCTTAATGGTCAGAGCGACATCGTCAACGAGTTGCCCGGTAGCGTTGGCTTCAACCGAGATGAGACCCTTTACATCCTTGTTGATGTTCTCAAAGGCCTTCTCAGGGAACGGCCAGGTCGTGATGGGACGGATGAATCCGACCTTGTGACCTTCGGCTCTCAGTTCCTTGACTGCGCCTTGCACGGAACGTCCGGGCAGTCCGAAAGCAACGAATACGTAATCCGCATCTTCCAGGCCTTCTTCTTCCCAACGCTGTTCTTCGGCCTTGATGGTCTCGTGTTTCTTGTTCAATTCGACAGCTTCATCCATGGAGTTACGATCAAAGATGCCGATTTTTTTGTAGGTGTACTTGCCGTCGAATCCCCAGGGGTGCTTTTCAGGCTCAATGAAATCGGGCAGTTCGCACGGTTCCATCATCTGGCCAAGAGCGCCCTCGGTCATCATGACAGTGACGATTCTGTACTTTTCAGCCAGTTCATAGGCAGTGGCCATGAGATCGACTGCTTCCTGGATGCTTCCGGGACACAGGACGATACAACGATAGTCGCCGTTGCCGCCACCACGGGTCTCACGATGATAATCGCACTGAGCGGAATACAGAGTGCCCAGTCCATTGCCGTACCGAACCACGTTGATGACAACGCAGGCCAGTTCTTCATCAGAGATGCAGGAGATGCCTTCCTGCTTGAGGCTGATACCGGGGCCGGACGACGCCGTGAGAGCGCGAACGCCACATGCGGCAGCACCCATGACCATATTGATACCTGCAAGTTCACTTTCAGCCTGGACAAAGCTTGCCCCGACTTCGGGCAGACGCTTGGACAGGTATTCCATGATCTCCGTGGAAGGAGTGATGGGGTAACCAGCATACAGCTTGACGCCAGCCCTCACCGCAGCTTCGGCGATTGCAATATTTCCTTTTATCATGTCGCCCATTTAGTTCTTTCCTCCAGACTCGCCATTCTGCGAGATCTCATACACCCCGTCAGGACACATTGTGTAGCAGATGCCACACTTGATGCATTTGGCATCATCAACTTCTACAGGCCTGTAACCGGCGCTGTTTAACCTGTCGGAAAAAGAGATTGCTTCATTTGGACAGTGAGCAATGCACAGTCCGCATTCCTTGCATCTCTCTTCTTTGACTGTGATAACATCCATAATCGTTTCAAACCTCTATGTTATATTATTCAGACAGAAGACTTATTAATTAAGCTGCCTTTTCAACCATCTTTGAAAGGCTCTTTTTGTACTTGAAGGTCAGCAGTGCACTGATGACACCAACAACGGTCATCACGATGTCGTAGGTGAAGATCATGGTGTATGCTTCGTTGCCATAAGTATCGATCCAGTTACCAAAGAGGATGAACTGGAAGAGGTCGGGGGAATAACCGATGGCACAGACGATACCGCCGGTGATAGCTGCATACTTCAAGGGAATCTGAACCTCGGAAGGAACAGCGAACATGGCACCACGAGCGGTGAACACGAAGGAGCTCAAGAGCAACATCAAAGTGATGGCTATGCCGATGGCAGTGTGTTCAGGCAGGAACATGATGGTCAGGATGACGCCGATACATGCGATCCAGGAGAAAAGAAGAACCTTGGTCACAGAGTTCATCTTGTCGCCAAGATATCCACCGACCGGGCACAGGAAGAACCTGAGGCCGTATGTTCTGATAATGGCCAGTCCGCCGGAAAAGACCACGGAAACGCCGAGAACGTTGGTGAAATAAGGCGTGAAGTAAGACAAAGAGCAGTACAGAGTATAGGTAGAGAAAACAGCAATACCGGCAAACCATGTGCCAGGGCACTTCAAGACGATGAAGAAATCCTTGAGAGTGATCTTGTCAGAACTCTTGCTTGCAGCAACTTCAGTTTTTTCTTCTTTTTTGGGATCTTCGATAAGGTAGTACAGAATGGCTGTGCAGATGACACCACAAACGGAGAAGAAGATCAAAACAGCCTTGAAACCAAAGATCTCATTGGCGTACTTGGCGAAAACAGCCAGGGCGATAGCGTTGACAATGGTGCTGCCAATACCAGCGAAGGACTCGGCAAAACCAAAAACCTTACCCTGCTTGGATTCGTCAACCAGCGAACGGACGATCTTAATATGTGCCGGGAAGAGCAGAAACAATCCGGTAACTGCCAAGCCCGCAAAAACGAAGATCGAAAAGCCATAGTTGAGGTTAAATGCCCACAAGAGGGACAACATGGACGTTCCGAACAGACCGGCCAGATACACCAGTTTGTGATTGTACTTGTCTGAAATGATACCACCGATAGGGGCACCAGCAATGTTACCAATACCAAAAATAGCTACAAGAGTACCGAGCTGAGCATTGGTCGCGTCCAGAGCGTGCAGTGTGGTATCATAAAATACGTACTGCACGAACGGAACTGCGTAGGTGATGGCATACCCCATGCCAATGAAAAAGAGGATGACAAATGTTTTTACATTAAATCCCTTACTTTCCTGCATCAATTTCTCCTCAAGTTAAAGAATGAACAAACAGCTAGGACTGTGCCAAGAGGCAGGCGAGAGCAATGGAATTGATCTTCACCTCCGCGGTATCGGAACGTGATCCGAGCACCACGGGATGAGTCGTTCCAAGCACGACGCCTGCCCATTTCGCTTTGCTGAGGGTCAACCAGGATTTACCAAGTGCATTCCCGGTCTCAATGTTGGGTGCGAGGATCAGGTCAACCTCGCCGCAGATCTTGCTGTCGATGCCCTTGTGCTCTGCCGCGTGCCGATCAAAAGCCACGTCAAAAGCAATCGGACCTTCGATGACGCAACTCGGGATTTCACCCTTGTCGGACAACTTCACCAGCATGTCGGCATCAACCGAAGCCTGAATTTTCGGGTGAACGGTTTCACTCGCGGTCAATGCAGCCACGTTGGGACAATCCATGCCAAGGCGCTTCATGGCCCCAAGGGCATTGACGAGAATTGCCTGCTTCTGTTCCACATCAGGAGCAGTGTTTATTCCGCTGTCACTGCAATAGATCAGCTTGTGGTATTCCTTGAGATCATAAACGGCCAACGCACTGATGAGGCTCCCGTTCCGAAGCCCGGTCTCCCTATTCAGAATGGCGCGCATGTACGTGGCGGTGCTGATAACACCTTTCATGAGTACGTCTGCCTGACCGGATTTGACGATTTCCACAGCAACCGCCGCACACTCGTCAGTGTCATCACACGCGACCAGTTCAAAATCGGTCAAACCGACTTCGTCGGCCAAATCACGAACGATTTTTTCATTGCCGACCAAAACCGGACGCATGAATCCCATATCCACAGCCAGCTTGACGGCGTGCAACAACTCTCCGTCCTGAGCAGCGGCGACACACACCTTGTACTGCCTTCCGGATTTGGCTTTTGCGATTAATTCATTGAAATCTTTCAACACAACAGATTCTCCACTTACATATTAGTATGTTTGTATTTCTTCAGTTCCACTCATCACTCGAAGCGCACCGAGAGCCAATGCCATCATTTCCTTTTCACCAGGAATGATCTCGAACTGACCCAAATAGCCGACCCGTTCCTTGAGTTTCTCAACGATCAAGGCCGAATGGGCGATGCCGCCTGTGATAATGATCCGATCAACGTCACCGCTCAGTGACGCACCATACGCAGCGATTTCCTTGGCAGTCTGATAAATAAAAGAATCCAGTACTTTCACGACCTTTTCTTCCTTGGCCAAGTACTTGTTTTCAATGTCCATCATGTCCTTGGTACCGAGGTAATCAAACATGCCCGCCTTGGTGCTGATTTTGCTCACCATCTCTTTCTGGGTGTATTTTCCGCTGTAGCAAAGTTCGACCAAAGGAAAACTCGGTAGGCCACCGCATCGTTCAGGAGAAAACGGGCCATCGCAGCGGCCACCGCTTCCATCGATCATGCTTCCCTTGAGATGCGCGGCAATGGAAATTCCCGATCCCAAATGCGCAACGATGAAATTGAAATCCTGATACTTTCCGTTGAGACGCTCTGCGGTCTCGCGACACACAGCTTTCTGATTGAGCGCATGCATCCAGCTGGAACGTTCGATATCCGAGATTCCGGAAATTTTGGCGATGTCGAGAAATTCATCCACAGAGACGGGGTCAACGATGAATGCGGGGACACCAATGGAATCGGCGATATCCTTGGCAATGACCGGCCCAAGATTCGAAGGATGCTCACCGTTTATGGCATTACGCAGATCGTCGATCATGGCATCATTCACTTTATACGTGCCGCCCTCGACAGGCTTGAGCAGACCACCACGGCCAACCACACAATCAAAATCCTCAAGCATGTAATCATTTTCCCGAAGCATCTCGACGATGACATCCTTGCGATAACGAAACTGGTCAAACACAGTATCAAAGTCGTGCAACTCGGACTCCTGGTGCATGACGTTCTCGCTGAAAAGCTCCTCTTCATTACTGAAGACAGCGATTTTGGTGGATGTTCCCCCGGGATTGATAGCGAGTATCTTCACAATAATTTCTCTTCGATTTTTCAGTTATTTGACGCGACTTGACGTCTGAACCAATTCCATTATTTCATCCGCAACCTGCTTCAATCGGGCTACGACATGTTCAATATTGATATGCTGTATGCGCTGAGACGGACCGGACACACTCATGGCCGCTATGGCTTCCCCTTTCTTATTGAAAACAGGAACACCCACACATATGAGACCAATTTCCTGTTCCTCGTTGTCCAAGGCATATCCGTCACGTTTGACCTTCGCCAATTCCGCAACCAACTCTTCGTAACTGCTGATGGTGTTGGGAGAATACTTTTTGAAGTCATAAGTCTTCAGGGTCTCATCGGAAATGTCTGAAGAAAAGGCGAGCAGGCTCTTGCCAACCGAAGAACAATAACAATCGTTTTTCGAACCCACCTGAGGACTGACAGACAGGACGTTGTCAACGGCATCTTCCTTGACGACGACAACGCTTTGATAGGGGCCGGATGTTGTCCGATCCAGGACCGATACGTTGACCGTCTCCTTGAACTCCATATTCAACTCTTTGACGAACGGGACAAACACGTCATAGAGCGTAATCTTATTAGCCATGGAGAACAGGCTGACTCCCAATGTATACTTCCCGGTTTCCGGGTCCTGCTGCACGAAATGCCTGTCTTCCAGTGTTGCCAGCGTGCGGAATATGGTGCTTTTGTAAATACCCATATCCTTGCTGATGGTTGAAATTCCCACTGGATCCTTCTGGCTGTTTATGTACAGCAGGACATCCAGTGCCCTTGCCACTGAACTAATGATATTGGACATTTCTCTCTCTCCCCTTCGTTACGATTGAATTATTGCAGAACGTCGAGTTTCTTCTGCATCTGAATAAGCTTTATCAAGGAAAACGCAGACCCTATTATCACCAGAGTGATGGGTGCTCCACCCAAATATGTCAAAGTTTTCATCCCATCGAGGCCTGAAAAGGCCAACATGATGAATGCGAGCGTCCCAATCATCACCCCCCAGGCAACCTTGAGAAATGGTGGTGCTTCCTGATTGGATTCAGAAAGATTCTTCGTGGTGAGGGAAGCCATGGCATTGGTGGTTGAATCCGCAGCCGTAATAAAGGAAATGAACACGGCAAAAAGGAAAACGGGAATAATGAAATGAGCCAAAGGCAAATTCTCAAGCAAAATATAAACAGCCTCATCAATGCCTGTAGCTATGCTTGCCTGCAAATCCACTCCGCCAACAATCTGTTGCCAGATAGCAGTGCTGCTGAAGACCGAGGCATGAAAGAAGACATAGGCCATCGGGAAAATCACATTGACAGAAATAAACTCCCTGACTGTGTATCCCTTGGAAATCCGACCAAGGAACAACGCGGAAATCGGTGCCCATATCATGTAGTTTGCAAAGGAAAACACAGTCCACTTCTGCGGCCAGGAGTCGACACGAAACGAATCCGTAAACAAGCATCGTTCAAAGAAATGCCCCACAAAAGAACCGAAGGATTCGACACTAAAATCGAGTATGAAGACTGTCGGCCCCACAATAAAGACAATGGCCATCAGCCCAAACAACAATTTGGCATTGAATTCAGAAAGGATACGCATCCCTTTCAGCAGGCCACTGATGGAGGAAATAATACAAATGATCATAACGATTATGATGAGTATACCCCACGTCTGTGGTGCACTCTCAATGAATGGGAAAAGTCTTGAAAGCCCCCCGGACAACATGAGCACACCAGTCCCGAGGGAGGTCCCCATACCCAATGCCAAGGCATAGAGAGAGATAATATCCACGACTTTGCCCATAGCCCCGTTGGCCTTCTCTCCAAAAATCGGGAACAAAATGGACCCTAGGCTGAACGGGCGCTTCAGGTTGTAGTAGCAAATTGCGAACACGAGGGCGGGCAATGCGTTGATGGAATAGGGAACGAGGCCCCAGTTCATATACATGGAGGCAAGTGAAAAACGAGCAGAACCATAAGTGTTTGCTGCGAATCCAAGAGCCTGCGGAGGCGCGAGCATATCCTGAAGAGGTTCCACGATGGGCCAAAACAATATGTTGATAGCAATGGTGGTGCAAAGCGTTATGGAAAACCATTGCCACTTATTCAATACTGGTTTTGCTTTTTTACCACCAATAACAATGCGACCGAACTTGGAAAAAAATGCAACGCTGATCACTATTAAGCAAAACAAGCCAGTAATAGAGAAAAGCCAACTGAAATTCTTAAGAATGAACGACTGTCCGGTAGTAACTACGTTCATAAATACATCTGGCATAGTCAAACCGATGATCACTGAAATTGCAATAAGTGAAAATGGTGTCCAGAAAACCAAATTATTCAATTCTTTATGTGCATCAGCTTCGTTACAGTATTTTGCTGATAGGCTCTTGGTATTCAAAATTATCTCCTTGAGTAATTTTGTTTCAGTAAATTCGAATAATAAATCAGTTTTTTATATCAGCTTTTAGAATTGCCCCGTTTTTAGAATTTATATAGAGTTTTTTTGTCTATATACTGCCGTTCTACATCAATCGTTCTACTGTGTGGAACGGCGTTCTATCTTTCGACACCCCTGCAATGCCCCACGCCATTCAATTAGTCAACCAGATTTGTCAATTTTGTTGAGTAAAAGCCGATCTAATCGCAAAGACCATGAGAATAAGAACTGGGTATTGAAAACAATTTCAGATCATTAACTACAAATCGGTCAATGCTGACATATTGAAAAAACAGGAAAGGATTTACGGACGCACTCAAAGGAGAGGGGTGGGTCAAAAACAAGATACGAAAGATTCTTGAGTAAGAGAGAGGAGGAAAATATTTGAAAACAAGGCCGACATAAACCGACAGCAACTCAACAAACGAGCAATATCAAAAAAGGAACCCCAAAGCCCACCTCACTTCCCGCATCTCAAAATTGCAATACATTAACAGCCCCCACCAACTGATTATGATCCTGTTGATGCCTAAAGGACGTTCAATCGTCGCAAATAATAACATTCACCGTTCATTTTTCGCTTGCCAGTGGTGTCTTTTTTCTATCTAAACCAATTATAGGAAAGTGCCTTCTCTTGTTCATTTCCATTGTTTTTTTTCATTCATTGGTGGTGAATCATGATTCGTATTCCCAGAGACGAGTGCGTCAACACAGAGACGGCGACTCGCAAAGAATGGCTCGATACCAACGGCATTGGTGGCTACGCTTCAAGCACGGTCATCAATTGTCACACCCGTAAATACCACGGTCTGCTTGTGGCTTCACTGAAGGAGCCACGAGGCAAGTATGTCCTGCTGTCCAAAGTCGAAACGTCGCTGATTCACGACGACATGGAGTTCAGTCTCTCCACCAACAAATACCCCGGCGTCTACCATCCTACCGGGCACCAATTTGTCGATGAATTTGAGCAAGATCTGTATCCGTCCATCACCTACCGCATAGGTGAGGCTCTCATCAAAAAATCCATTATGATGGTGCATGGCAAGAATATGGTGCTGCTCTGCTACGAATTGCTGGAAGGCAAGGTAAAGCCCGCCCTCCGTATTCGCCCCATACTGGCCTATCGTGACATTCATACCCTGACCAGAGAGAACATGTTCCTCCGGCCCAAGTCGTACCCTGAGAAAAATGGCCGCAAAATCCAGCCCTACGAAAAAATGCCACCTCTTTATATGGGTACAAACAGGGCATCCGACTTCTTTCCGGGGCCAAAATGGACCTTCAACATTGAATACCTTCTCGAAAGAGACAGGGGATTCGACTATCAGGAAGACCTGTTCTGTCCCGGCATGTTTGAAACCCGCCTGCAAAAAGGCAAGCCTGTAATCTTTGCCGCCTCGACCGAACCGCTTGGCAACCTCGAAGTACAGAGGAAAAGAGAGGTTGAACGTCGCGAAAATGCATATGAGTCCTGCAAAGACCGCTACAAAAGCGTCAAGTGGCTCAAGTATTACTCCAACCAGTTCCTGATCCGAAACACTTCGGATTTTGCATCGGTAGTCGCAGGATACCACTGGTTCGGTGAATGGGGGCGCGATACCATGATCGCCCTGCCCGGCCTGACCTTTCACGCGGGCCGCAAGGAATTCGGAGAGGAAGTCCTCGCTTCCTACGCCAAACTGGAACGGGACGGTCTTCTGCCCAACTATCTCGACCAACAGTCTGAACATCTCGCGTACAATTCCGTGGATGCCTCCCTCTGGTTCTTCTGGACGGTGCAGGAATATCTCAAGGCACGGGGCAGTAAACAATTCGTCATGGACCATATCTATCCAGCCTTACGCGACATCATCGCGGCACATCTGGATGGACGAGTGCCATTATGTGGAATCGGCGAGGACGGGTTGCTTTACGCAGGCAACGAAAACACGCAACTCACCTGGATGGATGCTCAAGCCTACGGAGGTCCGGTCACACCTCGCCACGGTGCGGCTGTTGAAATCAACGCCCTGTGGTACAACGCGCTCTGCTTCTTCCTGGAATTGTCCCTGGAGCAAAATGAACTGATACAACGCGCAAAACTGGCGGCGGACACCCTGGCTGCCAATTTCATTAGCCGTTTCTGGAATAATAACGACAACTGCCTGAGTGACGTCGTCAATGAATACGGACAAGACCATTGCATCCGCCCCAACCAGATATTTGCCGTGTCCATGCCGCATACCATGCTGAGCACAAAACAGATGCGGGCAGTTATCAGCAGGGTGCAATCCCACCTTCTCACCCCCTATGGACTGCGTACCCTATCACCCAGACACCCCCTATACTCTCCATTTTATCGAGGTGACGCTGACGCTCGAGATTCCGCCTACCATCAGGGAATGGTCTGGCCATGGCTGGCCGGACATTTCGGAGAAGCCCTACTGCGCCAGGCCGAAGACAAATGCGGCGCAAAGGCATTCCTCCGCAAATACTTCAAACCGATTCTCCGATCTTTTCCGGAGAACTTCGGCATCGCATCAATACCGGAGCTCTACACAGGTAATCCACCACATCAACCGAAAGGGACCACTGCACAAGCTTGGAGTATGGCGGAGGCCGTCCGCCTCAACAAACTACTCGGGGAGAAATAACCATGCGCGTTCTCATGTTCGGGTGGGAATTCCCACCATACATTTCGGGGGGACTCGGTACGGCCTGCCTCGGTCTGACTAAAGGATTGGCCCATCACGGCACCGACATTCTCTTTGTCCTTCCCCGCCTCGACTCTGGAGAAGAAGGCAAACATCTGACTCTCATGGGCGCCAACCAAGTCAGCGCCAATGTCGGCATCAGGGAAATACTGGAGTTGCGGGAACGCGTTTCCGTATTGGAAGTGCTCTCTCCCCTACGCCCTTACCTCACGGAAAAAGAATACCAATCCATCCTGGAAAAAAGAGAGCTGATCACCTCAGAGGAAATCCTCGGCCAAATGAATAACGACTTCTCTGGAGGCTACGGTGACAATCTCATGGCCGAGATCGTCCGGTACAGCCTTATCGGCGCACGACTTGGTGCCAGCGAGACCTTCGATGTCATCCACTCCCACGACTGGCTCACAGCCCCTGCGGGTATCGAGGCCAAACGAATCTCGGGCAAACCCCTGGTGGTTCACGCCCACGCACTGGAATTCGACCGTAGCGGCGAGCAGGTCAACCAAAAGGTCTACGACATTGAACGGGCGGGGTTCGAAGCCGCCGACCGTATCATAGCAGTCAGCAATTTTACCAAGAATACGATCGTCAACCGCTACTCAATCGACCCGGCAAAAATCACGGTAGTGCATAACGCCGTGGCCAAGGAACGATGCCTCGGACAATCGTGTGTCGAAAA
>Ga0070729_10004858_pt1 | contig 14296 bp, 17 predicted proteins | sample tdDd472_FD_66725 | JGI IMG/M metagenome (GOLD analysis project Ga0070729, IMG submission 66725) | Marine sediment microbial communities from the Atlantic coast under amendment with organic carbon and nitrate - tdDd47.2 | ecosystem: Environmental > Aquatic > Marine > Coastal > Sediment | place...
TTTCTTATCTGGAAGGATGCACAGCGCCTATGCATGATGAGCGCCAGCTCCATGCAGCGATCGTTGAGGTGATTGTGCATGAGGACGCGGAAGTGAAATACTCGACGGTGCAAAACTGGTATCCTGGGGATTTCAATACTGGCAAAGGCGGGATTTATAATTTTGTGACCAAGCGCGCTTTGTGTGAGGGACGAAACTCTAAAATCTCTTGGACGCAGGTTGAAACCGGCTCGGCGATAACTTGGAAATATCCGTCTTGCATTTTGAAGGGAGATAATTCTCAAGGTGAGTTTTTCTCTGTGGCGATTACTAATGGATGCCAGCAAGCCGATACGGGAACCAAGATGATTCATCTGGGCAAGAATACCAAGAGCCGGATTGTATCCAAAGGGATTAGTGCCGGGCGTGCGGACAACACATATCGCGGCGTGGTTAAGGTTATGCCGGGGGCCGAGAATGCCAAGAACTTTACAGTGTGTGATAGTTTGTTAATTGGTAATGATTGTGGAGCACATACGGTTCCCTACGTTGAAAGCCGTAATAGCACAGCTACATTAGGGCATGAAGCGACAACTTCAAAAATCTCGGAGGAGCAGCTTTTTTACTGCAAGCAACGCGGCATAAGCGAGGAAGAGGCTATTGCTCTGATTGTTAATGGTTTTGCTAAGGAAGTGCTGCAACACTTGCCTATGGAGTTTGCCGTTGAAGCACAGAAGCTTGTGGCCATTAGTCTGGAGGGGAGTGTTGGGTAACGCTCAATTGTCATTGCCCGAATTGTGTAACAATTCTAGGGGAATCTAAGGATTAGATGTAAAATGAAGAATTATTATGTTTATATTTTAGCAAGCAAGAGAAATGGAACGCTTTATGTTGGAATAACTTCGGATTTAGTTAAACGTGTATTCGAACATAAACAAGGCGTTGTAGAAGGATTTAGCAAGAAACATAACGTTAAAGATTTAGTCTATTATGAAGTTTTTGATGATGTAGATAATGCAATTCACCGTGAAAAGCGGTTGAAGAAATATACCAGAAAGGCAAAGTTGAAGTTAATTGAAGGAATGAACCCTGATTGGGACGATTTATATGAAGATATTTGTAAGTAACCTTGTCATCCTCCGAATTTGTGTAACAAATTCTAGGGGGATCCAGAGAGTAAAATCTAGATTGCTGGATTGCCCTAGAATCTGCTACGCAGATTCGGGCAATGACATTTGTCTAGGTAGGATGGAGGGGAGTGTTGGGTAGTGCTATTATCGATTTTATTTATGGTTAGAGAAAGAAACTAAAATGAAAAAAAATATTCTTATGTTAATGAGCTTCACTTTAATTGTTGCTGTGGGATTTCTCATTTTTAGGCAATATGAAGTAGAGCAAAAACTGGAAAAAGGTTTATATGAAGTAGAGCAAAAACTGGAAAAAGGTTTGGCTGCAAGAAACAATTATTTTGCAACGACTGAAGATGGTCGTCTTGTGCCTATGATACCTCTGAGTGATCCCAAAATAAGAGATAAAGCACTTGTATCGATGGTTAAGAAGGTTGTTTTGGATTCATTTGATTATAATTCAAATGATTACAGATTAAAATTAAAAGAAGCTACGAAATATTATACCAAACGGGGATGGGAAAGTTTGACTGTTGCACTAAGCGATCATGCTATCACTGATGTGCTTAAGAATAATGGGGCAAGTGTTACTTCTCAGGTTTTGGCTGAACCGGAAATTATAGAAAAAAAGAATAAAGCGGGGCGATATGAATGGGTTCTTAAAATGCCAGTAGAAATACAATTCGGAGGAAAACAAATCATAACCACGTTAAAAGTTATGGTTGTTAGGACGCCGATGCTTGAGTCTCCAAACGGTGTGGGGATCGAAAATATAGTTTTTTCAGATGTGAAGACGGAATAATGCAAATACTTGATTGTTATCGGATAGTAACATTTGTGCCTATGAGTCACATAGAGCAGGTTATTGATGCTTTATGCGATAGTGATATGCTGACCTATGGTAATTATAAGGACGTGCTTTGGTTCTCTTCGCCGGGGACAGGGCAATTTACACCGATTGAAAATGCTAACCCGACACTCGGAGAAATTGGTAAGCGTGAACGTTGCGAAGAAACTCGGCTGGAGTTTTCTATTTTGCGCGATGAAAAGAATTTAAAGCACTTGATTGAAGAGGTACTAATGCCCGCTCACCCTTGGGAGGAGCCCGCGATTGCAATTTACGAAACGCGTGAGACGCGATCAGAAATGGAGAAAGCGTAGATGAAATTTAAAACAGAGAAGGCTTTTCACTATTTCTTTATGGGTGCCATGATGGCTCTGATTGTCATAAGTGTAGTTTTTGTATACATGAGTACGAATGGATCTATGCAAAAGCAGCCAGTGTCGCATGAATTTAGTGATGCTGAAAAATCCGGAAACAAAAAGCCTCTTCCAGATTTCTTGGTAGATAAAGTGCCCGCAGATGAATTGGAGACATTAAAGCCATGAAGGATTTTTATGTCTATATGATGGCTAATAAAAAGAATGGAACCATTTATAAAGGAATGACATCTGATTTAATTAAACGTGTAGGTGAACATAAATTTGAAAAAGGTAGTTATTTTACTAATCGATATGGCATCAAAAAGTTAGTATGGTATAGGGCATGCGGAAATTGGGAAGATGCTGTCGCGTGGGAAAAACGGTTAAGACGTTATCCACGCAAATGGAAAGTAAATTTGATTGAGGATACAAACCCTGATTGGGTTGATTTATGGAGTGAAATTAATGGATTTGGATTACACGGACAAGCCGTGTAATGACGGTTTCCTATCTCTTTACGTCATTGCACGCCGACGTGCGTGCAATCCACAAAATAACTGGAGAATTTTATGATAAAAATTAATAACTTGCATGCCTCTGTACAGACTGCAGATGGTGAAGCAAAGGAAATTATTAAGGGGTTTGATTTGGAGATTAAGCCCGGTGAAGTGCACGCCATTATGGGGCCAAATGGTGCGGGTAAATCTACGCTGTCTTATGTGCTTTCTGGTCGCGAGGAATATAATGTTACGCAAGGTTCTGTGGAGCTCGATGAGCAAGATTTATTGAAGCTTGCTCCTGAAGAGCGGGCTGCGGCTGGTGTATTTCTGGCGTTCCAATATCCGGTAGAAATCCCCGGTGTTAACATGAATGTGTTCCTTAAAACTGCGGTTAATGCTGTGCGTAAGCAGCGCGGAGAAGACGAGCTTGATGCTTTGGGGATGCTTAAGCTGATTAAGGGCAAGAGCAAAGAGCTTGGTATTTCTGATGAAATGATGAGCCGGGCGGTTAATGTTGGGTTTTCCGGTGGAGAGAAGAAGCGCAATGAAGTTCTACAGATGGCTATATTAGAGCCCAAATTCTGCATTCTTGATGAAACGGATAGCGGGCTCGATATTGATGCGATGAAGATTGTTGCGGACGGTGTGAACAAGCTGCGCAATGATGAGCGCTCTTTTCTTGTAATTACCCACTATCAGCGTTTGCTTGATTATATTAAGCCCGATGTTGTGCATGTGATGGCGGCAGGGAAAATCGTTAAAACAGGTGGGCCGGAGCTAGCGCTTGAGCTAGAAGAAAAGGGTTACGGTGGCTTTTTAGCAAGCGAAGAGGAGGCAGCATAAAATGTCTTCGCGTGTTCTAGATTATAGCGCATTACCAACTCCAAAGCAGGAGCAGTGGAAATATACCAATCTCCAGCGGGCTTTGGGGGCAGCTCTTTTGAGTACAAAACCTCAGGCGCTAGAGCAGGTTGTTATTCATAAATCTCGTGGGCAAATTTGTGAAAAACCCGAGGAAGTTGTGTGGATTGGTGAGGATAAAACTCATCATCAGCTATGTTTGAAAATCGTTTTGGAAGATGGAGCGCAGGCCATTGTTATAGAGCGTCACAGCGGTGAGGGTGCTTATTGGAAGAATATGGGGACGGAAATTGTGCTCGGAGAGAATGCCCGGCTCAACCATATTCGTGTGCAAAATGATTCTGACTGGGCGGTACAAACCAATATGGCTCATGTCACTATGGAGCGTAATGCTCGCCTAAATTGCTTTTCGGTTAATCTGGGCGCGAAGCTCTCACGTTATGATATTCACGCTGTGTTAAATGGCTCGGGAGCTGAATGTCATCTTAATGGATTAAATCTGCTTAGAAGAAAACAACATGGCGACACTACTGTGTTGATGGAGCATGTCGCGCCGCATTGCCACTCTAATCAGTTCTTTCGTTCTATCCTTGATAATCAAGCGCATGGCGTGTTTCAAAGTAAGGTGCATGTACACAGAGGGGCTCAAAAAACGGATGGGTATCAGTTGGCTAATACTATTCTACTCTCGCAGGGCGCGTGTATGAACACCAAGCCAGAGCTTGAAATTTATGCTGATGATGTTAAATGCTCTCACGGAACTACTACAGGCGCGTTGGACGAAGAGCCGTTGTTTTACTTACGATCACGGGGCTTAAGTGAATCGCAGGCTCGCATGCTGTTGGTGCAGGCTTTTGTGAATGAGGCCATTGATAAAATAAGCGATGAGACTAGTCGTATACAAATAAAGGATATGGCAGAACAATGGCTGAAAGAGCAGCTCGACAAATGACGAATCAAACTGATCTTTTAGCATCGCTATGGCGAAAAGACTTCCCCGTATTGCAGACAGCAGCGCACGAGGATAAGCCTTTGGCTTTTTTAGATAGTGCGGCTAGTGCGCAAAAACCTGAGTCCGTGATTGAAGCAATGGATACAGTTTTGCGCGGCGGGTATTCTAATATTCATCGCGGGCTTTATGAGATATCGCAAAATCTCTCGCAAGCTTACGAAGATGTGCGTGAGAAAGTTGCCACTTTTATTAACGCGCCTTCGGATAAGAATATCGTTTTCACCCGAAATGCGACAGAGAGCATTAATCTGGTTGCGCAAAGCTGGGGACGCGTACACCTGAAAGAGGGTGATGAGATTCTGATTAACGGGATGGAGCACCATGCAAATATCGTCCCGTGGTACTTGTTAGCGGATCAAATCGGCGTAGTAGTTAAAGTCGCGCCTTTGCAAGAGGACGGGACACTTGATCTGGGGGCTTTTGAGTCACTTGTGAACGAGCGGACGAAGCTGGTCGGTATAGCGCAGGTTTCCAATGTTCTGGGTGTGATTAATCCGGTTCAAAAATTAATCACTAAAATACGTACGGCAAATCCTGAAATAAAAGTGCTGGTCGATGGCGCGCAAGGGATTGTGCATCAAGGCGCGGATGTCTTGGCTATGGATACAGATTTTTATGTTTTTACCGGGCATAAGCTCTATGGGCCAACGGGGATCGGTGTTCTCTATGGCAAGATGGAATTGCTGGAAAGTATGGCTCCTTACCAAGGTGGCGGGGACATGATTGATCGGGTGAGCCATACAAAGGGTGTGACTTACCGAGAACCGCCATATCGTTTCGAGGCCGGAACACCGCCGATTGTAGAGGTTATCGGTCTAGGCGCTGCGATTGATTATGTGCAGGGCATTGGTTTTGATTCCATTATGGCGCATGAGCATAATTTAAGCGAATATATGCTAGAGGCTTTGCAGGAGATTGATGGCTTGCATCTTTATGGTACGCAGGATTTAACCCAAAAGGCCGGGATTTTTAGTTTTGGGATGGACGGTGCGCACTCAAGCGATGTCGGAACTATTCTCGATCAATGCGGCGTGGCTGTACGTACCGGACATCATTGTGCTATGCCACTGATGGAAACAATGGGAATTGATTCTACGGTGCGGGCGTCCTTTGGGCTTTATACAAATAAAGATGATATAGATGCGCTTTGTGCTGGTTTACGCAAAGTTAGGGAATTTTTTCAATGAATAGTGAAAAAGAGCAAGATAATTATGATCATTTAAGCCGACCTCCTCATCTTGAAGCGCCGTTTGATCATCCTCTTTGGCCGCAAATTGAGGCTGGCTTGAAAGAGATTTATGACCCTGAGCTTTCGGTCAATATTTTTGAGTTGGGCATAATTTACAAGGTTGATATATTGCCTGAAGTTAAAGGCGTAAGTGATGTTAAGGTTACAATGTCGCTAACCTCTCCGGCATGTCCGTCGGCTCATGAGATGCCTGTTTGGGTGCAAGGCGCTATATTGCCGATCGAAGGTATTATGGGATGCGAGGTTGATCTTGTCTGGGAACCAACTTGGAACCTAAGTATGATGGCGGAAACTGCGCGTATGCAACTTAATATGTTTATGTAGCGAACTGTTCTTTGGAAACGGTTTTTGTCATTTAACAAAAACAGGAAAAGAATATGACAAACGTAACAGTAATCGATGCCCATCCAAACAAAGATAGCTTTTGCGCGGCGCTTGCCCGGCATTATGCGGAAGGTGTTGCATTAAAAGGGCATAATGTAGAGCATATATGCTTGCGTGATATCCAATTTGATCTAATGGGCCAACTAGGAAATGAAGGCGAAGAAACGTGGGAGCCGGATCTTGAGGCTATTTGGGAAAAAATTGAATCCTCAAAGCACGTATGTTTCGTCTATCCAACTTGGTGGGGTGGTCATCCGGCCTTATTGCAAAGCTTTTTTGAAAGGATACTGGTCTCCGGCAAGGCGTATAGGTATCGTGCTGATGGTTGGTGGGATAAGCTCTTGAGCGGGCGAAGTGCTCAGGTTGTCACGACTATGAATGCTCCTGGATTTTATTATAGGATTTTAAATCGCAATTGCGGTGTTGTTCGAATGAAGAAAACTATATTAGAGTTCTGCGGTCTAAAAACCAAGGTTAAGGCTCTTTATTCTGTGCGCGCTTCTACGGTGGAAAAGCGGCAGAAATGGCTGCAAGACGTGAAAATTATGGGCCATAATGCTGTTGCTTAACGTGGCAATGCTTCTTCAATGACCTGCTTGGTGTCATAAAGTAGCATGGAAACTTGTAATGGTATCTGGAACAGCACGTATGCAACTTAATATGTTTATGTAGCAAAGCTGTGTTATATCGCTCTTAATTCTGGCTAATTAATATTTTATTGAGAAATTCCCTGTAGCTTTTTAAATAAGTGATATTTTGCGATTGGAGCATTTTTGTGTGTGGCATAAGTAGGTTCGTTTATTTTCCAGTTTTATTTATTTTTTTCTTGGTGCAGATGTCTTTTCCTGCATATGCCGGAAAAGAAGACATGAGTGTAGATGCTGCGCATATTTATGAAAAGAGCCTTCCGGCTGTTTTCCAGATAAGGATTATTAATAAAAATTCTGGTGAGAAACGTAGTTGTGGATCAGGGTTCCTTGTTTCGGAAGATAAGCTTTTTGTTACCAATTATCATGTTGTTTCGGAAGTTATTAAACAACCTGAAAAATACAGGATTGAATATTTACATGAAAATGGCGAGAAAGGGCTCCTTTCTATTAAGGCCATTGATGTTGTCAATGATCTTGCTTTGCTCAAAGGGGAAGGGGCAGCGGATTTTTATCTCAAGCTTTCTGATAAAAAGCTTCAAAAGGGTCAGAGATTGTATTCTCTAGGAAATCCACACGATCTGGGAATGATGATTGTAGAGGGTGGGTATAATGGTCCAAGGAAAACATTTTATGAGAAGATGTTGTTTTCAGGAACACTTAATCCCGGTGTGAGCGGTGGTCCTACCGTTAATGAAAAAGGCGAAGTGGTTGGTGTGAATGCACAAATTGAGGCAGACGCTATTGGTGGTTTAGTTCCTGCTCATTTTGTTAAATCATTGTTGAAAAATGTGGAGTTGCAAAAGCCAGGTGAAGATGGGGCATGGAACAAAATTATTGAGGCTCAGCTTCGTGACAGTCAGGAAAGGATTGCAAAAAAGCTGATTACCAATGAATGGAAGCAGCAAAAACTTGGAGAATTGGTCATTCCCAAGGATATTGACCCGACTTTACAATGCTGGAGTGGTGGTTTTTCGGAAGATGAGAAACATTCGCGCAACAGCGATTGGCTTTTTTGTCGGAACTTTGACACAATTTCTATCAACCATTCGTTTCGTACCGGTCGAATTGGATATCATTTTTCAAATTTCAGTAGTGAGCGTCTGAGCAAAATAGGATTTATAAAACATTACAATGATACTTTCTCGACATCTAAGGAGTATAACAGAGACCGTGAGAAATCAGATGCGTATCCTTATCACTGCGAGACCAGCTTTTTAAAGTTGGCGAAATGGAACTGGAAAGTCGCATTTTGTGCGCGCCAGTACAAGAATATGCCGGATTTGTACGATACTTATATTGGCGCTGTCCCACTTATGGGGGGCGAGAAAGACGGGTATCGTATGGAAATCAACTTACAAGGGTTCACCCGTGAACGTGCAATGGAGCTTTACAGGAAGTTTTTGACTCATGTCGACCAGAAATAATCGCAGATATGTCATTGAGGTTTTTTTGCCCGATGTTCAAACGTCGCAACATTACACATTTGAAGAAAAAGATGTTGTAACGGTTGGGCGTGCTTATGGCAGCGATATTGTCCTTAGAGATGATTTCGTGTCGCTTGAGCATATGCAAATTCGGCAGGATGCAGAGGGGTTTTGTGTTCGCGACATATCTTCCCTTAATGGAACGATTGTTCATAAAAAACGCATTAAAAATGAGGATGCGTTTTTGAAATCCGGGCAGGAATGTCAATTGGGAAGGACGCGTTTGCGTGTTTATTCTGCTGATCATGCGTTGGAGGATCCTCTTACATTGAACTGGGGGACGAAATTGCAGCCATTGCTGAATAATATGTTTGTTGCAATCTTTTTATTTATGGCTGTTATTATCGCTGGAGTATTTTATGGTTGGCTTATCAGTGACCCTGACAAATATCTGGAAGAGGATATTTATGGATCTCTCTTTATGACTGGCGGTGTTTTTTCAGTTGTTTTGTTTGCTTGTTCTATCAATGCTCATACTCATCGCAAGAGAGTATTTTCTCCTTTGCGGGTCAGTATAGCGGCTATCATATTTCTTGTTGTTTCTTCGATTGTTTTGTTTGTTGTGCCTTATTTGCATTTCTATGTTCCCGATATGTTTACCAAAAGAATGCTTGATTGTATTTTAATTATTCCAGGAACGATTATGATTGGAATGTTCTGTTGCTATATCAATGAAGGGCGTTTGCGCTTAAAAACTATAATTCAGTTCTTTTTTCTTAGTCTGATTCTTGCATTCTTTAGCGGTCGTCTACCTACAGACTATGACCCTGTTCCGAGATATTCTTCAATTCTTGTAGCGGCAGATATGCCTGTTCCCAATTTGCTATCTATTGATGAGTTTTTAACGCATTCACAGGGTGTTTTCAACAAAGATCGGTGAGTTTTAGCCCTTCCTCAATAACCTCTTTAGACGTAATGCCTTTTTCGTGAGGTAATGTAGACAGTATTTGACGCCATTTTTTGCCGCCTTTTTGAGCTTTAAATAATCCCATCATATGGCGGGTGACGGTGTTTATTCGAGCGCCTTGTTCCACTTGTTCTTCAATATAAGGAATCATAGCGAGTGCGATTTGCTCACGTGACAGGAGTTTTTCTTCAGGCGTTGCAAATATCTCGCGTTCAATCTCATTTAACATATATGGGTTTTGATAAGCTTCGCGGCCAATCATAACGCTATCAAATGTCTGTAGGTGTTCTTTGGATTGAGTAACGGTTTTGATTTCTCCGTTAATGGCAATGCTTAGCTCTTGGTATTTAGCTTTTATCTCAGCGGCGCGTGGGTAATTTATTGGCGGAACGGAGCGGTTTTCTTTGGGGCTAAGTCCTTTAAGCCAAGCTTTGCGAGCGTGGATAATAAAGTGGGAGCAGCCTGCTTGTTTAACAGTAGAGACAAAGCGATCTAAAAATTCGAAACTATCTTGCTCATCTATGCCAATGCGGCATTTAACACTAAGGGGCAGGGTGGTTGTCTTACTCATAGATTCGATGCATTTAGCAACCAGATCAGGACTTTCCATTAAAACAGCACCGAATTGGCCTTTTTGCACACGATCAGAGGGGCAGCCGCAATTCAGATTGATTTCATCATATCCATGATCTTTAGCCATTTTTGCGCATTCGGCCAAGTCAGATGGATCAGAGCCAGCAAGCTGCAGGGCAACGGGGTGTTCTTCTTTATTAAAACGCAAGAAACGTTCCCGATCGCCATGGATCAGCGCTCCGGTTGTAACCATCTCTGTATAAAGCAGAGTACCGGGCGATAATAAGCGAAGGAAATAGCGGCAATGCCGGTCCGTCCAGTCGAGCATTGGAGCTACGCTGACAGGGGTAAGAGGTTTTTGTTTTTTATTTACTTGATTCATGAATGGTTATTTATCATAAAATGGAGGGGATGAAACACAAAACAGTTCTAAAATACTCCTTATTTTATTGTTCTTTCTTATTTTTAGCGATTTCTTTCATGTTATTTAGTGCACCAGTAGGCTTGTGCGCTCATGAAATACCCGCTGATAAGAAGGAAATGTTTAGCTCGACCGGACTTCCGATTCCCCGTTTCGTTTCATTAAGTAAGCAAATAACTAATGTGCGCGCCGGGCCGGGGCAGCAATATCCCATTCGGTGGGTCTATAAAAAGCAAGGCCTGCCAGTTGAAGTCATTCTAGAGTATGATCATTGGCGTAAAATACGCGATCATGAAGGAAGCGAAGGCTGGGTGTATAAAACACTTATATCCGGTAAAAGAACGGCACTTATTCAAGGTGAAGGACTGGTAAAGGCTTATGACCGCAACCCACTCAAAAAACCGCAAAAAGCAAAGGCTGTTATGGCTCTGGAGCCGCTTTCATTGGTCGATATAGATACATGCGATGGGGCTATGTGTTTTATAGAAGTCCCTAATATATCGGGATGGATTGAAAGAAAATCACTTTGGGGTGTTTACGAAGATGAAAAATTCGATTAGAATCAAAAACGTAGGCTAGTTCTTTAACCTACATACAATTTCTAAGTATCCCTCCAATCTCTAACCTTTTGTATCTCTCTTCCAAGATAACAAGGTCTGTCAAAAAATATGTTTGCATTAACTAATAAACCTGAAATGGGTGCCCGTTTCTATTCTGCCCTGATTCAACTCTCTGCCGATCATGAGCGGGGTATTGATAGTATGAAAGTGATTCAACACATGGCAGGTGTGTTGGTCGAAATTTATTTAACTTTTGAAGATCCAGATTATGCCATGCAGGCTAGTTTTAAGAAACTAGCACATTTGCTTGGATGTCATCCGGCAAAAGGCATGTTGGCGCCTTACGCGTTGCCTCCTTCTCACATTGTGGATTATGAGACAGAGCGTGGACGTTTGGCTGCGCGTGTTTTCTTTGAGGAATGGCTGGATTGTAATTTTGAACTTCACGAGCTTATAATTACAGTTTTCCATCAGGTTATTGTCGGATGGGAAGATATGAATGTTCCACGTGCCGAAACATTCCGTTTGTTGATGGAATGCGTGAAGAAAAGCATGGCTTTTGAAGTAGCGGCACAAGAATTATGTGATGTTTCTATAGATACCAAGGTTGGCCGTAATGGTTGGTCTGGTGGTGATTGTATTGCTGCATTAAGTGGTGTTGCAGGGCGTCGGTTAGCTATCTCCTTAAGTAGTGACGAAATGACAAAAGGAGCGTTCAGGGGCTGTGATTTGCCTGATACGCTGGATCGCGTAGTATATTCCATGACACAAGAAGCTGTTCGTCTTGGCGTCCCTGCGGGGAGTGATTGGCGTTTTGGGCTGGCGGCTAATGATACGCCTATTAATGCGCCAATTCATCTTACACGAGAGTTGGAACCTTTATGTTTGCGCTTCTTCAGAGCTATTGAATTATCAGGGTCCTATGATCAAGCTATTGCTTGCGCTAAAGCAGCAGGTCGCATGATTGCTGTAACGTCTGGTGGGGAGCTTCCGGAAATTGAACCAACTATTGCAAAGCCATTAGCTATGTCCGCCATTACCGAGAGCTATAAATATGTGTGTTTGGATTACGAAATGGTATCGTATTAATAATCTTGAGTTCTAGAACTATATAATAATATTAATTTTCCGAATAAATGCCCCTTGCTCATAGGGGCATTACTTCGTATAAAACATGTGAAATTTAATGATTAGAGAGTGATTATGACGTTTGTACCAAAACCCAGCTATTCATATGAAGATATAATTACTTGCGGTAACGGAGAGCTTTTTGGCCCCGGTAATGCAAAGTTGCCACTACCTCCAATGTTGATGTTCGATCGTATAACCAAAGTTTCCGAAACAGGCGGTGCCTTCGGTAAAGGTGTTATTGAGGCTGAATTTGATATTAAGCCGGACATTTGGTTTTTTGATTGCCACTTCAAAGGTGATCCAGTTATGCCGGGATGTTTAGGTTTAGATGCGCTATGGCAGCTATTAGGGTTTTATCTTGGCTGGACGGGCTCCCTCGGTTCAGGACGTGCGCTTGGTTTAGGTGAGCTAAAGCTTACCGGACAAGTTAAACCTTCTACTAAGCTCGTTAAGTACGTTGTTGATCTTAAGCGCGTGATGAAAGGTAAGCTGGTGCTTGGTATCGGAGATGGTACGATGTACGCTGATGGTGAAAAGATATATGCAGCAAAAGGCTTAAAAGTCGGGTTATTCGAAAATTCAGATACTGAATAAATAGAATTTTTGCTGAAAAATAAATAAAAAGGAATTGATTATGCGCCGTGTTGTTGTAACAGGAATGGGAATTATCTCTTGCATTGGTAACTCTACTGATGAAGTTATGGAATCATTAAAGCAAGGTAAATCAGGCCTTAGCTTTGCGTCCGATTATGCTGAAATGGGCTTTCGTTCACAAGTTTATGGTAAACCAGATATTGATCTGAAGGCTAGTATTGAAAAGCGGATGTATCGTTTTATGGGTGATACGGCAGCATATGTGCATTTATCAATGGAGCAGGCGATTGCTGATGCAGGGCTTGAGCCGACAGATGTCAGTAATGAGCGCACAGGTATTATCGTTGGCTCTGGCGGGCCGTCTACGAGGGCGTTAATCGCTGCGGCGGATGTTACACGCGAAAAGAGTCCAAAGCGCGTAGGGCCCTTTGCAGTTCCTAAATGTATGAGCTCAACTTGTTCTGCGACGGCCGCTACAAATTTTAAGATCAAAGGCGTTAATTATTCGATTTCGTCAGCTTGTTCTACCTCTTCGCATTGTATTGGAAATGCGGCAGAGCAAATTATGTATGGAAAACAAGATGTTATGTTTGCTGGTGGCGGTGAAGAACTTGAGTGGAGTTTATCCGTTCTTTTCGATGCAATGGGAGCGACAACGTCTCATTATAATGATACTCCGCTAACAGCTGCTCGAGCTTATGATGCTAACCGTGATGGTTTTGTGATTGCTGGTGGTGGTGGTATTTTGGTTCTTGAAGAACTTGAGCACGCTAAAGCACGCGGAGCAAAGATTTACGGAGAAATTACAGGTTACGGAGCAACCTCGGACGGAGAAGACATGGTTGTTCCGAGCGGAGAGGGGGCTGTGCGCTGTATGCGTCAGGCTCTTTCTACCGTTCAGGCGCCGGTGACTTATATCAATACGCACGGAACTTCGACGGTAGTTGGTGACATTACAGAGCTTGATTCTATTCGCGAGGTGTTTACGCCGTTAGAGCAGGATATGCCGCATATTAGTGCTACTAAGTCTATGACTGGCCACTCACTGGGGGCGACGGGTGTTCAAGAAGCTATTTATTGTCTTCAAATGCTAAACAACGACTTTGTTGCTCCTAGCATTAATATCGAGACATTGGATGAAGGCGCTAAAGGCATGCCGATTGCTACCGAGTGTCTCGAAAATGTAACGCATGAAACAGTTATTTCGAATAGCTTCGGATTTGGTGGAACGAATTGCACGCTCGCTATGAGCCGTTACAAAGATTAATAAGTAATTGAAATATTTATGTATTTCAAGAAATAATAAGGAATGTACGTAAGATGAAAACTGATTTAATGAAGGGCAAAAAAGGTTTGGTGATGGGAGTGGCTAATAGCAACTCTATCGCTTGGGGAATGGCTAAGGCGTTGCATGATGCCGGGGCTGAAATGGCCTTCACTTATCAGGGTGATGCGTTCGGGAAACGTGTTAAGCCTCTAGCCGAGAGCATTGGCGCTGATGTATTGATTGATTGTGATGTTTCTAAAGAAGATGATTTGGATAACGTTTTCAATGTGTTAAAAGAAAAATGGGGCGAGATTGATTTTATAATTCACGCTATTGCTTATTCAAATAAAGATGAACTTCAAGGGCGTTATGTTGATACGACACTTGATAACTT
>Ga0070729_10004860_pt1 | contig 14294 bp, 8 predicted proteins | sample tdDd472_FD_66725 | JGI IMG/M metagenome (GOLD analysis project Ga0070729, IMG submission 66725) | Marine sediment microbial communities from the Atlantic coast under amendment with organic carbon and nitrate - tdDd47.2 | ecosystem: Environmental > Aquatic > Marine > Coastal > Sediment | place...
TTGACCCGGCTTCTCAATCGGCGGGCGTTCGACGGGGAGTTCGCCCGAGCGGTTGCCAGGGCCGGTCGGAGCGGTCTGGTTCTCGGACTGATGTTCATCGATCTCGACAACTTCAAGAAGGTCAACGACACCTACGGCCACACCGCGGGCGACAGCGTCCTGAGGGAGGCCGCAGCGCGGATCCAGGCATTCACGCGCGAGGTCGACACCCTCGCCCGCTACGGCGGCGATGAGTTCATCGTGGTGCTCGAAGGCCTTGAAAGTCCTGACGACGCCAATCTCGTGGCGGGACGGATCCTTGACGGTTTCAAGATGGGATTCCAGTTCGAAACCGGACGAATCAAGCTGTCGGCCAGCATCGGCATCGCCATCTACCCCGGACACGGACGAACACCCTCCCAACTTTTCGAAGCTGCCGATCGCGCCATGTACAGCGTCAAGGAATCGGGGGGTTCAGGGGCACAGCTGGCCTGAGGTACCTCACACCAAGGATCGCTGCAGACACCCTGCGTCCTTCGTCCCACCATTTTCTCTACTGTGGTCCAACCCTACGTATCTTATTGGCAGTGTTAGCGGTGAAAATGACTGATCTGGAGCCGCTTCGGCGCTCTTGATCCTACCGGTCGAGCGGGTAATTCTCCTCACCGGGAAGAAGACCATCGATTTTCAGGACTTTGAGCCCTTCAGGGACGTCTTCAGAACCGACGATGGCGATCGCACCATCGATGACTCCGACCAGATCGACGGCCTCCTCGTTCGAGAGAACGACCCGAGGTCCCGATGCGATTTCGGCGCGAAACACCTTGGCCACCCAGTGCTGCCGGTACTGCGCTTCGGACATTTTGTAGACGCGCTCGAGCAGAATGGTGCGTTCGTCGGCGACCGGAGCGCGAACAATCAACGTGATCCTCTTGCCACCCGGCCAGAACTGGCGGTCGCCGAGGACGATCTTGCGGAACTCCGCGAACGTCAGGTCATCCACCTCGACCGAGGGATGGACGACGACGGCGATCGACGCCGCCTGAGCGACCGAAGCACTGAACAGAACCGCAACGCACACGATCGCGGCCATTCGCGCCAAGGCGCCGATACCGATCCCGGTTCGGCTAGAAAGTGAAGGAAATCTGCGCAAAAAAACCATCCAAAAAGGGTCCCGAATCGATACTCTCGTGGCGGTACTCCGCCTTGACGGCAACAAAGGAGGCAACATCGATCCTCACCCCGAGGAGGTACCTCTCGAGGTCGAACTCCCTGGTATAGACAGGATCATCTTCTGCAATGTCCGTACTCTCGTATCGTGTATAGGGCATCAAACGCGCCTTCCACTGAGGAATACGGTAGGCGACCTGAACATAGTAGGCATCGCTCTTTGCGGTCTCGCCGGACGCGACTCCCTGGTGTTCGATGTGAAAATATTCAGCGATCACCTGGGGATTCTCACGGTCATAGACGATGTAGGCGGACCCAATCCACTCATCGACCTCCTGCGATTCGGTCTCGGGTGTGATGGTGTCACTGTAATAGCTGAGCCCGACCTCCAAGCCGTAGAACACATCCGGCTTCGCGAAGACCCTCACGTTCAATGCTCGGCTGTCGTTGATATCGCCGGCGTCACCGCCTCGAGCGATGTTCTCGCCTCTGCCGTTGCCGACCCCGGCGATATAGCCCATCCCGAGACTTCCAGAGGGGATCGCGCCCTCGGCAACGACCCCGACGAAGTGAATCGGGACCAACTGGCTTCCGAAACGGACGGCCAGAGGTCTGTCAATGGTGGTCTGGAGCCAGGCCCCGTGGTGGTAAGCCGTGTTCCACCAACTGATCGCGGTGTGGAAACGTCCTAAACCGAGCTTGAAATAGTCGTTGTGATCGTACTTGATGATCAGCCGCTCCACCTCGGTCCGGTACTCGCTCGATGTCGCGGTGAAGCTGAGTTCTGCGAACATACTGAAACGGGAGGACAGCTGGGAAACGAGATGCAGCACGAACTGTCCGTTCCTGAATCCGCTCTCTTTGTTGCCGTCTCCATCCTCGGTGCTGTAGAAATTGACATCGCCGAAACCCATGAGACGCAACGACGGATATTTGATGGGTGCGATGGTGGCCGTCGGCTTGTCGGCCCCGTAGACGAAGGTCGACACCAGCAACAATCCAATCACAATACTCTGTAGGCGCATTTTTTGTGACTATACTAACTCTGAGACCCAGAATCAAATAAAAGCGAAGATTCAGTCATTCACCTTCGTATCCGCGGACCAGGCGACAAACTCGACGCGGTTGTTCGGTCCGATGGTCGCGTTCACCGACCGGTCGAGCCAATTACGCAGCTCGGTGAGGTCTTCGGGAAGGCTGTCCGTCCACAGGCGAATCGTCCTGTCTTGACTGGAGGAAACAAGCAGACTCCCATCCGGAGAGAACGCGACAGCTTCCACTCCACCATCGTGACCTTCGAGGGCTCTCCCCTGTCCGCTGTTCACATCCCACAACCGCACGAGGCGATCCTGACCGACCGTGGCCAGAGTTCGGCCGTCGGGTGAGAAGGCGATTTCCTCCACGGCTCCATCATGCCCGTCGAGCGCCAGGCTCCGGCCCGTCTCGACGGTCCAGATCCGAACCTCACCCTGATCGCCGGCAGAGGCAAGGAGTTTCCCGTCAGGCGAGAACACGACGTGACTGACCCACCCGGTGTGCCCTGGAAACACTCGGTTCTGGTTCGACGAGAGGTCCCATAGACGCACGGTGGTGTCGGCGCTTCCCGATGCCAGGGTTCCGCCGTCGGGGGAAAAAGCAACGCTCGGTATCCATGCCGTATGACCCTCGAGAACCTGACCGTGACCGGAATCCGGATCCCAGAGTCGGATCGTGTTGTCCGCGCCGGCGGACGCGATGGTCCCCCCGTCCGGGGAAAAGACCACGAGGGACACCTTCGCATCATGACCGCGCAGCACGCGGACAATCTCGCCGTTCGCCGTTTCCCACAAGCGCACGGTTGTGTCCAAACTCCCCGAGGCCACGAGCCGTCCGTCGGGAGAGATGGCGACGTGCTCCACCCCGCCCTCATGTCCTCGGAGTTCGAGGCTTTCTCCGGTCGCGATCTTCCACAACCGCAGCGTCGTGTCCTGGCTCGCCGAAGCCAGGGTGGTTCCATCGACAGAAATATCGAGGCTGCGGACACCCCCGCTATGCCCGGCGAAAACCCGTTCCTCACCAGTTTTCAGGTTCCAAAGACGCACCGACTGATCGGAGCCGCACGAGGCCACCGAAGCTCCGTCGGGCGTAAATGCGACATCCAAAACACCGCGATCGTGACCGCTCAACACGCGAGCCTGATCAAAGTCCACGTCCCAGATCTGGATACTGCCGTTCCCGTTGCAGGATGCAAGCGACCGGCCATCGGACGAGAACGCCACGTGGAAGATCCAGCTATCCTCACGTGGCAGAACGACACTCGAACCTGATTCCGGATCCCAAACTCTCACCGAACCGTCTACGCCACTCGATGCGAGCCGGCCCCCGTCTGAAGAGTAAGCCAGATGCAACACCTCGCCGGCATGTCCGGTCAGGACCCGAGCCTTCCCTGTCCCCACATCCCAGATCCTCACCGTCCGGTCCAGGCTGGCGGTGGCCAAACTGTCACCTCTCGGAGCGAAAGCCAGGTGGGTCACGAGATTCTCGTGCCCTTCAAGTGAACGGCTCTCGCCGGTTGCCAGATCCCACAGCCTCACAGTCTGATCCTGGCTGGCCGAGGCGAGCATGTCGCCGCCCGGGGAAAACACGGCCATGGAGACTTCTCCCTCATGACCTCGCAGAATGCGGCTCTCGCCGTCTTTCACATTCCAAACGCGAAGTGTTCCATCCTGGCTCGATGTCGCGACCAGAGTACCGTCGGGTGAGAAGACCACGTGACGCACCTTGTCCTCGTGCCCGATCAACACCGAACTCTCCCCCGAGCTGAGATCCCATAGGCGCGCCGTGCCGTCCCAGGATGCCGACGCGAGCAGACTCCCGTCCGGCGAGAAGGTGACGTGATTGACGAACGCCTTGTGACCGTGAAGCGGAACGCTCTCCCCACCATCAACGCTCCACAACCGAACGGTTTGATCCTGACCCGATGAGGCCAGGTTGGCGCCATCCGGGGAAAAGGCCACCTGCATGACCAACCCTTGGTGGCCGATGAGTTCGCGCGCCTTTCCGGTCTTGAGATCCCACAGGCGGACGGTCTTGTCCTCGCCCGCCGAGGCCAGGTATCGGTCATCGGGGGAGAAAACCACCTGCATCACCCGTCCGGTGTGGCCCTGCAATCGGCGATAGAGGCCTCTTGATCGAGCGTCGGCCGCGATCATGCGGGCGGCGCTCCAATAGGGCGATTCGGGAGACAACGCCTTGAGCCACGCCATCGCGACCACCGGGTCGCGGTCGAGCCACGTTCGGGCCTGGACCAGCGTAATCTCATCGGCACGCGCCGCGGCACGAGCACCGGACTCCTTCGCCATCGACAGAGCCTGCTCCGCTCGATCTCGAGCCCGAACGACGCGCCGAACGGCGTCCATACCCACGATTCCAATCACGGCCACCGCCACTGCCGCCACTGTCGCCGGAGCGCGGTAGCGGCGAACCCACCGCAATACCAACTCGCGCGTCGTGTAGCTGTGGGCCGCTACCAGCTGACCGGTCTGAAAGCGGTTCAGTTCGTCGGCCAGCTCCTTCGCTGTTGGGTAGCGATCATCCGGGTCACGCGCCATCGCTTTTCCGACAATGGCGATGAGGTCATTGGGGGCGCCCTCTGCCTTGACGAGTGACGGTGGAGAGCCGGATGCGATCTGGGTCAGGATTTCGCTGCTGTCTTTCCCCTTGTATGGCGCACGCCCCGCAAGGACGTGGTAGAGAAGAGCCGCGATGGCATACACATCGGTTCGGTGATCGATGGCTTTGCCGGTTGCCTGTTCAGGCGCCATATATGCCGGCGTTCCCATCACCACTCCCGCGAGGGTGAGGTCCGACTTGACGTGGTCGGGAACCGGGTCCGAGTTTTCGCCGCCGCTCGGCGCGGTCAGATCCTTGGCCAGACCCCAGTCGATGACAACCGTCTCGCCAAAAGAACCGATGAGGATGTTCGATGGCTTGAGGTCACGGTGGACGATTCCTTCCCCGTGAGCGTAGGCCAACGCCTCGGCGACGCGGATCACGTGGGGAATCAATCCCAACCTATCCTTGAGGGACTGAGTCTCTGCGATCACCTCGTCAAGGGTGCGCCCGGGAACCCGGTTCATGGTGTAGAACGGCTCACCTGACGGCCAACGTCCAGCCTCGTACACATCGACGATCGACGGATGTTGGAGACGTGCTGTGATCAGCGCCTCCCTCTCGAATCGCATCCGGTGCATCGAATCCTGGTGAATTAGCTCCTTGATCACCACCGCCCGGCCGAGCCGTCGATCCTCAGCGGCGAAAATGCGCCCCATACCACCCCGTGCGATCTCCGGTCCGATGGAATAGCACTCCTTGGAAACCTCGGGAAGCTCGTAGCTTGAAATCGATTGAATGATCGATCGGCCACCGAGACCGACCGTTGGGTCCTCCCCAACCTCTTTGACGAGCTGAGCGGTTTGAGAGTCATCAACCGACGACCCATCGGGAGCGTCCTCGTGGGACGCACGTCGCAGTATTTTTCGGATCATTGACGACAATTATACTCGTTCTCAATAAATCTAACCAAAAGGTCGCCGCGGATGATCTCTTGATCGGAAAACGGCTCTCCGGCAGGCGCCGGTGGCTACCCCCAGCTTCTGCTGGTCGAGGGTTTGAAGATGATGGTGACCGCAGTCCCGGCCTCGCTGTCGATCGCGATTGTTCCACCCAACTGTTGCTTGACCAGCTGCTCGACGAGTACCAATCCCAGCGTGCCGCCCTCCGATGCCGCGTCCACTTCCGGCAGACCGATGCCGTTGTCGAAAACGGTCAGCTTGACCTCGCCACCGTCGCCTTCCGGGTTCAGACCCAACGCGATCGTCCCCGACTGTCCATCCGGAAAGGCATGGGTCAGGGCATTTGAAGCCAGCTCGGTGATGATCAGCCCAAGCGGAACGGCGGAGTCGAGGCAGAGGGGGACTTCACCCACATCAGTGGTGATCCTCGACGGATCGGCGCCGTGGGCTGCGGCAAGAGCCTCGACCAGACCGTCGACAAAGTTACTGCACGAGATCGAGGACAGGTTGTCGGAGCCGTGGAGCTTCTCATGAACAACCGCCATCGCCATGACTCTGTCCGCACACCGGGAAAATGCCGACAGAACCTCTGGATCGCGGATTGTCGCTGACTGCAGCCGGAGGAGGCTGACGATCACCTGCATGTTGTTCTTGACCCGGTGGTGGATCTCTCTGAGCAAAAGCTCCTTCTCGGTGAGCGATGCGGCAATCCTGTCCTCAGCCAGTCGTCGCTCGCTGACATCGCTGATGGTCGAGCGAAGGAAGTGAACTCCATCATCAGCAGCAAGCACAACTCCTTCCATCAGCGCCCAGAACGGATCTCCGGTGAGTGACCGAATCCGCAGCTGGCAGGCGTCTCGCTGACCTGTTTTCCCGAGTCCGCGACGGTGAAGAAAGTAGACGTCTTGGTCATCCTCTACGACATAGGCTGACAGCGGCTCCCCGATCAGGCCTCCACGATCGACTCCCAGCATGTCGGCAAGCGTGAGATTGGCCTCGAGAATGAGACCTTTGCTCGAAGTTGTGACATAGCCGACCGGCGCAAGGTCATAGAGATCCTGGAACCTGTCGCGGGCCTCGACGAGTTCGGCCTGAGATGCGCGAAGCTCATCATTCTGGAGCTCGAGTTCAATCTGGTGGGTTCTCAGTTCATAAAGGAGTTCGTCGACCTCCTCCGGAGGCATTTTGCGGGTCTCCCCGGCCCCTGCGCGCAGCATGGCGTCGGCCCGCTGACGAAGGCCCTCGGCATCGAGTGGTTGTTCCTCACCCATCGTCGCTCTCCTCTCAATGCCCGACCGGGTCCTCGGTCATATCCATGCCGATGCCGATGATGTGCTCGACCTTGCCCCCGTCGTCGACTATCGCCGAGTTCGACCATCGTATCCGGCGCCGCTCACCGCTCTTGGTCACCCAGTGGTTCTCGTGCCGGGTGGGGAAATCACCCTCCCGCAGCTTGGCGAAGACAGACTTCACGGACGCCGTCTCTTCCGGGATCAAGAACAGATCCCAAAACGGCTTTCCAATCACCTCCTCGGCTGAGTAACCGGTGACTCTCTCGCAGGACAGATTGAAACGAACGACTCTCCCCTTGGTGTCAAGGACGACGACGAGCGCTTCGACGGTCTGGATGATTTCGGTTGAGAAGCTTCGCTCCTTCTGCAACTCCTCTTCGACCTGCCTCCGTTCGTCCATCTGCGTCTGCAGCTCGACGTTGATGGCAGATTCCTCATCGACACGCCGCTCGAGTTCGGTGATGTCCTCAAAGGTGATTACGATACCGTCGATCACATTCTGCGCCGTTCGGTAGGGTCGGATCCGCAGGGTGTATCGGCGTCCGGTCACGTCAGAGACCTTGATCTCCCTGACCGCAAGGTCATCAAGCACTTCCTGGGCATATCCGGCCAGATCAGTTTCGACCAGATTCGAGGCAAAGTGAGTCACCGGTCGATCGACGTCAGTGCCGGCCAGGGGGATGATTTCAGTTGCTTTCGGGGTGAATCGCCGGACTCGGAGTTCGGTGTCGAGGAAGATGGTCGCGATATCGGTGCTGTCGAACAGATTCTTCATGTCGTCGCTGGCGTTGCTGAGCTCATCGATGCGGCTCTGCAACTCGGCGTTGACCGTGATCGACTCCTCGTTGAGAGACTGCAGTTCCTCCTTGGAGGTCTCCAGCTCCTCGTTGGTGGACTGCAGCTCCTCGTTGGTGGACTGCAACTCCTCGTTGGTCGATTTGAGTTCCTCGTTGGAGGTTTCCAGTTCCTCGATGGTCGTTTGCAGACTTTCCCTGGTGTACAGCAACTCCTGCGCGAGTTCCTCCGCGTTCTTCTTCCCCGGCTCTGCGGCCGATGTCTTCTTCCTCTTGCCGCCCTTACCGGTCACCGAACTCCGTGGACCCTCAACCTGCTCGAACATCACCATCATCAGCCCGCGCAGAGGTAACTGCTCGAGGATCGGCTTCACGGTGAGATCGACCACAACCAGGTTTCCATTCTGCGGCACCTTGAGACCCCTGCACACAACCTCTCGCTTGTCCCGAGAGACCTTGCGCAGCGCAGAGGCGAGCTCCATCTTGAGTCCCGGCCGGGCCATCTCGACAATATTGACGCTCACCCTGCCTTCGGCCGGCTCGAGAAACATCCCGGTGCGACCATGGATATAGATCACATCGAACACATCGTCGACGATCGCACAGGGAGGAGTGGCGATCTGCTGGAGAATGGTCTCGACAAGCTGCAGGGCGCTGATCTCCTCGGCGTTCTTGACGGTTGCCGGAATATCGATCTCCGATCCCTCCGAGACCGGAGCCTCGGCCGGGAAGTCGAGCATCGTGTGATGCGCGGATTTCGACGGCTTGCGTCCGAAGACCTTCCACTTCTTGTCAGTGAGCGCGAAAAGGTCGGTGGACTGGCCGATCGTCTCTGAGGTGCCGAGAAAGAGTACGCCGTCAGACCTGAGGCTGTAATGGAAGAGCGGCATCAGCTTTCGTTGCAGTTCCGGACCGAGGTAAATCAAAAGGTTTCGGCAGCTCAGAAGATCGAGCTTGGTGAACGGCGGGTCCTTGATGATGTTCTGCGTGGCGAACACCAGCATCTCGCGGATCGACTTCTTGATCCGATACTGTCCGTCATCCTCCTTGGCGAAGTACCGCGCAAGACGCTCGGGCGTGACATCGGCGACAATGCTTGCCGGATACAATCCGGCGCGGGCAGCGTTGATGGCATCCTCGTCAATATCGGTGCCGAAAATCTGCACGCTCAGGTGGCGCTTGAGCTCGAGCATGCACTCGTGCAGGATGATGCCGATCGAATAGGCCTCCTCTCCGCTCGAGCAGCCCGGCACCCAGACCCTGACAGTCCCTTCCTGAGGTTTATTGCTCAAGAGTTTGATCAGGGCCTTTTTCGTCAACGCTTCGTACGCATCGGGATCGCGGAAGAAACTGGTGACGCCGATCAACAACTCCTTGAACAGGACCCCGGCCTCACGCTTGCTCTCCTGCAGATAGCGTACGTAGTCCGAGATGTTGTCAATCTGATGCACGTTCATGCGACGCTCGATGCGGCGGCATATGGTGTTTTTCTTGTAGAGAGAAAAATCGTGATCGGTGCGGCTTCGTAGGACGATGAAGATCTTCTGCAACGCGTCCGGAACCTGGCCGGTCGCCGGGATGACCAAAGGGGTTGCGGCGAGGGACGCGTGCTTGATGTACTTGATCAGCTGAGCCGGCATCTGCTCCGGAGGCATGACGTAGTCGACCAGGCCAGTGGCGATGGCCGAGCGCGGCATCCCGTCGTACTTGGCGGACTCCTCATCCTGGACCATCGTCATCCCGGCCTCGCCCTTGACCGCCTTCAACCCGAGGGTACCGTCGGTTCCGGTCCCGGAGAGGATGACGCAGACCGCATCGGCCCCCTGATCCAGGGCCAGGGAACGCAGGAAGACGTCGATCGGCAGGTTGCTGCCCCGGGGTCGAGAAAGATCCATCAACTGAAGGACACCGTTCAGAATGCCGAGCTCCTTGTTGGGAGGAATGACATAGACCGAATTCTGCTGGACGTTGATCCCATCCTGAGCCTGATATACGGACATCGCAGTACGTTTCTGCACCAGCTCCGGCAACAGGCTCGCGTGATCGGGGTCGAGGTGAGCGACCAGCACGAACGCCATGCCGCTGTCGGGGGGCATGGCTTTGAAAAACGCCTCAAACGCCTCGAGCCCACCAGCCGAGGCTCCGATACCGACTATCGGGAAGCGACCGTTGTTTTCACGGGTCTCGTCGACCGTCGCCTCTTTCGCAGCGGAACCTCTGGAAGGATTGCCTGGAGCCTGCGGTTTTACACCCTTTTTCCCTCCTCTGGGCTTTCGTTCGGGAGACGCTCTCAGGGATTCAGTCTTTTTCCCCGCGGTTTTCTTGACAGGCACTTCTTCCGCCCTTTCCGTATACGTGAGTCGTCGATCCACATCATGGTGATGTATAACGACTTGGCAACACTTCGATACGGTTGATGCTAATGCTCCGACATCGTAGCACGACCACTCACCCTCAACTCTCGATCCACTTTATTTACAACAGTTTAAGTTGAGAATACCAAGAACACCAGGCCCGGCGCATTTGATCGATCCCTAAGCCATCGACTTCAGCGTTGCCTGCCGGCATCCGCCTCCTTCGCCAGCAGATAGTCTTCCTTGGTGTTCCACGGTGGAATGTGGTGCGGTGCCAACCCATAGGACGTCTCGGCAAGGGACGCCGGGTTTTGAGGGATGTGCTTTGCCAGCTCGGCTTTGACAGCGGCGAAGGCCGGATCCGCTGCCAGATTGACCCACTCCTCGGGGTCGATGTCGTGATCGTAGAGTTCCTCGCTGTCGTCGATATAGCGGATATACCGCCACCTCTCGGTGCGGATCGAGTACTCGAAGCGATCATAGGTCGTGATGGCCGGGTACTCCCAATCGGTCTGGGGATCATCGAGCAACGGCACGAGGCTGCGCCCGTCGAGGCCTTCTTTCTCAGGCAGGCCGGAAAGCTCGATGAGGGTCGGGTAAAGATCCACCAGCGAGGTCACTCGTTGGCAACGGCCACCCTCCGAGGATCCATCGTCGAGCCCGGGCACACCCTTGGGCGCGCGAATCATGAGCACTGTACGGGCGACGTTGTCCCAGACGGCGAACTTCCGCCAGTGTTCCTTCTCGCCCAACTGCCAACCGTGGTCCGACCAGAGAATCACGATCGTGTTCTCGGCATGACGGCTGTTTTCCAACGCCCGCAGCAGATGATCGACCATCGCATCGGCATAGGCTATCGATGCGAGGTAGCCCTGCACGGCGGCCTGCCATTGACCCGCCTCGACCACGTGCCGGTGGTAGTCCCCACCCCGTGAGGCGATCTCGCGAGCCCGATCTCCGAGATCGTCGAGGTCTCCTTCCAGCACTTTCGGCAACTGCACGGTTTCGAGGGGAAAGAGATCGAAGTACTTCTTCGGCACGTACCAGGGCAGGTGCGGCCGGTAGATCCCGCACGCCAGAAAGAACGGGCGATCCCGGTCGACTTCGAGCTGATCGATCACCCACGAAACCGAACTGAAATCGCCGGTCTCCTCATCGGGGAGATCGATGGGCGACCAGTCGAAGTCGCCATACATGAAATCGAAGGGGGGCATGCTCACCGTACCGTACTGATTCGGGTAGAAGTAGTCAGGCATGTGTTTCTCTTTGGAAGGAAAGTATTCCTCCCACGACTCGGGATCCGGCTGATCGTTGTGGAAGATCTTGCCGGCGCCGCCGACCCAGTAGCCCTGGTCCCGGAAGTACCGGGGCAACGTCACGGCGTCAGGGAGCGCCTCGCGCCAGTATTGGTAGTTGGAGTAGAGACCCGACGTGTAGGTATGAAGACCGGTCAACAGCGCCGTTCGAGAGGGATTACAGGCCGGCGACGCACAGTAGTTCCGCTCGAAGACGACCGACTGCGAGGCCAGACGATCCAGAGCCGGAGTCACCGCCTGGGGGTGACCGCCGAGTGGTTCGATCCAATCGTTGAGGTCGTCCACTGCAATGAACAGAATGTTCGGCCGGTCGGGAGCCGCCTGCTCTTCGCTCGGCTGAACCGAACACCCACCAAGGACCAGCGCCCCGATCATCACTCCCGTGGCCCACGGCATCGATTCCGGTCTTCGGATGATCATTGTTCCTCCGGGTCGGTCATCAACGATACCGAAACGGAACCTCTATCGAAAGGGCTCAATCATCAGAGGTCGACTTTCACACAAACCTTCTGGTGGGAGGCAATCCTTCGGAAGCCTTACCCGGGGGTGATCGGATCGCCGTACAGCTCTTCACCATTCCAGCAATATGTGCAGAGTCTCTCTCTGGGGAGTCCGATGGCTTCAATCATGTCGTCGAGCCGCTGGTATCGCAAACTGGTGAGTTCGAGTCGCTCACCGATGCGATCCACCATCGCGGCGTGGCGATCCGAGTCCGGGTCGCTGTAGTCGTCGAGTGGTGCGTCACCACTCCCGTCGAGATCGACGATCGCTTTGCGCCCCGCGAGGTCGAACTCCGACTTGGATTGTGAGAAGTTGAGGAATTTACACGAGTGAAGCAGCGGCGGACACGCCGCCCGCATGTGGACCTCGAGGGCACCGCGATCAAAAAGTTGTTTGATGATATCGGTGAGCTGTGTCCCACGCACGATGGAATCCTCACAGAACAGCAACCTGTTGCCCTTGATCAGCTCCTCCACCGGAATCAGTTTCATTTTGGCGACCAAATCCCGCACCCGCTGTTCCTGCGGCATGAAGCTCCGAGGCCACGTCGGCGTGTATTTGACGAACGGGCGGCGATACGGGAGGTTCGCTTCAGCGGCGTAGCCGATCGCGTGGCCGATGCCCGAGTCCGGAATGCCGGCCACGAAGTCAACCTCCACATCGTCCGCTCGCGCGAGGGCGGCACCACAGCGGTTGCGGCACCCCTCCACGTTGATGCCTTCGTAACACGAAGCCGGGTAGCCATAATAGACCCAGAGGAAAGAGCAAATCTGGCTCTGTTCTCCCGGTGGGATGAGAACCTCGATCCCTTCGCTGGTCACCCGTACCACCTCACCGGGTCCGAGAACGTGCTCCACCTCGTAGCCGAGATTAGGCAGGGCGGACGTCTCCATCGTGACCGCGTGGGCGCCGTCTTTCCTACCGACGGTGACCGGCGTTCGCCCGAGGCGATCCCGAGCGGCCACAATTCCCTCATCAGCGAGAATCAGGAGCGAACAGGAGCCGTCGATCAGGCTCTGTGCATGAGAGATACCGTCCTGAAACGTCGGTTCGCCATCGATCAAATTCGTCACCAACTCGGTTGGGTTGATCTCGCCATCGCGGATCTGGGTGAAATGGGTCCCGTTTCGCCCGAGCAACCGGGCGGTGAGCTGCGCGAGGTTGTGCAGCTTTCCAACGGTAACGATGGCGTAGGTGCCGAGATGGGAAGAGACCACGAGGGGTTGGTCCTCATAATCGCTGATGATCCCGAGGCCCATGGTGCCGTGCATCGTCGGCAGATCATTCTCGAATTTGCTGCGGAATTGAGCGTTCGTGATGTCGTGGATCGACCGAGTAAACCCGTTGCCGTTGTTGACGACGAGGCCACCGCGCTGAGTTCCGAGGTGGGAGTGATAGTCGGTTCCATAGAAGAGGTCAGCGACACAATCCTCGGACGAGACCACACCGAAAAATCCACCCACAGCGTCCTCCAAAAAGACACACGAATAAAGACAGACAACCCGGAAACACGACCATCGATGAGCCACTCTAACCCGGCGTGCCGGCACAGTCACGATTGACGCTTTACGGCGGCGAATCGATGCTAGAAAATGGGTGTCAAGAAAATGGGTGTCAGGTTCATACATTCGGTCATTCTCGACACATGCCCAAAAAGAAAGATCGATTTCGCAACCCTGGATCAGAAATCTCGAATCACCGATCGCTCGAAAATTGAGACCTCCTCCTACCACTACCCCCCCACCCGAACTGGTGAGCATATTGCTCGTTGATTCTGCAGTTCGTCAGGTCGAGGCGTTGGTTGGCATAGAGTTCGACCTGTAGCCCACCGCCCGAGGTTCCACTGGCCGCAGTGGACGTATTGCCCAGGATGCGAATGGTGTTGAGAGTCACGTGGCTGTCGCCCGACGGGTCAATCCGTATACCCCCTCCGGCACTCATGAGTCCGTTGGTGATGGTGAAGCCGTCGACAACCAAAGAGCCCGCAAGTCCAAACGCATCCATGACCCGGCCGTTCCCACCACCGTTGACGACCGTGTCCTGGGGCAGGAAGCTCAGCGAGCTGAAGCTAGCCTGACACCCGAGGATCCTCGGGTGTCAGGCTAATAGGTGGCACCTATGGCAGTGATCATTCGCGCCGCTGGTGTTTCCGAAACGGGATGCCCAACTTCTTCATCTTGTAGCGGAGGGTGTTGGGGTTGATGCCGAGGACTTCGCCGGCTCCACCGATCCCGTGGATCTTGCCGTCTGTCATCTTGAGAATCCGTCGGATGTGATTCTCGATAACAGTGTCGAGACCGAGCGGCTCGTCGACATTCTCAGGTGGTGTTGAGTC
>Ga0070729_10004861_pt1 | contig 14292 bp, 10 predicted proteins | sample tdDd472_FD_66725 | JGI IMG/M metagenome (GOLD analysis project Ga0070729, IMG submission 66725) | Marine sediment microbial communities from the Atlantic coast under amendment with organic carbon and nitrate - tdDd47.2 | ecosystem: Environmental > Aquatic > Marine > Coastal > Sediment | place...
GCCTCGGCGACTCCCGCGACCGCCTCGACCACGACCTCCTCGGCCCCGGTCACGGGGTTGACCCCGAAGGCGACCCCGGCCAGCTCGGGTTGGATCATCTCCTGCACGATCACGTGCATGCGCACCGTGGCGGGGTCGATCCCGGCCTGGCGGCAGTAGTCGAGGACCGACTCGGACTCGACGGCCGCCCGGCAGCGCGCCACCGCCGCCTCGACGGCCTCCAGGTCGCGCAGCTGGAGGAAGCTCTCGAACTGACCGGCGAAGCTGTGGGCGCTGCCGTCTTCGACGGTCGCCGAGGAGCGCACGGCGACGCAGCCCCCGCAGGCCTCGAGCGCCTGGGCCAGGTCCGGCGGGTCGCAGAGCGTGTGCGGAATGCGGAAGCCGGCGGCCTCGAGCCGCAGCAGGCCCGCGGCCTTACCCCCAACCTCGGCAGCCGTGGGCGAGGGGGCCACCGGAGCCGGCCCTACAGCTTGGCCCGCTGGGTCTCCCAGTCGCGCCCGGCGGCGTCGGTGCTCACCGGGAGCCCGCACTGGGACCAGCCTGGTTGGCTGCCGTCGGGCATGCCGTGGAAGCCACCGGGCATGTTGATCAGGTTCTGGTAGCCCTGCTGCTGGAGCAGCTGGGCGGCCGCGTTGCTCCGCCCGCCCGAGCGGCAGCTGAGCACGATCCGCTGCACCGTGTCCGGGCTGAGCGCGATCACCGTGCGCACGAAGTCGGGGTTGAGCTCCATGCCGCTGGCGCCCCGGAAGAACGCCGGGACGTTGAGCGCGCCCGCGGCGTGCCCTTCGCCGAACTCCTCAGGCGTGCGCACGTCGATGTGCAGGATCTCCGCGTCGCACTCCAGCAGGTCGTGGCACTGCTGGGGGGGAAGCTGCTGAATCGTCATTTGCTCTCCTGGAATCCATGCTCGCCGGAGACGAGCCCGCGCTGAGGAAGCTTGACCCGCCGCTGGGGGTCGGCGGTGGCGCGCCCGAGGATCCAGGCCTCGAACCCGGCCTCGCGCCCGATCTCCAGCGCGCGGTCTTGTCCGCCGGGGCGGACGGTGACGGTGAAGCCGACGCCGAGGTTGTAGGCGTCGTGCAGGTCGGGAGAGCTGACCTGGCCCGCGGCGCGAATCGCCTCGAACACTGGCGGGATCGGCGGGAGCTTGTCGAGCACGTAGCCGCAGGGCGCGCTGATCCGCCCCATGTTCGCGAAGCCGCCCCCGGTGATGTGCGCCAGCGCGCTGACCCGCACCTTGGGCTCGCCCAGCAGCCGCAGCGCCGGCTCGACGTAGATCCGCGTCGGCTCGAGCAGCGCGTCGCCCACGGTCTCGCCGCCGCCGCCGGGCAGGGGGTCGTCGACGCTCAGTCCGGCCTGCTCGAGCAGCGCGCGCCGCGCCAGCGAAAGTCCGTTGGAGTGGATTCCGCTCGAGGCCCAGCCGACGACCACGTCGCCGGGCTCGACCGCCTGACCGAGGTTCACCTGGTCGAGGTTCACCTTGCCGATCGCGACCCCGGCCAGATCGAAGGCCTTGCCCGGGGCGACGCCCTTGAGCATGGCCCCGATCTGAGCCAGCTCGCCCCCGGCGATGGTCACCCCCGCCTGGCGCGCGCCCTCGTAGAGGCCCTTGCCGATCGCCTCCAGTTGAGCGTTGTCGAGGGCCTCGACGGCCACGTAGTCGAGGAAGGTCAGCGGCTCGGCGCCCACGCACACGAGGTCGTTGACGTTCATGGCCACGAGGTCGATCCCCACGGTGTCGTAGCGATCGCAGAGCTGGGCCACGAGCAGCTTGGTCCCGACGCCGTCGGCGGCCACGGCCAGCCCCAGCAGGCCGCCGAGCTCGACCACGCCGGCGAAGTAACCGGCGCCGTGGGCCACGTGCCCGGGCTCGCGCTCGCGTCGGTGCGCGTGGGTCTTGTTGACCCAGCCCAGGAGCCCCGCGAGGGCTGCGCCCTCGCCGGCGACGTCGACGCCTGCTTGCTTGTAGTCGCTCACGCCTTCACGTCCGGGATCACGATCGGCGGGTGGTGCAGGAGGGTGATCTCGGGGTTCTTCCCCAGGTAGGCGCGGGCGTTGCCGATCGCCTCGTCGATGGTCGGCGCCGTGTCCCAGCCGAGGATCTCGGCGACGCGTTGGTTCTTGGCGCCGACGCAGATCACCTTGCCCACGTAGTTCTTGCCGGCCTCGCCCCAATACCACATGTAGAACGCGTGCACGCCGTGGAAGGCGTGGCCGTAGCGATACATCTGAATGTAGGCGGGGTCCTCGGCGAAGGCCTTCTCGTACTTGTGCGCCAGCTTGTGGCTGTCGCGGGTCTCGGGCAGCAGGCGGTGGAAGAACTCGATGTAGCTCGGGTGAATGTCCGGGCTCCACTCGTCCACCAGCGGGTGCGCGACGATCAACACGCCGCCCTTCCGCAGCAGCGGGTCGCCGCGATACATGTTGAAGAAGTAGCCCAGCGCCGTGCAGTGCACGAGCAGCGGGTTCATGATCGCGTCGACGTTGTAGGGGCAGAGGAACGGGATCCCGCTGACCAGCACGTCGCACTGACCCTGCACCGGGACCGAATACTGGCGGAAGCAGGCGTCGAGGGTGTGCGGGTGCACCGCCTCGGTCCGCCCGGCGAACACGCCGGTCACGCCGTACTCCGCGGGGGTCTTCTGCATGAACGCGCGTCGCGCACCCATCGGGAGCTTGTCGAGGGTCCACTTCAGCCCGCGGAAGGCCAGCTCGTCGGCGCCGCTCCACTCGTCCTCGTTCTTGGCGAGGAAGTCCAGCGTGCGCCCGTACATCTTGTTGTTCACGGTCGTCTCGATCGTGAACACGTTGAGGGTCTCGTCGACGAGCTTCCCGATCCGGTCGACCTTGCTCGCGAGGTCGCTCTTGGCCGGGTCCATGAACGACCACGACTCGTTGAGCGTCTTCGGGTTGTGGTGGCTCTGCAGGGTGTCGTAGCCACAGAGGCCGACGCCGACGCTCTTGTGCCCGCCGTCCATGGGCACCAGGTTCAGGTTGACGTAGATCACCAGGTCCGACTCGACCGCCTGGCGGTTGAGGATCACCTTGTCGCCGTGCTCGGTCGTGCCGATGGAGACCATGTTCTCGTGGTCCTCGGCGTCGTGGTTGCGGATCCGCTTCCCCGGCGAGAACTCCTTCCACACCCGCGGGCCGACCATGCGCCGGATCTCGGCGTCCGTCATCTTGCGGTGCAGCGAGATCGCGACCAGGATCTCGATGTCGTCGACTCCGTAGTCGGCGAGCAGGTCGAGCACGACCTCCAGTACCTCCTGGCGCACGTCGGGGGTCTTCATCTTCGGCAGCGGCAAGCTGACGTCGTCGACCGCGATCACGACCTTCATGCCCGGGGTCAAGAGTGCGAACAGCGGGTCGCAGCCCTGGGGGTGCGCCAGGGCGTGGCGCACCGCCTGCTTGACGTTGGGCACGGGGTCGAGGGGCGGGGGCGGGTAGATCACCCGCGTGCCCTCGGGGAACTTCTCCCTGAGGAAGCCCGGTCCGTAGTGGACGACGCGCGGCGCCGAGGCGCGGTCGAGGGTGACCACGCAGCCCTCTCGGGATCCAACTGGAGCGCTCATGCTTCGCTGTCCTCTCGGCGGGCGTTGGCCGCCAGGGTGTGCAGTCGGTTGACGACCCCGCGCACCCCGCGCTCGGCCGTGGGCCGGCGGAGGATCGCCTCGTCTCGCAGCGAGCGCGCGGTGCGCGCGGCCCAGCGGCCGGCGCGGGCGGCGAGCTTGCCGCTGAAGGTCCTCCCGCCGGCGTCGACGTAGAGCACGGGCCAGCCGTGGGAGCGGGCCGTGGCTTGCAACCGGGTGTCGGGGTTCACGGCCACCGGGCGGCCGACCATGCTCAGCATGGGCAGGTCGGCCACGTCGTCGGCGTAGGCCACGCTCAACGAGAGGTCGATCTCGTGCTCGCGCGCGAAGTCGCGGATCCAGGCCGCCTTCGCGGGTCCGGCCATCACCGGCGGCTTGAGCACGCCGGTGCAGCGGCCGTTCTTCTCGAACTCCAGCCGTGTCGCGACGCAGGTCCCGATCCCCAGGTGCTTGGCGACGGGCTCGGCCACGAAGTCCAACGCGCCGGTGACCAGCACCTGCTCGTAGCCGTAGGCGCGGTCGGCCTCGAGCAGCTCGCGCACACCGGCGTAGAGCTTCTTGTGCAGCACGTTCTCGAACAGCTGCTCGCCCAACACCGCCAGCCGGTCCTCGGAGAGGCCGGCGTAGGCCTTGTAGAAGGCTTCGTTGAACTGGTAGCGGTCGAGGCTGTCGAGGTACTTGTAGTAGGGCCCCTTGGCCGCGATCTCCAACAGGCGGCGCGCGCGCTGCGGGTAGCTGGGGTCGTTGCGGGCGAAGTAGAGGTAGTGGTCGACCACGCTCCCGTGCAGGAGCGTGCCGTCCATGTCGTAGAAGGCGGCCATTTTGCCGCCTGGTTTACCTGGTCCGCCAAACCGACTGGATCCGTGCACTGGTCCCCGCTTCTGCGCCGTAACCCGAAGGAGCGCATAGGGTATCGATCTGCTGGCCGCGAGCAAGGGTGTGTGGGACGTCGCGTCCAACGCCGCACTCGCTCTGAGATTCGTTCGCGAGTAGCGCGCACTATAGTTCCGCCCCTCTTGGCGAGCGGAATTCGGGTTCCCTTGGCGAACTGGTTCCGTAGACTCGCGCGCTCGAGAGGCAAACCCATGATCCGATTCAGCACCGCGCTCACGCTCCTGGCCCTCTCTGCCGGAGCCGCGACCGCCGCGACCTTCACCGTCACCAACACCAACGACACCGGCGCCGGCAGCCTGCGCGCCGCCGTCGCCGCGGCCAACGCCGCCGCCGGCGACGACGAGATCGTGTTCGACCCGAGCCTGGCCGGGCAGACGATCGTCCTGCTGACCACCGACGCGGGCGGGAGCGCGTTGTTCGGCAACAGCGCGCTCTACGTGAGCGAGGCTGCCGCGACCCTCACCATCAACGGAGCCGGCGCGCCCGGGGTCTTGATCTCGGGCGACTTCTCCAAGCGGCACTTCGCCGTGGAGACCAACGCGACCTTGACCTTGCAGAACCTGACGTTGATCGACGGGCGCATCGACGGGCGCGCCGGTGGGGCCGGCGACGGCGGCGGCGGCGGGAGCGCAGGAATGGGCGGCGCGGTCTTCGTCGACACCGGCGGGACCCTGACCGTCCTCGCCTGCACGATTCGCAACTGCACCGCGCGCGGCGGCAACGGCGGCGCCGGGACGGGCGTCGGCGGCGGAGGCGGCGGCGGCGGCCTGGCCGCCGTTGGCGGGCCGAACGCGGGCACCACCGGTGGCGCGGGCGGCGGCCCCAACGGTGGCGCAGCCGGATCGCCCGGCGGCGCGGGCGGCGTCGGCGGTGGCGGGGGTGGCGGGAACCAGGTCGCCGACCCTACCTCGGCGATCGGCGGCGCGGGTGGCTTCGGCGGCGGCGGCGGCGGCAGCGGGCAGCTCACCGGTGGGCCGGGCACCGGCCTCGCCGCCGGAGGCGCAGGGGGCTTCGGTGGCGGCGGCGGCGGTCGCGGCGCGGTCAACAACACCATGGGATCCTCCGCAGGCGCCGCTGGCTTCGCCGGCGGGGCAGGCGGCGTCGACGCGGCCTCGGCCGTGAACCGCGGCGGCGGCGGCGCGGGCGCGGGTCTGGGCGGCGCGATCTTCAACAACGCCGCCACCGTGAACCTGATCAACTCCACCTTCGTGGGCAACTTCGCCCTCGGCGGCAACGGCGGGGTGGGCAGCGCCACGCCCCTCGGGGACGGCTCCTCGGGTACCGGCCTCGGCGGGGCGGTGTTCCTCCTCAACGGGACCACACGGATCGTGGGTTGCACCCTGGGCGGCAACACCGGCTCCCAGGGTGGCGCGGCGGTCTACGTCCGCGGCGACTTTGGCGGAACCGCGACCCTGTTCTTCGAGAACTCGATTGCGGCGGACCAGCTGGGCAGCCCCAACGAGATCCTGGCGACCGCCAGCATGGTGAGCATGGTGGCCGCGTCCGGCATGGGCAACGTGATCGAGTCCTCCGTGGGCGTGCCCGCCCTGGGGGCGACCACCGCCGACCCCGCGCTCCAGGCCCTGGCCGACAACGGCGGGCCGACCCAGACCCAGTCTCTGGGCGCCGGCAGCAGCGCGCTGGGGATTGGCGTCGGGGCCACCTGCGCCGCCGCCGTGCCCACCGGCTCCGGCGGCCTCGACCAGCGCGGGGCGACCCGTGTCACCTGCGACGCGGGCGCCTTCGAGAACGGCACCGGCTCGATCGTGGTCCTCGGCGGTGACTCCCAGAGCACGCTGGTCAACAGCGCGTTCGCGACCCCGCTGCGCGTGCGCGTGCTCAACGGCCTCGGTGCGCCCCAGGCCGGTGTCAACGTGACCTTCACCGCTCCTGGTGCTGGCGCCAGCGCGACCTTCTCCAGCAACCCCGTGGTCACCAACGCCATGGGCGAGGCGGAGGTCACGGCCACCGCCAACGGCACCGCGGGCAGCTACACGGTGTTCGCCAGCGTCCCCACCGGCGCCAACGCGAACTTTGGGCTGACCAACACGACCAACAGCCTGACGGTGATCGGCGGCGACAACCAGCAGGCTCCCGCGAACGGGCTCTTCACCCAGGAGCTCGCCGTGCGCCTGCTCAACTCGAGCGGCGCGCCGATCGTCGGCCAGGCGATCACGTTCACGGCGCCCGGCGGGGGCCCCAGCGGCGCCTTCAGCCAAGCGGTGGTCGTCACCGACGCTCAGGGCGAGGCCCGGACGCGGATCATCGCCAACGCCACCCCGGGCGGCTTCGTCGCCACCGCGTCAGCCCTCGGGGTGAGCGCGAACTTCACCCTCACGATCATCGCGGACGGCGGCGGCGGCGGATTCCTCCCCGTCCGTCAGCAGTACGTGATCAAGGGCGACGACTGCTCGCTCAGTCCGGCCGAGCCCGGCCCCTGGTCGGGCCTGATCGTCGGCGGGCTGCTGCTCGCGCTGCTGGCGCTCCGTCGCCGCAGCTAGGCCGGGCGCGAACTCAGGGGGCAGCCCCACACGAACGCAGGCGCCCCTAAGGGCGCCTGCGTCATTTCGGAGAAGGGGGGATTCGAACCCCCGGAAGAGTTACCTCCTCACTGGTTTTCGAAACCAGCCCGTTCGACCGCTCCGGCACCTCTCCGTGCCGCAGATCCTACCGTCGCCGTTCTGGCCCGCAAGGGATGCCGGTGGTTCCTTGCGCCCACCCTGCGCGGCTGAGTTCTGCGCCACGATCCATTGGGAAGGACTCCGCCGTGAGGCCGGCGGCAAGCCGGCCTCGCAAGAAAAATGCAGCCCCTCCCGCGAAGAGGGAGGGGCGTGTGTGTGATGGAAATGGACGGGTCCGCGCTGGGTGAGTAGCCTGACGGACTCACCCACCAGGAGCTGCATGCGGATCTTCTTGCTCAACGCGCCGTTTCACCGCAACTACAGCCGGCACCAACGCTCGCCTGCGGTCACCAAGAGCCGCACGCTCTACTACCCGATCTGGCTGAGCTACGCCGCGGGGTTGCTCGACACCCACGGGTTCGAGATCCAGCTCGTCGACGGCCCCGGTGAGGACATCGACCGCCGCGAGGCCTTGCGCCGCGCGGAGGCGTTCAAGCCCCACGTGGTGGTGGTCTCGACATCGACGCCCTCGATCGCCAACGACATCGAGGTCGCCGAGGAGCTGAAGGCCGCCACCGGCGCCTACACGGTGCTGGTGGGCACCCACACCTCGGCCCGCCCCCTGGAGTCCCTGCGCGCGGCCACCACCGTCGACGCGGTCACCCGGCGCGAATACGACTGGACGCTGCTCGAGCTGGTCAAGCACCTCGAGGGCGGCGGCGGCGATCCCGAGGGGATCCTGGGGCTCACCTGGCGGCGCGCCGACGGCGAGCTGATCACCGAGCCCGACCGCCCCGACCAGGCGGACATCAGCGGGCTGCCCCACGTGGCCCGGCTCTACGCCCGCTTCTTCAAGGGTCACTGGAAGCGCTACTTCTACGCGATCACCCGCCACCCGGTGGTCACGATCGTCACGGGCCGCGGCTGCCCCTACAAGTGCACCTACTGCCTGTTCCCCCAGACGCTGACCGGCCACGGCTATCGCCGGCGTCCGGTCGAGGCGATCGTCGACGAGTTCAAGTTCATCGAGCGCGAGTTCCCGGGCGTGCGCGAGGTGTTCATCGAGGACGACACCCTCACCGTGGACAAGAAGCGCTGCCGGCGCTTCGCCGAGGAGATGATCCGCCGCCGAGTCAAGCTGCGCTGGACCGCCAACGCTCGCTGCGACGTCGACCTCGAGACGCTGACCCTCCTGCGCAAGGCCGGACTGCGCCTCTTGTGCGTGGGCGTCGAGAGCGCCGACCAGGCGATCCTCGACAACGTGCAGAAGGACATTCGCGTCGACCAGATCGAGCGCTTCTTCGAGGACAGCAAGAAGGCCGACGTGCTCGTGCACGGCTGCTTCATGGTCGGCAACCCCGGCGAGACCCAGCAGACCCTCGAGCGCACGCTGAGCTTCGCCAAGAAGTTGAACCCCGACACCGCGCAGTTCTTTCCGCTGATGGTCTACCCCGGGACCAAGGCCTACGAGTGGGCCGAGCAGGAGAACCTGCTCGAGACCCAGGACTACGAGCGCTGGCTGACCCCCGAGGGGTTGCACCGCAGCGTGATCGAGCGCCCGAACCTCTCGTCGGAGAGCCTGCGCGAGTTCTGCGATCGCGCTCGCCGCGAGTACTACCTCCGCCCGAGCTACATGCTGCAGAAGGCGAAGCAGGTGGCCACCGACCCCTACGAGGCCGCGCGCACCGCCAAGTCGCTGGTGACCTTCGCGCGCTACCTCGTCGACCGCGACGGCGGCGCCACCCAGCACGCCGGCACCACCAGCGCGTGAGCACCGGCCGGGTCCCGTGAGCGAACAGCTCGGCTCCACGGAACCCCGCGCGACCGTGGTGATCCCGGCCCGGGACGCGGAGGATCTGGTGGGCGAGACCGTCGCTGGGTTGGCTCACGCCAGCTGCCCGCTGCAGGTGATCGTGGTCGACGACGGCTCGGTGGATCGCACCGGCGAGGTCGCCGCGCAGGCGGGCGCCGAGGTCGTGCGCGCCGCGGGCGACGGCCCCGCGCGCGCGCGCAACCTGGGCTGTGCCCGTGCCCGCGCCGACGTGCTCGTGTTCACCGACGCCGACTGCCGCCCGACCCCGGGGTTCGTCGAGGCCCTCCTGGCCCCCCTCGTCGACCCCGAGATCGCGGGGGTCAAGGGCGCCTACCTCACCGAGCAGCGCTCGCTGACCGCGCGCTTCGTGCAGCAAGAGTACGAAGAGCGCTACCGGCGCATGGCCCGCCGGCGGTTCATCGACTTCGTCGACACCTACGCCTGCGCCTACCGCAAGCCGGTGTTCGACGCGGTCGGCGGCTTCGACGAGCGCTACCGCCTGCCCTCGACCGAGGACCAGGAGCTGAGCTTTCGGATCGCGGCGACCGGGGCGCGCATGGTGTTCGCTCCCGAGGCGCGCGTGGTCCACCGGCACGCCGACACCCTCCTGGGCTATGCGCGCAAGAAGGCCAAGATCGGGCGCTTCAAGGTCGCCACCCTCCGCCGGCACCCCTCGAAGGCCGTCGACGACGCGCACACCCCGGGGACGCTCAAGCTGCAGCTGCTCCTCGGTCCCCTGGTCGTGCTCGCCCCGGTCGCGGTCATGGTGCTGGTGTGGGCTGGCGCACCGAGCTGGGCGTCGCTGGCCTGCGCTGCGCCGCCCGCGCTGTTCCTGCTCAGCTGCCTGCCGTTCACGCTCTGCGCCCTGCGCGCCGACCCCGCGGTCGGGATCTTGACACCGGCGTTCTGCCTCGTGCGCGCGCTGGCCCTCGGCTGGGGCGTGGTCCGCGGGCTGCTCGCCGAGCTCGGCGGTGGCGTGCTCCCCGAGGAGCAGCCCGCGTGATCACCGCCAGCCACGGGGAGCGCGCGCTGCTGGTGGTCGGGGACCTGACCCTCGTCGCCGGCTCGCTGGTCCTCGCCTACCTGCTGCGCTTCGCCTGGGAGGTCGGGGTCGTGACCCAGATCCCGCCGGCGCCGCTGGGGCGCTACGTGCAGGCGCTGCTGGTGGCGTTGTTGGTGTTCCTCGTCGTGCTCCACGGCGCGGGGCTCTACGAGCGGATCCCGGCCCGCGGTCACGACGTGGTCGAGGAGACCTGGCGCGCGGTGACCCTCGCCTCGCTCGTCGTGCTCGCGGCGAGCTTCTTCTACCGCGACGTCTCCTACTCGCGGACGGTGACCCTGCTCGGCTGGGCCCTCTGCGCGCTGGCACTCCCCGTCCCGCGGTTGGCCCTGCTCGGGCGTCGGCGGAGGGCCTACACCCGGGGTGAGCGCCTGCTCCCGGTGCTGCTGGTGGGGGCGCGCGAGCGGATCGCCGACCTCGAAGCCCGCCTCGCCAACCGGCGCGTGTTCGGCGTCGACGTCCGCGGGCGGCTCGCGGTGGAGGAGACGCCGGAGCTCGCCCCCGCGGTGGAGCAGGGCCTCGACGGGGTGCGCGAGGTCTTGTTGACCGACGGCGTCGAGCGCCTGGCGCTGCTGGAGGTGCTCGAGGTGTGCGAGCGGCGGGGCGTGGAGGCGCGGGTCGTGCCCTGCCTCTACGACCTGTTCGTCGTTCCCGAGGACCTCGACGAGACCTACGGCGTGCCGTTCATTGCGATCCGCGAGCGACGCTTCGTGCTGCTCAGCCGCGCGCTGAAGCGCGTGTTCGACCTCGTCGTCGGCGGGGTCACGCTGCTGTTGGCGTCGCCGCTGCTGGCGTTCCTCGCCTGGCGGATTCGCCGCGAGAGCCCCGGCCCGGCGTTCTTCGTCCACACCCGGATCGGCGAGCAGGGCAAGCCCTTCGCCATGTGGAAGCTGCGGACCATGGTCAGCGACGCCGAGGCCAAGCTGCAGGACCTGGTGAGCGTCGACGACCTCCCCGAGCCGGTCTACAAGCTGCAGGACGACCCGCGGGTCACGCCGCTGGGGGCCAAGCTGCGCGCTTGGAGCCTCGACGAGCTCCCGCAGCTGTGGAACGTGGTCAAGGGCGACATGAGCCTCGTCGGTCCGCGCCCAGAGTGGGAGCTGGTCGTCGCGCGCTACGACGCCCACCAACGCCGACGGCTGAAGGCCAAGCCCGGGCTGACGGGCCTGCAGCAGCTCGAGGCGCGCGGGGTCGAGGACCTCGACGAGCGGATCCGGCTCGACGTCTACTACATTCGCCGGCGCACGTTCCTCTTCGACCTGTGGTTGCTGGCGCGGACCCCGCTAGCCGTGCTCCGCGGCGAAGGTGCGCGGTGAGCCGCGCCCGCGCGTGGGCGCTCCTGGCAGGGATCCTCCTCGTCGGGGGGTGGCTGCGGCTGGGAGCCCTGGGCGCGGACCTCCCCGTCGAGATCGGCATGACCTACGCCCCGGTGCAGGACGCGGCCTGGTACGCCGAGACCGCTGCGCGCCGGGTCGAGGGGGTGCCCCCCGAGCCCGAGGCCACCCCCTGGGACGTGGCGCTCTGGACGCACCTCGCCGCGACCTGGTTTCGCGCGTGGGGCGGCGCGGGCCCGGCCGCGTTGCATGCGCTGGGGGGGCTGCTCTCGCTGGCCACCGTCCTCGCGCTGTGGCGCTTCCTGCTCCCCCTCGGGCGCTCGACGGCGTTGGCCGGCGCGGCGGCGTTGGCCGTGCTCTACCCCACCGTACTCCTCGCCCGCAGCGGGCTGGTCTACGGGCCGGCTGCGCTCTACCTGTTGACCTGCGCCGCCCTCTGGCGGCTGGGGCGCGGGCGCAGCGCCCAGGCCCGGATCGCCTGCGAGCTCGGCGCCTGGGCGCTCTTGCTGCTCGGGTGCTGGGCGCTGCGCCCGCCCCTGGCCGCGCTCGGCGCAGGGCTGTTCGCGGCCCACGTGGCTCGCAGCGCGCACCCGCGGCGCTGGCTGATCGCGGGGGTGGTCCTCGCCGTCCTGGGCGGGGTAGCGCTGCTCTCGCTGTCCGCCCTACGCGCGTTCCCGGCGATCGATCAACTCGCCTACCGCCTGGAGTGGCACGGCTTCAGCGTCGGGCCCCGACGGTTGATCGGCGACGCGCTGCGGGTCGCCGGCGAGCCGAACCGCGGCGGCAGCGGCTTCGCGCGCCTGGCGTTGGTGCCCCTGGTGGCCGCGGCCTGGGGCTGGACCCTGGCGGTGCTGCGCGGGCCCCGGCTGAGCCCGGCCGCCCGCGAGACCGTGGCGCTGCTGGGGGGCTGGGTGGCTGGGCTCTACCTCGCGAGCTTGCCCTTCGGCAGCCGGCCCTTGCGCTACTGGGCGCTGATCGGCCCACCCCTGGCGGGGCTCGTCGGCGTGGGCCTGACCTGGCCGCGGCGCGCACGACCCCTGAGCCGGCTCGAGCTCCTCGCGCTCGCGCTGCCCGCCGCGGCGGTCGGCGCCCACGCGCTGGGGGTCCTGGTGGAGTGGGCGGGTTTCCTGGAGCCCGGGTTGGAGTCCGGCCAGCCAGCGCCATGGATCGACCCGCTGCCCCAGGTGGGCGCGCTCCTCGGGGCCGGGCTGTGCGTGCTCCTGGCCACCCTCCCTCCCTCCGAGCGGGGCGCGCGCCTGCGTCCGCTCCTGCTCGCGGTCGTGCTCGGGTTGCCGCTGGTGCGCAGCGCGGCGCTCCCGCTGGCGCCGACCGATTGGACGCTCCAGGCCCGGGGAGCGGTGGCCGAGCTGCTCGCCGACGGCGCGGTGCTCGCCGGCCCCTACGCGCCGGTGCTCCTGCAGGGCACCGGACGTGCGCGCCGGCTGGGCTACACGCTGAACACCGGGACCTTCCCCGACGGGACCCCACGACTGCCCGCGGGGTTGGCGTGGGCGCGAGAAGCTGGCGTGACCCACCTCGCCCTCGACCTGGGCCAGGAGCGAAGCTCGCAGCTGATCGCTCACTGCGCACGCGAGGGGGTGGAGCTCGAGGTCGTGGCGCTGCTGAGCGTGGGCGGGCCTCCCGACCACGACGTGCGCCGGCGGCACGTGCGCGGCGCCCAGGTGCTGCTGCTGCGCTTCCCCTGGTGCGCGGGCCTCAGCCCGGTGGAGGGGGGTGCTGCTCCTCAGCGTCACTCCACCTGGCTGGCGCTGGCGGGCGGTCGCTGCGCCGCTGGCAAGGCCGACGAGGCTTGGAGCTGGCGACAGCGCTGTCCCCCCGAGATCGTGCCCGAGCTGGACGCGACCATCCGCAGAACCTCGCCCCTGCCGTGGTTCAGCCAACGTAAATATTGACTTAACAGCCGGTTAAGAACTTATGCCGTCGGCGCCCTCCCCCCGTTGAACGCCCCCGGGTCTGGCGCTATAACCGTCCCAGGGAAGGGTTACCCCAAGTGACGATTTGCGTCACCCAAAGGTGCCCCTCAACGGCACTCTCCAAACATTCATCTCCAGCCACACGCTGCTTGTGAACCGGCATGGGGAATGCTAAAAGTTGAGCCCACGGGAAACATCGGGAACTGCGGACGTCAGTACAAGGAGACACTTTGAAGTTCAAGATCAAGAAGGGTTTCACCCTTATCGAGCTCATGATCGTTATCGCGATCATCGCCATCATCGCGGCCATCGCCATTCCGAACCTTATCGAGGCGCGGAAGCACGGTAACGAGGCTGCTGCGATCGGCGCCCTCAAGACCGTCACCACGGCCCAGTCGCTCTTCCGCGAAGGCGACAAGGAGACGGACACCAACTTCGATTACGGTTCGCTGCAGGAGCTGTCGAACACCTCGCTGATCGACGGCATCCTCGGTTCGGGCACCAAGCAGGGTTACACCTTCGCCGTGTTCCCCTCGAACTCGACCTCGGAGTTCCTCTGGTTCGCGACCGCGAACCCGAGCGTTCCCGGCACCACCGGTGACCGTTACTTCTGCACCAACCAGGCTGGCGTCGTCTACTACACCAGCCTCGCGTCGATCTCTATGAACTCGACCACCTGCGTCATTCCTACCGCCACGGTGCTGCCGGTCGGTAAGTAGGTTCGCCTTCAGGCTCAGCCTGATCGCATGACATAGCCAGAGCGGCAGTGGATTCCCCGCTGCCGCTCTTTCTCTTTTCGGAGAGTACGAGCAAGCACCCATGACCGCGCGTATGCGACAAGCCGTGCTCAGCGCGCCGCGCAGCCTCGAGCTGCGCGAGGTCGAGATCCCAACCCCCGGCTCCGGCGAGCTGGTCGTGCGCGTCGACCTGGCGCTGACCTGCGGGACCGACCTCAAGACCTACCGCCGCGGACACCCCAAGTTGCCCTTCCCCACGCTCCTCGGCCACGAGTACACCGGGACCGTGGCGCGGGTCGGTGCGGG
>Ga0070729_10004862_pt1 | contig 14291 bp, 16 predicted proteins | sample tdDd472_FD_66725 | JGI IMG/M metagenome (GOLD analysis project Ga0070729, IMG submission 66725) | Marine sediment microbial communities from the Atlantic coast under amendment with organic carbon and nitrate - tdDd47.2 | ecosystem: Environmental > Aquatic > Marine > Coastal > Sediment | place...
GCCTATGGTTGGTTCTCGTCACCGGCCATTGGCGCAGTGATCGCCATGGCTATGATCGTCAATATGTTGATTGCCGGGGTGGCGGGGGCGGCGATTCCGATCGTCTTGGACCGCTTTGGTATCGATCCCGCCGTAGCATCGAGCGTGTTTCTCACGACCGTCACCGACGTGGTCGGCTTCTTGGTGTTTTTGGGGTTGGGTGCGTGGCTTCTGGTTTGAGGCGACGATAGGGAGGAAAACGACAGGATGCCGACCGTATTGATCACCGGGGCCAATCGTGGTTTGGGCCTTGAATTTGCCCTGCAGTATGCGCAAGACGGCTGGGATGTGATCGCCACATGCCGCAATCCTCAAGGTGCGCCGGAATTATCCGCGTTGAACGGTGTGCAGGTTATCGCCTTGGACGTGACCGATTTCGACGGCGTTGCCCGCCTTGCCGATCAATTGTCCAGCGTTGCCATTGACGTTTTGATTAACAATGCGGGCGTCTACGGGCCGAAGGGGTATGGCCTCGGCGACATCGATTTCGATGCCTGGGAAGATGTCCTGCGCACAAACGTTTTGGCGCCGCTGCGTGTCGCCCAGTGCTTCGCGCCGCATGTCGCGAAAAGTGAGCTGAAGACCATTGCCATGTTGAGCTCGAAAATGGGGTCCATGACGGACAACACATCCGGCGGCAGCTACATCTACCGATCGTCCAAGGCTGCGTTAAATGCCGTGGTGAAAAGCCTGGCCCACGACTTGGCAGGTGACGGCATTGTCAATATCGCACTGCATCCAGGCTGGGTGCGCACCGATATGGGCGGTCCCAACGGTTTGATCGACGCACCGCAAAGCGTGCGGGGATTGCGTCGCGTGATCGCCGAAGCCGGTGGCGATCAAAGCGGTGGCTTTTTCAATTACAATGGTGCTCCGATTGCATGGTAAAGGTCCGAAGCTCTTGATTTTCTACGTCGTATGCACAAGTTTAACTGTATAAATAACACAAGTGTGATCTTAGGTTGGGAATGGCAGATATGCCGGGCATGAGCAGGGCGTTGCAGAACGAACGCATTTCACAGATGCGTGTGCTCGTCGTTGATTCCTTTGGCCAGTTTCGCGAGTTGATGCGCGATATCTTGCTCCGTGGCATCGGTGTTGGTGATGTGATCGAATCTCGTGACGGTAAAGAAGCCATTTCGATATTGCGCGAAACGCCGTGCGATGTTGTGTTTGCCGATGCGTCCATGGAACCTATCGGCGGTGTGGAATTGACTCGTCAAATTCGCGCCGGCGTCGATGGTATCGATCCCTTTCTTCCGGTCATCGTGATGTCCGGTCATGCCAATCTCGGTGAAATTATCGAGGCGCGCGATACCGGCGCCAACGACTATATCGCCAAGCCGCTTTCGGCGAAGATATTGGACTTGCGCTTGCATGCTCTGGTGGCTCGCCCCCGGCCGTTTATTCGTTCCGACAATTTCTTTGGGCCGGATCGCCGCCGTCATGCTGTGGATCAATTCAAAGGGCCAAACCGTCGCATTGGCGCGCCGGACAACAGCGACACTGAGCCTTCCGGCAGCGTACTGTGAGCGTACATCTGGTCAAATTGGCGGTCGGTGTCGAGGATGTCGACCATCTGCGCCGCATTCAACGCGCGCGCATCGAACAGAATGTAGCCAACGGCCTATCGCCGCTGCACCGTCACGTGACGCGTATGACGCCGAAGCGTCAGGACGAGCTTTTGGACGGCGGTTCGCTCTACTGGGTCATCAAAGGGATGATCCGCGTGCGTCAAAAAGTGGTCGGCTTCGAAAATTTCACGGATGACGAAGGTGTGCGGCGCTGCGCCTTCGTTCTTGATCCCGAATTGGTGCCCACACAAAACCGTCCGCAGCGTGCGTTTCAAGGGTGGCGGTATTTGCCCCAGGACAAAGCGCCTAAGGATGCCGAAGGTGGGCATAATGGGGAATTGCCTACGGATTTGGTCCGCGATCTCGAAGATCTTGGTCTTCTTTAGGAACCGTTTCAAGTAAATGTCGTTTTTCCCTTTAAGCCATTGTGGGGAAAGGATATGCTCTTTTCAGCCGTACGGGGGCGTGCGGTGAGTATGTGTGTTGAAGGCGCAAATTTCGGCACACAACAGGGACTAGGTTAAACGCATGTCTTCCGTCGATGTGACCAAACTCAACATCATGGTCGTTGAGGACAATGTCCATTTTCTGACATTGATCCGTTCCATCCTCGAAGCGTTGGGTATGTCCAGCATTGAAGAGGCGCGCGATGGAATCGAGGCGCTGGAACTTTTGGGCGACGAAGAACACCGCGATATCGATCTCGTGATCCTCGATTGGAAAATGGAGGGCATGGACGGCGTCGAATGCGTCAGCCAAATCCGTAAACTCGATTGCGACAATCGCACCGTACCCATCATCATGGTGACCGGTTACACCGAAACCAGCCTGCAAAACGAAGCGCGCGATGCCGGGGTCAACGATTTCCTTGGCAAGCCCATCTCGCCGCAATCGTTGTTGAGCCGCATTGTCAGTGTCATGGAAGCCCCGCGCGAATGGATCGAAAGTGACGGGTATCATGGTCCGGACCGCAGGCGTGCAAGCGAACCGTACAAAGTGCCGGATCGGCGCAAGAGTTAAAATACTGGCGAGGAGATCGGCTTTGCGTGTAGAGTCCGGTTCCAACGATTCTGCGCACAGTCCTGCGCGATTTCATGTGATTTTAAGATAACGGGGGCCCCATGGCAGGTAGTGTCAACAAGGTGATTTTGGTCGGAAATCTCGGCCGTGACCCGGAAGTGCGCTTCACCCAAGACAACAAAAAAATCGTCAATATGTCTGTTGCGACGTCCGAATCGTGGAAAGATCGCAACACCGGCGAACGGCGAGAGCGCACCGAATGGCACCGCGTGGTGATTTTTAGCGAGGGCCTCGCCAACATTGCCGAGCAATACCTCAAGAAGGGCTCCAAAGTTTATATCGAAGGTCAGTTGCAAACCCGCAAATGGCAGGACCAGAGTGGTCAGGACAAATATTCCACCGAAGTGGTGCTGCAAGGCTTTAATTGCGCCATGACCATGCTCGACGGGCGTGATGGTGGCTCCGGCGGTGGCGGATTTGGCGGCGGCTCTTCCGGTGGTTACGATTCCGGTCCGGCAAGCGGCGGCAACGACAGCTTCGGCGGCGGTGGCGGCGGTCCCGCGCCGGGCGCCGATCTGGACGACGAAATTCCCTTCTAGGGCATACGTTTCGGGGGAGGGAGCTCTCTTTAAAGGGGGCTAACTCGAGAAGGCCGGATGGGGTTCCCATCCGGCTTTTTTCGTGCCGTTTTCTGCGTCCGGTAAAAGCCGGGGAAAAAGCCTTCATTTAGTTGTTTTCCAACCCCCGAAATGCTAGATTTTGGGGATCGGAAAGCGGTCTAAGAGGGCCGCTTTCGACGTCTAACAACATACTGATTTTACAGGGAAATTCATTTGACGTCCGAATCGTCCGCGCCGCCCCCTTCGCGGGAAGGGGGTTACGAATCCGTCGCCATCGAAGATGAGATGAAAAGCTCGTATCTCGATTACGCTATGAGCGTGATCGTGAGCCGTGCTCTGCCCGATGTGCGCGATGGTCTGAAACCGGTTCACCGGCGCATCGTCCACGCCATGAACGAGAACGGCTACGACAGCACCAAGCCGTATCGCAAGTCGGCGCGCATTGTTGGTGACGTCATGGGTAAATATCACCCCCACGGCGACAGCGCGATTTACGACGCCATGGTGCGCATGGCGCAGAATTTCTCGTTGCGCCTGCCGCTGATCGACGGCCAGGGCAATTTCGGCTCGATGGACGGCGACCGCGCCGCCGCGATGCGTTACACCGAAGCGCGCATGGCCAAATCCGCACATGCCCTGATCGACGACATCGACAAGGACACCGTCGATTTCCAGGCCAACTACGACGATACCCAGCGCGAACCGACGGTGCTTCCGGCGCGTTTCCCGAATTTGCTGGTCAACGGTGCGGGTGGTATCGCCGTCGGCATGGCGACCAATATCCCGCCGCACAATTTGGGCGAAGTGCTCGACGGCTGCATGGCGGTGATCGAAGACCCCGACATCACCATTGACGGCCTGATGGAATACGTCAAAGGCCCGGACTTCCCGACCGGCGGCCTGATTATGGGCAAGCAAGGCATTTACAAGGCGTTTCACACCGGGCGTGGGTCCGTGGTCATGCGCGGCCGCACCGAGATCGAGGAACGCGCCAAGGGGCGCGAAGCCATCATCATCACCGAGGTGCCGTATCAGGTTAACAAGGCGCGCATGGTCGAAATCATGGCCGAATGCGTGCGCGATAAGAAGATTGAAGGCATTTCCGACCTCCGCGACGAATCCGACCGTCATGGCGTGCGTGTCGTGGTCGAGATCAAAAGGGATGCAATGGCCGAGGTGGTCTTGAACCAGCTGTTCAAGTTCACCCCGCTGCAAACCAGCTTCGGCGTCAACATGCTGGCTCTGAACAAGGGCCGTCCGCAGCTGATGAACATCAAGGAAATTCTGCAGGCCTTTGTCGAATTCCGTGAAGAAGTCATTCGCCGCCGCACCATTTTCGAACTGGGCAAGGCGCGCGACAAGGCCCACCTGTTGGTTGGTCTGGCCATCGCCGTCGCCAATATCGATGAAGTCATTGCCCTGATCCGCAGGGCTCCCAATCCTCAGGTGGCGCGCGAACAGTTGATGGAGCGTGAGTGGCCTGCGGGCGACGTCACGCCGTTGATTGAACTGATTGACGAGCCCGGCCGCGTGGTGTCCGAACAGGGCACCTATAAGCTGTCGGAAACCCAGGCCAAGGGCATCTTGGAACTGCGCCTGCACCGTTTGACCGGGTTGGAACGCGACAAAATCGCCGAAGACCTGCAGGAACTGGGCGACCAGATCAAGGAACTGCTGGAAATCCTCAGCTCCCGCGATCGTCTTTATGAAGTGCTGCGCGGCGAGTTGGAGGCGATGCGCCTGCAGTTCGCCAACGACCGGCGCACCTCGTTGGAAGAAGCCGAATTCGAACACGACATCGAAGACCTGATTCAGCGCGAAGACATGGTCGTCACCGTGACCAACACCGGCTACATCAAGCGCGTGCCGCTGTCGACCTACCGCGCCCAACGTCGTGGCGGCAAGGGACGCTCCGGCATGTCCATGCGGGACGAGGATTTCGTCTCCCAGGTGTTCGTGGTCAATACACACACCCCGGTGCTGTTCTTCTCCTCCACCGGCATGGTCTACAAGCTCAAGGTCTACAGGCTGCCGTTGGGCAGCCCCACGGCACGTGGTCAGGCGATGGTCAACCTGTTGCCATTGGATCAGGGCGAGACCATCTCCACCATGATGCCGTTGCCTGAGGATGAAGAAACCTGGGCCGACATGTTCGTGATGTTCGCCACCGCTTCGGGCGGCGTGCGACGCAACCGTTTGTCGGACTTCACCAACGTCATGTCCAACGGCAAAATCGCCATGAAACTGGACGAGGGCGATTGTCTGGTCGGTGTTCAGGTGTGCACCGAATCCGACGACGTGTTGCTGGCGGCGAAGAATGGCAAGTGCATTCGTTTTCCGGTCTCCAAAAAGGACGACAGCGGCAACGAAAAGGGTGTGCGTGTGTTCGCCAGCCGGGCATCGACCGGCGTGCGCGGCATGAAGCTGGGCAAAGGCGACAAGGTCGTGACCATGTCGATCCTGCGCCACGTCGATTTCGACACAGAAGAGCGCAATTCGTACCTGAAAATTCAAAGCGCGCGCCGACGTGCGGCCGGGGCGGAAGGGGAGCCCGACGGCGACCTGATCACCGATCCGACCCAATTGGGGCTGAGCGAAACGCGCTTCGCCGAAATGGAATCGATGGAAGACTTCATCCTCACCATCACCGAAAACGGCTATGGCAAACGCACGTCTGCATACGAATACCGTATCGCCGGACGTGGTGGTCAAGGGATCACCAACATCGAAACCAACAAGCGCAACGGCAGTGTCGTCGCATCTTTCCCGGTGGAAAGTGACGACCACCTGGTGATGGTGTCCAACGGTGGGCAGTTGATCCGTACCACCGTGGTCGATATCCGCATCGCCGGACGCAGCACTCAAGGGGTGACGTTGTTCAAGACCGCAGAGGGCGAGCATGTGGTATCCGTCACCCGCCTGTCCGATGTCGACGAGGAAGACCAAGAGCAAGACGGCGAAAATGGCGCGCAAAGCGTTGACGTTACGAACGAGCAAGCTGATGATGCGCCCGCGGCCGAAGCACCTGCAGAAGGGGCTGAGGGCGACGAAGACGGCGATCCGGGCGAATAACGGACGGAGACCTCCCCATGTCCACTTCTGAGTCCACAGGCAAACTGCGTACCGGCGTTTATCCCGGCACCTTCGACCCCCCCACCAACGGGCATATGGATATCATTTGCCGTGCGACGCGGGTGGTCGATCGCTTGATCGTCGCCGTTGCCGTCAACGCAGGCAAAGAGCCGCTGTATACGCTGGATGAGCGTGTCGAGATGGTCAAGTCCGAGCTGGCGACCGCCAAGCTCCAGCCCGGCGTCGAGATCGATGTGCGCCCGTTCGACAACCTTCTGGTTGAATTCGTCAACGATGTTGGAGCCAACGTCATCGTGCGCGGGTTGCGCGCTGTTTCCGACTTCGAATATGAATTCCAGATGGCTGGTATGAACTCGCGCCTAAGCCCCGAATTGGAGACCGTGTTCTTGATGGCGTCGGATAAAAACCAGTTTATTTCCAGCCGCTTCGTTAAGGAAATCGGCCGCCTTGGGGGCGATGTCCGACACTTCGTTTCCGACGCCGTTGCGGCCCGGTTGAAGGAACGCTTCAACGCCGAATAGGCGCAAAATTTAAGCTTCGAAAAAAAAGCATCCATTTGTGTGCGGTAAGGCTTGACCGATAGCCCCCCGGGCCTTAAGTTCCGCCCCGCACACACCGAAGCGCACCGCTTCGCGACAATGAGCGCGCTTAGCTCAGTTGGTAGAGCAACTGACTTTTAATCAGTAGGTCGTGGGTTCGAATCCCGCAGCGCGTACCAATTCAGACCCCAGCAGCTTCCGGTTGCTGGGGTTTTTGGTGTTTGTCCCTACGGTGTCAGTTTGATGATCGTTTCCGCCTGTTGGCGCAGGCGTTGGGTGAAGGTTTGCAGCAACAGGCTGATGACTTGATCCGACGTTTGCAGGCGTTGCAGGAAATCCTCCTTGGTGATGACCAGGACTTCCGTTTGGTCCAGCGTGATGGCGGTGGCAGCGCGGGGATGGTCGTCGATCAACGCCATTTCGCCGATGATGTTGCCGCTTTTGAGCGTCGCGATGGTGCGTGGTGAATCGTCTTTGGATTGCTTGGTGATTTTGACCTCGCCCGATTTTATGAGGTAGGCGTGTTCGCCCGGCTCACCTTCTTTGAAGATGGTTGCTCCAAGGGGATAGATTTTCTTTTCCAGCGCCATGGTTGCTCTCGTACCCGTTCAGCCGTGTTCTTTTGTGTGTCGTGGGTATTTTTCACTGATCCGGTGGCGGAGAAAACAATAAATCACACAAACCTTATGCGGGCATGTTCACAGGGGCCGGTATGCGACCTTTCATGGTAAACTCAACCTATGCTACAGATCGCACCGGATAATTCGGTAGACGCCAAGCCCTTCGATGGGGATGAAGACAAGATGGTTTGCGCACAGTGTGGAACCTTCGTCACGCGCCGGGCGTGGGAGATGCCCATTGATGGGCGGAGCGAGCATTTCTGCGTCAACCCGCTGGGTATCGAATTTCGCGTGTTGAGCTTTTCCGAAGCCCCGGGTGCCAAAGCGGTCGGCCCGGCCAGGACCGAGGCGAGTTGGTTCGGCGGTTATGCTTGGCGGCTGTCTTTGTGCGTGTCGTGCGGGTCGCATTTGGGATGGCGCTATGAACAGGTCGGCGGTGGCGGACTGTTCTTCGGCCTGATCCACGAAGCCCTGAGCGAGCAATCCACGGATAGCTAACTTACCCCTTATGGCGTGCCGACAAATTTTTGGTAGTTGCTGACCCATTCTTGCGTCGTACCAGCCCCGCCTGCGGTGTTGTAGTGCGTTTTCCAATACTGCGCGAGGGCTTCCAGGTCGGTTGCATCGCTGGGCAGGGCACCGGGTTGACGCCAGAAGATGACGCGCGCCATGGCGACGGAGTAGGCGAGGTTCGTTATCAGGTCCCGAGCGGTTTGTTTGCCGCCGGTGGCAAGCCCGGACATCACGTCGGCCAAGTCTGGGCGGTAGGCGAGGTAATTGGTCCATACATCGTCATGGGTGTTGGGTTCGATTTGCATCACCCCCAAAGCCGGTCCGCCGCCCAGTTGTGCGAGATAGGTCAGATGGCTTTCCTGCATTGCCGTGCCGACCAATAGGTTCTCGGCAGAGGGTGTGTTTATTGCCTGATTGTACGTCGATAATGTGTGCAATGTCGGCTGGACGACAAGTGTGCGGAATTGTTGAACATCAAGCATTGGTGCCACACCCCCTAAGTAAAACGACTGTTGATTAAATGACGGATGGTCATATGGGGTGTGAAATAAAAACCAGCCCAAAGGGGTGGGGATGTGGCCTATTCAAGTAAAACTAAAGTTTATACCGCCGTTTCTCCGGGTGTTTCATTGTTGCAACAACCTGATTTCTTTTTCACAAATTATTGAAATTGTCGGTTGACTGAAAGAAAAGCTTTGTTAACGATTTGTGACGAGACTATTTATGAGTCGAGTGTTTTGTCTCACCAACCAGACAGGATGCTGAAGTCAAGGGCACTGAAGAAGGGGATCTGGGATGTTAAACCCCAGCATGAGCCAAGTTTACTTGGTCAAGTTCTACAACAAAGTCGTGCGCGCCTTGGTCAAGGAAAACCAAAGTCATTCGTTTTTCGAAGATCACTGGGCCGACGTGCATACCCAAGACGTAACCGCAACGGACGAGGCTGAAGCGCGCAAAAAAATCGCTAAGCGCTTTCCGCCCGAAGATGGCTTCGTGATCGAAGCTGTGATGGCCGCCGTACACTAGCGGTTCCGGTTACAAAAGTTCGTGCTGCCGCTGATGTAATCGGCGGAGCAGACGATGAAGATGGCTTAGTCTGTAAGTTGGCGGGTGGGCTGCAAACGTTTTGCAGATCCGTTTTTTCGGTTTGTGCCAACCGATTTCCATTTCCCCTGAAGCTCCGATCTGATTGGTCGGGGCTTTTTATTTGAGGCGGGGTGGAATTTATTATTCTTCGCCACCGGTTTCGAAGAAGCGCCAGGCATCGACGCCTTTGAGCACCACACCATCGAAGCCGAGATCAATGATCCCGTAGAGAAACGAGTTGGTTCCGCCGCTGATCACCGATTGCCAATTCGGGTCCCAAAAGAGCGTGCGATGGCGGTCGGGATCTTCCAACAGCGGGATGGAGATAAACGGCGGCGAACCGACGCCCCAGTTGGATTGCCAATAGTAGTGATACGTTGCGGCGGTCGAGATATCCAGTTCCGCCAGCACCAACCGCCGCGATCCCAGGTTCTTGAACTTCATGCGGTGCACGTCGATGCGGCGCAGGGGGGTGCGGCCATGAAAAACGTTGGTGACGATGACGTCGTGGTTGGTGTAACTGAGCGCCTGGACGTAATCGTCCACCGTGCCGAAGCCTTGCGAATTGGCAATGTATACGAAATTTTCCGCCGATGCGATGTCGGACAGGGACTTTGGATTGGCGTTGAAGGTTTGCTTTGGATACTTCGGAAGATCGCCCATAAATGTGCTGGTTGCCACGAACGGCACGAAACCTTTTTGTGCGGTCGTTTGGTACGTCTTATCGATTTCGGCGGCGGTGTCGGCATACTCCAAATCCAGGATATTCAATCCCAACATCTTGGCTGTCTTGATATCCGCAACCAAGCGTTCGCGCCGGGCGATCACCAGGGGATCCTTTTGAGTCTTTTCATCGGCGTTTGGATCGCCATCCACCCGTTCAATCAGGTTTTCTTCCAAAAAGCCGTCCAGCGAGCGGATATAGGCGCGCGCCGGGAAGACCTGGGTGTCGTCTTGCGGGTTGATCTTGCCGACCAGTTCCAGGCCGTTTTTCGCCAAGACGACAAAGCTTGGGTTGTAGCGTCGGGCGAAGCTGCTGACATTTTGCACCAACAGACGCATCTCTTCGCGAAAATCAATGACGGTATCGTCGGCCAAGGGATTTGCAGCCGTCTGCGCCTGCGACGTCGATGGCGCCGTCATCACCAGGGCCACGGCCAAAGCTGCCGTACACAATACAGTTCCCCGTCGTTTGGCTTTTGAAATCATGATTTCCTACAAAACATAGCGTTGTTTTCTTGTGACCGATTCACGTTTTGGATGATACGCGAGGATTGCCGCCTGCAAAACAAGCGATTTGCGATTGCGGCAGTCAGAGGGCCAAAGCCAAATCGATTCGCATCGCGTAGGCGTCGATTATTGTGATGCCGACGTATTTATCGGCTATACATTCCGTCCCGAACGCATGCTGATCAAAGACGAATTCGGTCCCCATCAGTTTTGCTTTCAAGTTTCACCCACCGGACCTAAAGTGCGCACATGAGCGCACACGTCATCGTCATCGGCAATGAAAAGGGCGGCAGTGGTAAGTCTACCACCGTGATGCATTTGGCTGTCAGTCTTTTGCGACTGGGCAAGCGTGTCACCGTGATCGATTTGGACGCCCGCCAAGGCACCATCAGCCGCTATTTCGAGAACCGCAAATACTATGCGCAACGCGAAGGCCTGGACCTGCCCATGCCGGAGCTTGTGACCTTGCGCCCCGAAGACGGCGGCGGCACCGAAGAGGGCATAGAAGAGCTGTTCGAAGGCGTGTTCGCGGACGCCGCCGAAACCGCAGATGTGGTGATCATCGACACGCCGGGTTCCGATACGGCGATGTCGCGCTTGGCGCACAGTTTTGCCGACACCCTCATTACGCCAATGAACGACAGCTTTATCGACCTGGATGTGTTGGCGCGCATCGATCCGTCCAATATGTCCATCAAAAGCCCCAGTCATTACGCCGAACTGGTTTGGCAACAGCGCATGACGCGTGCCAAACGCGGCGGCAAGCCCCCGGACTGGATCGTCATGCGCAACCGCATGGGACACACGGATTCCAAAAACAAGCGAGAGATTGAACGTTTGGTCACCGAACTGTCTCTGCGCATCCGCTTTCGCATGGTGCCGGGTTTTTCCGAACGCGTCATTTTTCGCGAGTTGTTCCACCAAGGCCTGACCCTGATGGACGTGGCGGAAGTCGAAGGTGAAAGCGCTTTGAGCATGTCGCATATCGCCGCGCGCCAAGAAGTCCGCGCCCTGGTCGAAGCCATCAACCTTTCCTAACGCCCCAACCGTGACTACCTTTATTGCGTGAGTGAAGGAGAGCTGGCCGATGGTCGGAGATGATGACAACTTACCGAACAAGCCCTCCGGTATTGCTGCGGTTGGGGCTTTTCTCGACGACATGAAGAAGGTCCCGGTGCCGTTTAAAGACGGTGCGGGCGGGCGACTGGTGTTCGCCATGGACGCCACGGCGTCGCGCGAACCTACGTGGGACATGGCGTCGCGCATTCAAGGCGAGATGTTCGAGGCCACCCGCGACATAGGTGGGCTGGCCGTACAGTTGGCATTTTTTTGCGGCTTTGATGAATTCAAGGTATCGGGGTGGCTCACGGATGCGAGCGATATTCATCGTTTGATGAGTTCGGTCTTTTGTCTGGCTGGACAGACCCAGGTGGACAAGGTCTTGAAGCACGCGCGCAATCAAGCCACCAAGGCAGGCGTCCGCGCCGTTGTGTACGTGGGCGATTGCTTTGAAGAAGATGTCGATCAAGTTGGTCGCACGGCGGGCGAATTGGGCATCCTGGGTGTTCCCGTGTTTGTCTTTCACGAAGGCCAAGACGCCAATGCCGAGCGCGCCTTTCGCCATTTTGCGAAGCTCAGCGGTGGCGCTTATGTGCATTTCGATGCGACAAGCCCCGATGTGTTGAAAAAGCTTCTGGGGGCTGTCGCCGTATTCGCCGCAGGCGGACGCGCGGCGTTCGACACATATGCCAAGCTGCATGGTGGCGACATTTTGCAAATTGCCGATCAGATGAAAAGGGGCGGGTGATGTTCCCGTATTTTTTGCTTGGCATTGCGCTGTTGATTGGTGTGTTGATGCTGTCGCGCTGGTACGTCACCGCCTCGCCCAAGACCTTGATCAAGGGGCTTAAGTGGATCGGCTTTGGCATTGTGGTGCTTGTGGTCGCATGGCTGGCGCTGAGTGGTAAGCTGTGGGCCGCCGTCGCGGCGTTGCCAGCCGTTCTGGTGTGGTTCGCGCGCATGTTCACCGGCTTGCGCTTCGCGCAAATGTTCGGTCGCCTGTTTGGATTGGGCAAGGCGGGACGGGGATGGTCCAATCCCAATGCCGGTGGAAATCCGGGCAGCGGTCAAGGTTCGGATGTGCATACGCGGTTTGTCGTGATGCACTTGGACCATGCCTCCGGCCATGTGTCCGGGCAGGTCCTCGAAGGCCGGTTCGCGGGCCGGACCTTGGAAAGCCTCAGTGTCGCGGACTTGTTGGAACTGTGGCGTGAAGCTCAGGCGGACATCGACAGTGCGCGCGTGGTGGAAAGTTATCTTGATCGTCGGGATCGCCATTGGCGGGACCGGCAAAATGAGGGAACGCAGCCTTCCACGGAGAGCGGCCAAATGGGTCGGGCGGAGGCTTTCAAAGTCCTCGGCCTCAAGGATGGCGCCACGCCGGAAGAGATCAAGGCCGCGCACCACCGCTTGATGACCAACCTGCACCCCGACAAAGGGGGCTCGGACTATTTGGCGCAACAGATCAACCGCGCCAGGGATATTTTGCTAGGCAAGTGACAACTTCGGTACGCTGTGGCACAAAACACCCATGACGATTTCGGCCTTACTGACACATTTGGGATTCGGTGTGGCGCTGTGTTTGCTCTCGGCGCTGTTGACGTGGCTGTTGATGAAGCGTGTGCGCATCATCGACGTGCCCAATGAGCGCTCGTCCCACTCCACGCCGACGCCGCGTTCGGGCGGCATCGCCATCGTCGTGACGTTTTTCGTTGGTTTGGCCGCACTTTGGGGTTTCAGCGACGATCCCGTCATGAACCAAGGTTACTTTTGGGCCTTTTGCGCGACATCGTTTCTAATCGCCGCAGTATCCATTTTCGACGATCTGTCTGGTATGGGCTTCAGGTCGAAACTGGTTTTGCAGGTGGTTTCGGCCATTGTGGTCATGGTGCTGGGGATCGTCGTGGATCGCTTGAGCCTACCAGGTCTGGGCACGCTGAAGTTGGGCTGGCTGGCTTATCCATTGACCTTAATGTGGATTGTCGGCCTGACCAATGCGTTCAACTTCATGGATGGCATTGATGGCATTGCCGGGGGCACGGCGCTGGTGGCTGCCGGTTTTTTTGCCCTGATCACCTTTGGCGAAGGCAGCACCTTCATCTATCTGGTCAGCGTCATCATTGCTTGGGCGGCACTGGGCTTTTTGTTTTGGAATTGGCAGCCCGCAAAGATTTTCATGGGTGACAGCGGCAGCCAATTTCTGGGTTTCGTGCTTGCCGTTCTGGCGGTGATGGCAGGGCGTTTTGACGACAGCCATGTGTCCTATTACGTGATGCCGCTGTTGTTCTTCCATTTTATCTGGGACACGGTCTACACCATGGTACGCCGCCATCGGGCAGGCGACATCATCACCGAGGCGCACCGCACGCATCTTTATCAGCTCATGAACCGGCTGGGAGCAAGCCATGCTCAGGTCACGTCGATATATCTTTGCCTCGGCGTTTTACAGGGGCTCGGTGCGCTGGCGTTGGTCGGCATTGACGGCGGGCTGCGCATTTTGGTCTTTGTGCCGTTCGTTATCATGCAAACGGTTTTGACCGTTTTCGTCACCCGCCGGGCGCGAACGGCGGGCCTGATCACGTAAAGCGCGCGATTGCGAACGGCAGGGCGCTGTGGCACAACTGCAGCGCAGGAAGGGAAAGCACAATGACATCATCCATCACCAAAGTGGTGTTCCCGATCGCAGGGCTCGGCACGCGGTTTCTGCCTGCCACCAAAGCCGTGCCCAAGGAAATGTTGCCGGTTGCCGATCAACCGTTGATCCAGTACGCAGTTCAGGAAGCCCTGGAAGCCGGGATCGAAGAGATCGTCTTTGTCACCAATCCCACCAACCGGCGCATTCTCGAAGCGCATTTTGGGGCTAATCCGGAATTGGAAGCGACGCTGGCCGAGCGTGGC
>Ga0070729_10004864_pt1 | contig 14288 bp, 7 predicted proteins | sample tdDd472_FD_66725 | JGI IMG/M metagenome (GOLD analysis project Ga0070729, IMG submission 66725) | Marine sediment microbial communities from the Atlantic coast under amendment with organic carbon and nitrate - tdDd47.2 | ecosystem: Environmental > Aquatic > Marine > Coastal > Sediment | place...
CACATTACTTAAAGGTTGCAGAAAATATTACAAAATTAAAGCAATTAGAATCCGAAAAGGGAATGATTGAAAAACAAAGGTTGGCATCGCAAAAATTGGAAACTGTTGGCACTCTTGCTGGTGGAATTGCCCATGATTTTAATAATATTCTTACACCAATTCTTGGGTATTCAGGTTTGATGAAAAAAATGATTTCAGAAGATGATAAATTATTTGATGAAGTGGATGAGATATATAAAGCCGGATTAAGAGCAAAGGATCTAATAAGTCAAATTTTAAGTTTTAGCAGTAAGACAGAAACACAAAAATCTCCATTTAACCTTCACCTTATTTTAAATGAAGTAATTAAAATGATGAGATCTGTTTTATCTGCTTTTATCGATATAAAAATGGACATAAACAAAAATTGCGGTAAAGTATTGATAGACAGTACAAAAATTCACCAGGTAATTGTTAATATTGTTACCAATGCATCACATGCAATTGGTAATAATAAAGGCACCATAAAAATTAAAATGAATGAGATTGATACCAGAAATGAAAAATTACTAGATTCAATAAAGGGTGTTAGTGGTAATTATTGTAAGCTATCAATATCTGATACAGGTTGTGGAATAGAAAAGGAAATTGTAAATAAAATTTTTGATCCCTTTTTTACAACAAAAGAACAAGGAGAAGGTACTGGTCTTGGATTGAGTGTTGCTCATGGGATCATCCGTGAGCATAATGGTTTTATTTTTGTAGATAGTGAAATTAATGAAGGTTCAACATTTACTATATTTCTTCCAATAGTAGAAGAAAGTGAAATTGAAACTGGAATTGCAGAAGAAAGAAATATAATCGGAGGACATGAGAGGATAATGCTTATTGATGATAGAATAGATGTTACCAAAATGGCTAAAAATATGCTTTCTGATTTAGGATACACTGTTTTTGATTTTAATGACCCAAAAGTGGCCTGTGAATATTTTGCAGAAAATTATGATCAAATTGATCTGGTACTTACTGATTTTGCTATGCCCGAAATGTCCGGTATTCAATTAGCAGAAGAAGTGAGAAAACTCAAAACCGATATACCGATAATAATTGCTACTGGAAATTCCAGTGTTATAAATAAAGAACAAGTTGAAAATTTTAAAATAAACAAAGTAATTGGTAAACCTATACTTCTATTTGAAATTTCTAAAACAATTAGAGAGTTGCTTAATGAATAGGAATTTTCAAAAAAACATTAGAATTAATTGTGTCAGGAAAATTACTGACCTGCTTATTTACTGATCTAATTAGTGAAGAAAGGAATTCGTATGAAAGTACTTGTGATGGATGATGATGTATGGATCAACAAAATGTTAAATAAAGTCCTGGTAGCTGAAGGTTATGGTGTATACTCTGCATTCAATGGAAAAGAAGGATTGAATGTATTAAAAGAGCATGAAGATATAGAATTAATTATTACTGATATTGTTATGCCTGAAAAAGAAGGTATAGAAACAATTATGGAAATAAAAAATATATATAAGAACAAAAAAATAATAGCCATTTCAGGTGGTGGAAAACTTAAACCTGATGGTTACTTATTGTTGGCCAAAAAACTTGGTGCAAATGAAGTATTAACCAAACCTTTTGATTCTGACGAACTATTAAAAATTATTGATAAAGTGATGTCCTAAATTAATTTTCTGGATGATTATGAAATTTGAAATCTATAAAAATATAGTATTTAACTCATCATTTGGGTATTCATATAATGAACTCATTTTTGATGAAAATGGCAATGCTGTAGATTTTGTATTCCTTGAAGTAAATGATCCATTCAAAAAAATTACTGGCATAAAAAATAAAAATATAATTGGAAAAACCTATTTCGAACTTTTTCCAACACTTAAGAATAAAAATATTGACTGGCTAAATAAGTATAGTGAGGTTGCTTTGAACGGAGGTTCAAAGGAATTTGAACAATATTCAACTACTCTCGATAGGTGGTACAAAATAAAGGCATTTTCAGATCGAAGAAATTATTTTGTTACAGTGGTTTTTGACCTCACTGATGAAATGAGAGTTGCTCATTATGCAGAAGAATTTCTCCAATTAGGGAAAAAAGAGATTGATTATCAAAAATTCACTGATGACTTATTCAAAATAACAAATGCAGCAGTAGTTACATTTAATTGTATAAATGATAAAACTCATGTTACAAAAACATTAGCAATTACTGGAGTTGGTAAACTTGTAGAAAAAAGCAGGAAAATTTTTAATTTTGAATTTTTAAATAAAACCTGGTTGCTAAACGATGACCGATTCAAACTTTTAAAAAGTAATTCTAAGATAATTTTTAAAAGTTTATCTGATTTTATGAGGGGGAATCTTAATGATGCTCTTTTGAAAATAATTAAGAAAACCCGCTTTAATAATCCTGTACATTTATATGCAATAAAGGTAAATAACCGAATAATCGGTGATTTTGTTCTACTTACCAGAAAAAATGGTGTTCTAAAAAATGAAAGTCTTGTTGAATTATATGCCCAATTGGTGGGATTGCAAATTTCTAGAAGAGAGATAGAAAATCAATATCAGAAATCAAATGAAAATCTAAACCTGGTTTTGGAAGCTACTGAAAACGGCTATTGGGATCGTAATTTTGTTAAAGATACAATTTATTTCAATGACAAATACTTTACCATGCTTGGATATGGGCCAAATGAACTTCCCCATTCAACATCAATCTGGAAAGAGTTGATGCATCCTGATGATAGAGAACTTATTGCCCCCAAAATATCGGAACAAATCAAATTGGGAAATTCCTATGAAATGAATTTTCGTCTCAAATGTAAAGATGGTAGATGGAAGTGGATCATGGGCAAAGGCAAAGGGTTTATGTTCGATAAAAAGGGACAGCCACAGAGAGCAGTTGGAATCCACCTTGATATTGATATTATTAAAAAAACAGAAGAAAAACTCATTGCCAGTGAGAATCATTTTAAAGCACTTTTTGAGTATTCACCAACGCCAATGTGGGAAGAAGACTTTTCTGTTGTAAAAAAGTATATTGATGACCTTAAAGAAAAGGGAATTTCAGATATAGATCGTTATTTTACTGAGAATCCTATGGAAGTAAAAAAATGCTTTCAAATGATAAAAGTACTAGACCTCAATAATGCTGCTGTAAAACTTCATAATACACATTCAAAGGAAGAACTACTCGAAAATTATCTAAAGTTTATACCAGATTCGGCTTTGCCTAAGATTGCAAAAGAATTGGTGGCAATTGCCAATCACAAATCATATTGCAACTTTGATATGAAATCTTCAACAATTGATGGACACACTATCTATCTTCAGATATTCTGGAAAGTTGTTCCTGGATATGAACCTGATTATAGCAAAGTTTTTGTTTCTACTGTTGAGATCACAGATCGAGTATTAAATATGATAAAGATCAAAGAAAATGAGGAACGCCTAAAATCTATTAATGATGCAATCCCGGATATGATTTTTGAATTGGATTCAAAAGGATATTTTACCTTTTATAATTCATCTATTGGTGACAAATCATATTACACAAAAAATTTCGTTGGGAGAAAGGTTGAAAATGTTCTGCCACCTGAATTGACAGCAATTACATTAATAAAAATAAAGCAAACTTTAAGTGAAAATAAAATTCAAAGTTATGAATATTCTTTGGAGATAAAAGGCGAGGAACAATTCTTCGAAGCACGTATGGTTCCTAAAGGTGACAATCATGTTCTGGCTGTTGTAAGAAATATAACTGAACGCAAAAAACTGGAATCTGAAAAGAAACATCTGGAAGATCAGCGAACAAGATCACAAAATTTGGAAACAATCGGAACACTGGCCGGTGGAATTGCTCATGATTTTAATAACATGCTGACACCAATCATGGGTTATTCTGATATGATAAAAAGTGAGATGAATGAAAATCATCCTCATTATGATAGTATGAATGAGATTTATATGGCATCACAAAGAGCAAAAGAACTGGTTGTGCAGATGTTGAGTTTTAGCAAAGAAGTAGAACAAGATAAAGCCCCGATCATTGTTTCATCAGTATTAAAAGAAGCGGTGAAACTAGCAAGAGCATCCATTCCCGAAAGCATTGATGTAAAAATACAAATATATGATGAAAAATGTAGAATTCTCGGTGATGCAATAAAAATTCATCAAATTATAATGAATCTGGTAACCAATGCTTTCCATGCAATGGAAGATGGTAAAGGTACTTTGACAATCTGCCAGAAAAGAATAACAATTGATGAAAATGAGTATTTGAAGCACATGGATATTCCATCAGGTGATTACTTAAAATTGATAGTAAAAGATACTGGTCATGGAATGGATAAAAATACTTTAGAGCGAATTTTTGAACCATTTTTTACAACAAAAGAACAGGGCAAAGGTACAGGAATGGGATTGTCTGTGGTTCATGGAATTGTTAAAAGTCATAATGGTGCTATTCATGTTGACAGTGAATTAGGTATAGGTACAGAATTTACAATCTGTTTTCCTATTGTCGAGTTCACAGATGAAGAAGAAAAGCATAACCATATTCCACTTCAACATGGGACTGAAAATATAATGGTTGTGGATGATAGAGAATATATAACAAAAATGTTGCAGAATATGTTATCTGACTTTGGATATAACATATTTACATTCAATAATAGTGTCGAAGCCTGGGAGAGTTATAAACATCAACCACAACAATTTGACTTGGTAATTACAGATAGAAATATGCCCGAAATGACTGGTTTAGAACTGGCAAAAAATATTAAAAATTATAAATATCAGGTTCCTGTTTTATTAATTACTGGACAAGGACACAATCTCTCTAAAGAGATGTTGACAAATTTTGGGATCACAAAATTGATAAATAAACCGATAAAGTTACAAGATATGGTAACTAGTATAAGTGTAATCTTAAAAAAATGAAATAATTTAAATTATGAAAATTTTTAAACATTCTCGCAGACCATCCGAAATGAACCTACCTGTTTATACAAATGAACAATTTTTAAATGTGAAAATGCATGAAAAATATATATTCAATATTGAAAAAATAGGAGAGTCAATCCTTTATATTAAATGTGTTGGAGATATGGCATATTTTGACACAGAAAAATATTATCGTTTAATAGAAAAATTTATTGAAATAGCAGATGTAAAGACACCTTTTGTTGAAATTAGAGATTTTAATGAAATTTTTGGAAGGGTTAAAACTTTTGAAGTAAAAGCACAAAGAGATTTTGCAATTGATAATAAACTAAATCAAATCGGTTTGGTTACCTATAATGCACCTGTTTGGATAAATGCTGTAATCCGAACCGCTCTAACTACACTGAAAACAGATATTAAATTTTTAGCCACAAAAAAATATGACCAATCCATTGAAGCAGCCTTGAGTTTGTTAAGTTCTCATGAAGAGAAAATGGATATTAATTATGAGCAATTAGAGTTTCTTCCTAAATGGCAATACTATAATGATATAACCCAAAATGAATATCGTGCAACAACAATTCCTGGGAAATTATTATTCATATCCTTAAAAGGTAATACAAATGTTGAAGATGTAATTGAATTAGTTAAAATATTGGAAAATGTTTATAAAAATGGAAATATCAAAAACTGTTCAATTATAAGAGTTTCTGATTATACAGATTTAAGACATGCTACATTTAAAGCAAGAAAAGTTTATGGTCATAAATTACTTGAGATGGACAAGGAATATGATTGTGATATTAAAAAGACTTATATCTGCGGAGCCAATATTGTAATAAAAGCAAGTTTGATGCTATCTCCAAATTATGCAAAAGGGAACTTTATATTTGTCGATACTGTTGAGGAAGCTTTTAATAGAATAAATAAGAAAAATGATAAAAAGCCGAAGAAAAAAACTGTAAAAGTTAAACAACAGCACATCTCAGAACTTATTACACTATGTGGAAACATGTTATGGCAAAATAAAACCACTATAAAACTTCCACTCGATACTCCTTTGAGTGACCTGGAGTTTGCAATTGAACTGCTAAAAGATGATTTTAATGAATTGCGAAAAGATGATCAGGAACAATCAACTGATCTTATGAATATTTTTGAATCAATTCAGGTGGGATTGGTAATTGTAGAAAGGGAAACACATAAAATAATATATGCTAATGCTACTGCAGCAATCATGGCAAAAACCAAAGTTGAAAATTTGATAGGAAAGAGATGTCATTCATTCATTTGTCCTGCAGAAATAGGGAAATGTCCTATTACAGATTTGGGGAATACAATTGAAAACGAGGAAAGAATATTATTGACTGATGACGGGTTAGAAGCACCCGTTTTAAAAAATGTTAAACCCTTTATTTTTAAAAACCGCCCATGTTTGTTGGAAACATTTATTGATATTTCAGATCAAAAAAAGGTAGAGCAAGAGATGAAAGACCTTAATAATGATTTGGAAAGTGCATTGAGTAGAGCAAATTCAATGGCTGCAGAAGCAGAGATGGCAAACATGGCTAAAAGTGAATTCCTCGCTAATATGTCCCATGAAATCAGAACACCTATGAATGGAATCATCGGGATGATTAATATTCTACTGGACACAAAACTTACTGATGATCAACGATATTATGCAGAAATTGTGAAGAACAGCGGTGATGGACTATTAACTATTATAAATGATATTCTGGATGTTTCAAAAATTGAAGCTGGTAAACTTGATATGGAGGAGATTGATTTTGACCTCCATGAGATGATTAGAAAATTTTCTGCAATGATGGCGATAAAAGCAGACGAAAAGAAATTGGAATTTATTTGTACAATTGAGCCAGAGACTCCAATATATGTAAAAGGTGATCCCGGACGATTGAGGCAGATATTAATAAATCTTGTTGGCAATGCAATAAAATTTACTGAAAAAGGTGAGATCGTAGTATTTTGTAAAACACTAAGTGATACCAATGAATCATGGAAACTTTTCTTTGAAGTAAAAGATACCGGAATTGGAATACCAACTACAATTGTTGATAATTTGTTTGAAAAATTTACTCAAGCTGATGGATCTATAAGTAGAAATTATGGTGGTACTGGTTTAGGACTTTCGATTTCAAAACAATTATGCGAGATGATGAATGGTGAGATCAATGTTTATAGTGAAGAAGGACAGGGTTCGAAATTTTCGTTTGTTATTGAGATGAAAAAATCTGATTATAAGCCGAAAACTATCCAGAAAATTAATTTGACAGAACGCAAAATATTAGTGATCGATGATAATGATACCAATCTAAAAATCATAGGAAATATGTTAGATAATTTTAGTGCTGATTACAAATTAATGAATAATAGCAATTCTGGATTTAATGAATTGGAAGAAGCATATAAATCTGGTAGACCTTTTGAAATAGTTGTTATGGATTTGATGATGCCGGGTATGAACGGTGATGAACTATGCAAAAAAATAAAAGATGATAATCGATTTAGAAAAACACAACTCATCTTAATGGCTTCTATTTCAAAACGTGGAGATTCTGCTAAGTTTAGAAATTTAGGTTTTTCTGCCTTTCTCTCAAAACCCGTAAGTGATGAAGACTTGCATGATTGTATTAGTCAATTGATAGGTAATATTGATAATCCGGAAAATGTTGATGAGAACTCATTTATTACTCGTCATTCATTAAGTGAAAGTCGCAAAGCAAGTATAAAACTTTTGTTAGCTGAAGATAACAAAACTAATATCGCAGTGGCTAAAGCAACATTTCAGAAACTTGGATATAAAATTGATATTGCTGAAAATGGTCAAATCGTATTGGATATGATGAGAAAAAATGATTATGATATGATCTTTATGGATATGCAAATGCCAATTATGGATGGAATTGAAGCAACAAAATATATCCGAGGAAATGTAGATATTAAAAATAATACACTTCCTATTATCGCAATGACAGCCAATGCTATGGCAGAACATAAAGACCTCTGTATCAAAGCTGGAATGAATGACTTTATATCTAAACCTGTAGATACAACAGATATCCAGGAAATTTTAAATGATTGGTTGTTAAAAAATATAGGAACTAAAAAACATAAATCTGCAAAGAAGCAACAAATTACTATATTTGATGAAATTGAATTTTTTGAAAGAATGGTGAATGATAAAAAACTGGCAATTGAAATATCAACTATATTCTTGACTGAAACCCCAATAGACTTAAATAAAATTGGTGAATGCATAGATTCTATGGAATGGCAAAATGTTGGAGAACTTGCTCACGGACTTAAAGGAGCAAGTGCCAATGTCAGTGGAAAGAAATTAACGGAAGTATGCATAGCATTGCAAAATGCAGCAGAAGAAGAGAATGTAGAGAAGACAACAATCCAAAACCTATATGAAAAATTAAATACAGAATTTGATGTATTAAAAATAGAATTGGAAGAATTTCAGGAAAATTTAAATTAAAGAATAATAGAGTATTGAGATACTTTAAGTTTAGTCACCAAGTTTTTCTTCAAAGAACTAAATTTTATTCTAAAATAGAAATAGATTTATGGTTTCCGCTTTAAATTGACTTGGGATAAAATCATTCCTACCAACATTAAACCACATCCAAACAAGCCACGAACTGACATGGTTTCACTGAGAAACAGCATTCCACCTATTACTGCAAAAACTGATTCCAGACTTAAAATGATAGCTGCTTGTGACGGATGTGCATCTTTTTGAGCAATTACTTGCAGAGTATAAGCGATACCGACAGAAAAAAGTCCAGCGTAAAGAATGGGAATTCCGGCAGAGATAATACTAGAGATCACAATGGGTTCTGTAAAAATTGCGATAATCATACTCAATAATGAACAGATATAAAATTGAATAATGGAAATTGCCAAAGCATCATATTTCCTAGTAATCCTTCCCACAACTTGCACATGTGATGCCCAGAAAAATGCTGAGATAAAAACCAGTAAATCTCCCAATTCTATTTTGAAGCCACCTTTTATGGAGAGAAAGTACATCCCAATCATTGCCAATAATGCACCAATCCAGGTCTGTTTGTTGGTTGATTTACCAATGAAGATACCAATTATAGGGACAATGACAACGTAAAGTCCTGTAATAAATCCAGCATTTCCAGCTGTAGTGTATTTAACACCAAATTGTTGGAAACTTGCTCCCATGAATATAAGAATCCCTGCGAGGCTTGCACCAATTAACAATCCTTTAGTGTCTGGGAGTGCTTTTTTTTTACCTTTATTTTTTTGATATAAATAAATCGGCAGGAGAGAAGTTCCTCCAAGAGCGAACCGTATACCATTAAATAGAAATGGCCCGATATGATCCATTCCTGTTCTCTGGGCCACAAACGCAAATCCCCAAATGGCTGCTGTGATAAATAATAGAATATCTGCTTTTATTGATTTCTTGTTCAAATGAATCTCCATTTAAATTTTTTGTTATTGAAAAGTACATTAAATACTAATCAAATTTTTCCTCCCAAAGTAACATAAGGATATGGGCTGCTGACCAACTAAAATTGTTGGCTCGCATTCCTTTGCCATCAATAGACCAATAATTTTCCCGGATTGGTAATCCACTATCTATTAGTCCTTCTGCTCTGTCAAATATTTGTTTTGTATATTTGTCAGCTTCTTCATTGAATCCGTACTCCCTCAATGCCATTACACCAAAACAAGCCTGATCCAACCAAACCGTCCCACGCCAATATCCTGTTGAGAACATAGGTGAACTTTTTGATACAGTAGGAAAGGGAATATAAGTAGCAAATTCCGATGTATCTGACATTGAAAGAACCACCTTTTCTGCTTGATTTTTTTTTGCAACTCCAGTAAAAAGTGGTGTCCAACCCTCAGGACCTTTTGTGTTGAGATGTTCCTCGGTTTCAATGTTGATATCATAGAAAAATTCAGTTTCTTCATCAAACATCAATTTCTGGATTTTACTTTTTAGTTTGTTGGCATCTGAGTAAAATACCTTTGAATCTTCTCCAATAACTTCAGCCATTTTTCCAAGGAATTGTTTTTCTGCTACAAGATAGGAATTCAAATCGACGGATTCCTGATCTATAGACCATTCATTCCCATTGTTGTCGAGGATTTTGGAATTGTCAAAACGAACAGCATTGTCCATTCCGCTTTCCCATTTGGCTGCGATTAAAGTTCCATCGGTTGAGCCGTATTCACATAGTCCATCCTGATCATGGTCTCGGTATTGATACCACCATTGGTGATATTTCAATAATTTAGGATACATTTCCTCAATAAAATCCCTATCGTTGGTGCTTTCATAGATTTTCCACACTGCCCATGCTGCTAATGGTGGTTTAGTATCGCGCCAATTGTTTTCGGTTTTGTCTAGATAGATACAATCAGCCACCATACCTTTTTCATTTTGATAATCAAACATGGTTCGGATTTGATCCTTTGCTAATACTGGGGCAAATTTGGTAAGGGCAACAGCGTGTTTCCAGGAATCCCATGCCCAAAAGCCATTAAAATACCATATCGATGAAGAAGGAAATAGCCCGTCATGTTTCAGGTCGTCATCTGCGGCTCGCCAGTTCAGGATTAAAGTCTCTAGGGCTTTTACACTAAGATCTCTATACTGTTTTTCTTCAAACCATTTAGACTCAACGGACAATATTTTATTAATGTACCCACTCCAGCGTTTATTATTTCTGGAAAGAAGTTTTTTATACAATGATGTGAGTTTTTCTATTTTGGGTGCTCTGATTTGTTCCTTTGGTTTGTATGTAAATGTGATAGTGGAAGTAACTTCTTTTCCTGCTCCTATATCATATTGTTTCAATTCGGTAATTATATAGGTTTTGCCATTATTTACTTCTATTTCTGATTTTTGTGAAGTAGAAATCATACCAGAGTAAGTGTCATCCTGTAAATCTAATATTACTGAGTTCTTACTTTTCACCAAGGTGGCTACAGAATCAAATACTGATCCTTCCCAGGATACAGTCATTTTCTTTGGTTTATTGGATAGGTTATTAATTTTAGCTGAAACAATCGTGCTTTGAGTTGAAATGAAAAATAGGTTCATTTTTACGCTGAAATCATCAAATAAATAGTTTTGTTCTAATAATCCGGGATAATAATGGATCTTGCATGATATGCAATCTGCTAGTTCTATTCTTTTACCGGTATCATCAAAAAGACCAAATCCTAAAAGGTCTCTCGATAGCCAATGCCCTTGACGCATGCTGAAGGGGCCAATGAACTTGCCAAAATATTCTGGATCATCGGGAAGTGCAAATCCATACCATGCCCCAAGATCGGAAAAACAGAAGGCTTCCCAGTCATTACTATTTGCCGGAATATTTTTGATATCCAGTACATCAGGAAACTGATATCTATTATATTTCGTGGATTTTTCTTCACATGAATAGAAACTTAGAATAGCTATTAGCGTAATGATTATTTGTTTCATATTATTCCACGATCCATTCTCTTATTGTGTTTAATATTTCTTCCTGTTTTTCTTCGGGAAAAGTTTTAATGAATGTAAAATGATTCCCTCTGTTAAGATAGTATTTTTTCGAATTCACTTTATCGGAAATATTCACTGCTGGTGCTGACCAGGGATCATTTGCTCCATAAATATATATAAAATTATTTCCTTCTTCCTGAAGCCATTCATTAATTTTTTGCATGGGTTCAGGATCATATTTCAATTCTGGAACTTGAGGAGCAAAAGCCGAATTAGGATAATCGTCACAACTAAGTAAATCCACAACATTCTTTGTCACATAACCATAATACCCAAGTTGTGTTGAAAACTGAAACATAGATGCAGAATTCATAGATTTATCAGCATAGGATGAGAAAGAAACCACATCAAGTAGATGTTCAAAAATTTCGTCTGTAGAATATGTAGAAGTAGGAATAGTATTACAGTCGATTTCTTTGTACTGCCAGAAAGAAAATGGATATTCCAAAACTACATATTCAAAGGCTTTTTCCAAACCAATAGAGTATTTATAACCTTTGCCTTTTGTGTACCATTTGAATAATGGCAAGAGTTCGTCCTTGCGGAAAAGTGCAAGTCGTTGGAAATCAATCAATCCTTGGCGGCATTCAGGACTTCCTACTTTTTCAAAATATTCATCAATCCGACAGTCTTCCAATTCAAAGTTGATCGGTGAATCATAGATCACAGAAGCCACCACATCATTTGGATAAAAGTAGCGATGAAAAATAGATGTCTGTCCACCTTTTGACCAGCCTGTATTAATCCATTTGCCTGGATAGATTGTTTTGAAAAGTTCAATAATTCGATGGTAATCTGCTGTTTCCTGTTCAAGGTTCAAAAATTGCCAGTTCATAGAGTCGGGAAGTGATTTTCCGAAGAACCGATGTTCTACACGTATTTCATTGGCATTAATCAGTTCCGGTAATTCAGCACAGAAATTGCGACCTGCAGAATAACCTTCTGTATGTAAAACTGTTGGTGCATCATATCCTTTGTGTGAGAGAAATATACATTGTTGAAATTGTTCACTTTCAGGATTTTTGTGATTTAGTGGTTGTGTCAGCATGATTTCATATTTTTCAATGTAAATTGAATCTGGTTCTAACACTTTTATTTTTATTCCAGGAAAATTGTCTAAGGTTTTGTGTAATGTAGTTTTAGTCGGTTCTGTGCAGTAGGTTGTATGGTGCAAGTGTGAACAATTCATCAAGAAAATGAATGTTGAAACTATGATAGCAGATAATACTTTTCTCATGATCTCCCTCGTCTAAATTTTACAGATAAAGAAAAATAAATTAATGTGATAAGTGATAATGTCACTAGATGATTTAGCATATTTGGAATTTTATACGATAGAAAACCAATAATCCCCGCAAGGATTCCAGCAATTGCATTGGATAATAAACTTGTTGATGTGAAATTGTCCTTTTTACTCATGATAACATTGACAGTTGACAGAATTAATATTTCTGATATCGATAAAAATATGTAGAAAATAATCAATGACTTTATAGAGAAATTTATTTTGTTTAAATAGCCAATGCCGAAAACAAGTGACATAAGTCCGAGAGTAATTTTTGTATTGTTTGACGGTTCTCTTTTTCCTTTTCGTAAATGGTTCATTAATCCTGTTATTAATGGAGTAATCAATAAAAATGAAATGGGTATAATCAGTAGGAATAATTCTTTATAAGTGATCAAAGATTTGGATGAAATGAGGAAGTAAAAATATTGTTGAATAAATATAGCATTGAAAAGAGATAGGGTGATCAGGTAAACACTAAAATTTGGTTTCTGAAGTTCATTTGTTTTAATTGAACTTTGTATAGAATTTAATAAAAATAAAATAAACAGGGAATTTACTCCACAAAGTAAGAATACTGATTTCAATGTAAAATATTTATGAATAACCACTATCAAAATAAGATTCAATACTATTAAAATGCTTTCCTGGACTTTTTCTGCTGTTACTAATTTTATTTTTGCTTCACGCTCAACGATATTAGAAATAATATAAGAATGTATGAGACCATTGATAAATCCAATCAAACCTATACCTAAAAGCAGAAACTGTTGGAAATAAAATATTAACAAATAGATGAAAATTGCTATGATTTTCAGGATTACAATACTTTTGCCTGATATGTTTCGCACTATAAATGGTAATAAATAAAAAGATGAAAAAAGGTATATAAAAGCAGATGCTATAATTATAGGATGTTGATCCATTAATAGTAAACTATTTACAACAAGGAAAATGATGAAATTTACTTTTAAGATCACCTTTGGGCTGATATAATTTGGTATTGTGAATTTTTGCACCTTATCCTCATTTTTCCTTGGAAAGATAGTCATACTTTACGTTTTTTGACAGGAGAATTTTCGGGGAATTTATCAATCATGAGTTTTATTCTTCTTGTTAATCCCTCAAAAAAAAATTACTTTTTAGCAATCAATAATTAAAAAGAGAGAATAATATGTTTTTAGGAGAAAAACCTTATACATTTGACAGAACAGTAAGAATTATTTTTACAATAGCATTGTGGATAGGTGCAGTTTGGCTACTAAGTTTTTTGAGTAGTGTATTGATACCTTTTGCTATAGCGACACTACTTGCTTACATGCTAAATCCAACTGTAGAGTTCATTGATCGTCGCATCAAAAACCACACAATTTCAATTATCCTGACACTAATATTATATACAACTGCTATCACGTTATTATTTTGGCTGATCCTTCCGGTCATTTTTAAACAATTTGTAGAAATGGGGGAATTGCTCTCGGGTTTGGT